>Ga0164313_10006180_pt1 | contig 10576 bp, 9 predicted proteins | sample GuaBasSedimGuay4_FD_113735 | JGI IMG/M metagenome (GOLD analysis project Ga0164313, IMG submission 113735) | Subseafloor sediment microbial communities from Guaymas Basin, Gulf of California, Mexico - Guay4, Core 4569-4, 0-3 cm | ecosystem: Environmental > Aquatic > Marine > Hydrothermal vents >...
CGGGAGTGGAAAGACGTAGATGACAAAGAGCTCATCCTCCGGTCCGGGGCACGAATGCTCCACGAAGAAACGAGCAGCCTTGAGGCTGGCTTCAGAGCCATCGGTCGCGACGATATATCTCATTGGATCACCTCTCCTTTCTTTCCGGCCGGCATCAACCCCCGGTTCCGTCCGCATCGAGGGCCGCCGTGATCGCGGCGCGACCGTCTTGGGTCGCATCCCAGACCTGACCGGGCGTTCGCGCATCTCCGACAATCTCGACCTCGAGGCCGGTTTCGCGCAGTGCAGCGGAGAGCGGATCGTGCGAACGGTGGCCCACCGCCACCAGCACCGAGTCGAACGATCCCAGAGACCGTTCGTCTCCTGTGGACTCGTTGCGTACAAGCGCGTCACCGCCTTCGAGGCTGAGAAGACGGGTCCCGGTGTGAATCACCACCGGCATTCCTTTGAGGCGTTTGAGGGTCATATTGCGGGAGATCGCTTCCATATCGCGCGCGACGTCCTCGAGGATTTCGACCACCACGATCTGGTGCCCGTTGACCGCGAGCTGCTCCGCGAGCTCGATGCCGACCAGGCCACCTCCGAGGATCAGCACTCGCGGACCCGCTTCGCGGCGGCCAGTGAGTACCTCTGCGGCCGTGAGCGGGTTCTCGAGTCCGGGAATGGCGGGAATGATGGGTCTCGATCCGGTGGCGACGATAACCTTCATCGGATCGAGCTCGGCAATGTCGTCGAGGGTGGGCTCGACGCCGAGTTTGAGTTCGATGTCGGACCTTTCGACGGCCGCGACCAGCGAACGCAGCGGCCGCTCCATGGCTTCCTTTCCGATCGTGAGACCGGCCAACGCAAACTGCCCACCGAGGGTGGAGTGTCGCTCGAAAAGAGTGACCCGGTAGCCCGCCTGGTGGGCGATCAGCGCCGCTTCTAAACCGGCCGGACCACCACCAATGACAACCAAGGGATCGCCGACAGCATCAGCCTGCAGCACGGGCTCGCCCTCACGGCCGAGCTCGGGGTTGATGAGGCAGCTCACGGGCCCGCCGGCTTTAACCTTGGCCAGACAGCCCTGGAGACAAGCGCCGCAGCCCATGATCTCGTCATCCCGGCCCTCGAGCATCTTGATCGGCAGATCCGGGTCGGCGAGCAGCGGACGACCGAGGGCCACCATGTCGGCCATCCCTTGATCGATGATCTCTCGGATCCGTTGTGGGTCGCCGAGTCTCCCGGCCACGATCACCGGCAGGTCAACCTCCCTGCGGATCTCCGAAGCAAGCGCTTCGTTGACGCCTTCCGGCAGGGCCATGTGTTGGTAGTACCAGGGTGGACTGTCACACGCCGAGCCGGTGACCACGTGCAGGCTGTCAACCCCGAGGCCCTCGACACGCCGGGCCAGCTCGATAGCGAAGCGGACTCCGAGACCGCCGTCCGTTTTCTCATCAGCGGAGATCCGCACCGTCAGCGCGAGTTCGGGTCCGATGGCCTCACGAACTGCAACGACGACCTCGTCCGCGAATCGCCACCGGCCTACCCTACCGCCCCACTCGTCGGTACGGCGATTGGTGCGCGATGACAAGAACTGGGCGGGCAGGTACCCGAGGCCGAGCTGGAGCTCGACCCCGTCGAAACCCGCCTCCCGCGTACGGCGTGCGGCATCGGCATAGGCGACGAGCACCTCGTGGACCCGCGTATCGGACATGGGCTCGGGAGTGGCGCCGGAGGTGGGACATTGAACCGCCGATGGCGCTTCCGGCGGGCCGCCGATGACCTTGGGGTTGGAGGCGCGGCCCGCGTGGTTGATATGGGCAAAGATTCGAGAACCCTCGGCGTGGACCGCCTCGGCGATGAGCCCAAGGCCCGGGATCATCTCATCCTTGTCGGCACCGAGCTGCCGCGGGTGCTCTCGACCCATAGGGTCCACGTAACAGGGTTCGAGGATCAGGAGGCCGGCGCCGCCTCGGGCGCGGCGCCGGTAGTAGGCGATATGGCGATCGGTCACCATGCCGTCGGTGCCGCCGAAGGCGGTCTTGACCGGCGCCAGGGCGAGTCGGTTTGGCAGCTCGACCGGCCCGATCCGGAGTCGCTCGAAGACCGCCCGGTTCATACCGCTTCCAACGGGATGCTCTGGACGATGGACTGAAGCTTGCGCATGGTGTCGATGTATCGTTTGAAATATGAGCGCGACACCATGGTTTGGATCGCGTAGCCCATGACGAGGTCGTCATCCATGAGCTTCCTCAGGGTCTCGGCCTTGATCTTGAGGACCCTCGATTTCTCCGTACACTGTGCGGTGAGCGTGTAGTTGTGAATCTGGAAGCAGATGCAGGAGCCGAAGATGGCGCCTTCGGTCACCTCGTCGATGAGAAGGCTCACCCCATCGGGACGGGGAAGACGAAGGGACACCAGCCCTTCAAGGACGGCGAAAAAGTACTCCGCCGGCTCCCCCTGCTCAAAGACGGTCTCTCCGGCCTGCAAAGTAATTTCCTCGGCGGCGGCGCTCAACTGGCTGAGTTGCTCCGGTCGCAACATTTGAAAGATCTGATGACTGTCGAGTTGCGCGGTCTCCATGACAAACTCCTTCGAAGGCCCGGGGACGAACCCCGGGCTCTTCGCGTTCCAGTGCAATCAGTCGCTGCGGGTGAAGGGCACATCGGCGCAGCGCCAACAACCCTGCTCCTCGAGGTCTTTGCTCTCGTCGACGCCGGCATCGCACAACCACGTGCAACCGCCCTCGGCCACCACAACTTTCATTGGGCGAGCCGCCTTGTGGGGTTCGGGCCCCACATACACCGTGTCTCCGTGTTCTACTTTCATCGTTCTTCCTTTCTCCGGGGTGTCGATAATGCCCCGGTCTCACAACTCGGAATTGCACACCCTGTGCCAACTCATCGATCAGATGCGGAATCTTATTTAAAATACTTTGGATTAAATGATTTAACGACGAGTTTCCGAACTTCAACACGGTGTTCTGTGAACCTTGAATGGAGCAGAAATGCTATTGTATCGACTGGTAGAGTTGCAATTTTGCTACCTTTGAGAGGTCAGATATGAAGGACGACAAAGCGACGCAAACGGACTGTCGGCGAGACGGGGACCGGATCACACCGGCGCGGTTCGAGACTGTCATCAACAGCATTTCGGACGGGGTCTTCGCCGTCGACGACGAGTGGCGCCTCACCTGTTTCAACAACGCGGCCGAGCGAGCCACCGGTGTGCGCCGCGAGGAGGCGATGGGTCGGCTTTGCAGTGAGGTCTTTCGCTCAAACATCTGCGAGGAAGCCTGCGCGCTTCGCTACACCATGGAGACCGGTCGGCCCATCGTCAACCTACCCATCCACATTCGGGACACGGATGGAAACCGGGTGCCGGTGACCATCTCCACGGCGCTACTCAGGGATGATGATGGGCGGGTCGTCGGTGGGGTCGAGACCTTCCGCGACCTCAACCTGGTGAAGAACCTGCTCCGTGAGGTGGAGACGGCTACGGGTGGCAAGCAGATTCTCACCGACGACCACCATCTTCGCCAAATTCTCGACATCGTCCCGACAATCGCCGCCAGTGAGAGTACGATTCTCGTGGAGGGTGAGAGCGGCACCGGCAAGGGACTCCTGGCGAAGGAGATCCACCGGTTGAGCACCCGCGCCGATGGGCCCATGGTGACGATCAACTGCGGCGCCATCCCGGAACAACTTCTCGAGTCGGAGCTCTTTGGCTATCGCAGAGGCGCCTTCACCGGCGCCGATCGAGACAAAGCCGGACGGGTCGCCGCCGCCGAAGGTGGAACCTTGTTCCTTGACGAGATCGGTGACCTGCCGCTGATCCTCCAGGTCAAGATCCTACGCCTGCTCCAGGAGCGGGTCTACGAACCCCTGGGCGATGTCCGCAGCGTCGCAGCCGATGTGCGGATCGTTGCCGCCACCAATCGTGACCTTGCGGGCCTGGTTTCCCAGGGTGGGTTTCGCCGCGACCTCTACTACCGGGTCAACGTCATCCGGTTGGTGATGCCGCCCCTGCGCGAGCGGCCGTCGGACATCCCGCTCCTCGCAGAGGCGATTCTCCATCGACTGTCGATCACCCGCGGAAAGGTCGTGGATGCCGTCTCCCGCGACGCAATGAAGCTCCTCATGGATCACGATTTCCCGGGTAATGTCCGCGAACTGGAAAACCTCCTGGAGCACGGCCACGTGCTTTCGACAGGGCGGGAGATCGAGGTTGATGACCTGCCGGATTGGTTCCAGGCCGAGGCCGATTCGGGCCCCATGAAGAGCCCGGCCACTCTCGAAGAGCTCGAGGCGCGTTTCATCCACGACGTGCTTGCGCGCAACTCGTGGAATCGCTCCGCGGCCGCACGCGAACTGGGCATCCACAAGACCACACTGCACCGCAAGATCAGCCGTCTGGGGATCGATCTCCCGCCGACGGATGGCCGTTCGAAACTAGCGAGGCGCGGCTGAACCAACCAGTAGAGGAACGGCCGCCTAGGAGCCTGTAGGGAATCCCCCCCGCTGCTGCATCTCGCCGGCCTGCGTCGATAACCGGTGAGAAGGACGGGCCGGCGGTCATCAGGCCTCGACGAGCTGGCGGCTTACGAGGCGGCGATACAACCCGTCGGCGGCCATGAGCTCGTCGTGGACACCGGCTTCGGCGACTCGCCCGCCGTCGAGCACCACGACGCGATCGGCGTTCTTCACCGTCGACAGGCGGTGGGCGATGACCAGGCTGGTGCGGTCGGTCATGAGCCGTTCGAGGGCGTCCTGGACCAACGACTCGGATTCGGCGTCGAGAGAGGAGGTCGCCTCGTCGAGGACGAGGATCGGCGGATCCTTGAGCAGGGCGCGGGCGATGGCGACCCGCTGCTTCTGGCCGCCCGAGAGTCGGACGCCACGCTCGCCGACCTCGGTTGAGTAGCCGTCGGGCAGCCCGGTGATGAAATCGTGCGCGTTGGCTGCCCGGGCCGCAGCCTCGACCTCGCCGTCGGTGGCCTCGGGTCTGCCGTAGCGAATGTTGGCGGCGATCGACGTCGAGAAAAGCACCGGCTCCTGAGCGACGGTGCCGATGCGGGATCGCAGCCAGCGCGCATTGAGATCCCTGAGGTCGATCCCATCCAGGCGCACCCTCCCGGCGTCGGGGTCGTAGAGGCGAAGCACGAGAGATGCGACGGTGGACTTGCCCGCCCCCGACGGACCAACCAGGGCGGTCACCGTGCCCGGTTTCAGCTCCATGTCAATCTCTTTGAGGACATCGACGTCGGACCGCACCGGATAGGCGAAGGTGACACCGTCGAACTCAACCCGACCGACGACGTCGTCGAAAACGGTGCCGCGACCGGCATCCACCGCGGGCTGCCGATCGAGGAGTTCGAAGATCCGTCCTGAGGCGCCGCGGGCACGGGCGAAGTCGGACCACAGATCGGCGAGCGCCGACAACGCCATGGCGACGATGAGGGTGTAGAGAATGAAGGACGCAAGTTCTCCGACCGACAGCTGCCCGTCCATGACCATGCGACCGCCGAACCACAGAACCGCAGCAACGGAGCCGAAGGCGGCCATGGTCATGATCCCGACAAAGATCGCCATGACCCTGATGCGCTTCCTCGAGACCTCGAAGGACTCCCAAACCCGCTCCGAGTAGCGTTCGGTTTCGGCGGTCTCCTGGGAGAAGGAACGCACGGTGCGGATCCCGGCGATGACCTCTTCCGCCGCCTCGTTGGCCTTGGCGAGTGCATCCTGCGCCGCCCGCGCGAGCTTGGACATCTTGCGGCCCACGACCACCGCTCCGATGGCCACCGGAGGCACCAGGGCGAGCATGAGAATGGTGAGTCTGGGCGATGACGCCACGAGCAGGGCGAGACCACCGATCAGCATAACCAGGTTTCGCAGCCCCATGGAGAGGTTGACGCTGACGGTGTTCTGGACGACCGTCGCGTCGCTGGTCAGGCGGCTCGTGAGCTCGCCGGTCTTTCGAAGATCGAAAAAGCCGATCTCCTGTTCGACGATGGCGGCGAACACCGACTCACGGAGCCGCGTGACAATGCGCTCGCCGGCGACTGAGAAGAGGTAGTAGCGCATGGCCACCGCAACGCCCTGGACCGCGAAGATGGCAGCCATGGCAAAGACCGCGTTGTTGAGCGTCTCCTGGCCGCCGGCCACGGCGGCGTCGATGAGCACCCGGACGATCTGCGGCCACGCGAGTCCCGCCGCCCCACCGAGGATGAGAAAGACCGTCGCCGCCGCCAACCGCTTCCATTCGGGAACGGCCAGCACGAGCAAACGGCGAATCGGCACCTTCGCCGGTTCGTCGTCGGTCTTCTCGGTTTCGCCTTTGAGAGGATCATTCATCGTTCACCACCATGCCCATGGATGAGAGGCTATCAGCCACCGGCTAACGGCTAATACCTATTTTGCATACTTCACCGAGCAACCGTAGGGCTTGGTCTCCGGTGTCGACACAGACTTGCCGACAGCGATCTCGTTGAGGGCGTTGGCCACGTAGTTGGTGCGGGCGCCCGAATCCATGTTGCCCCTGGGATCGTCGTCGATGGCGCCGTGGTAGACGACGGTGCCCTCAGCGTCGATGATGAACATGTGAGGGGTGGTCGCGGCGCCATAGGCGTGACCCACCGTACCGTCCTGATCGACGAGAACCTCCCATGTGATGCCTTCTTTCTTGACGAAGGCGGCGTTGGCCGCAGCATCCATATAGTTGGTCGAGTTGATGGTCAACCACACCACCCCCATGCTCTCGTCGTAAGCCGTGCTGAGGTTCTTCATGGAACCCTCTTGGTAGTGGCGTTTGACAAAGGGGCAGTCCGGGTTAGTCCACTCGAGGACCACAGTCTTACCCTTGAAGTCAGCCAGGCTTACCGCATTGCCCGCCGAGTCGTTGAGGGTGAAGGCCGGAGCCTTGTCGCCCACGTCGATGCCGGGTCCGGCGATGGCCACACCGGCAAAGGCGGTGCTGATGATGAGTGCGGTCGCTGTCTTAATCAGATTCATGTTCTTTCCTTTTGCTGGATCGCCGGTGGCGATCGTCTCAATCGATGGCGATGTGGGACACCGTCGCGCGACGATTCCCATCGGCGTCTCGGGTCACGATCAACGCCCCGAGCGTTTCCGCCGGGGAGTCCGTGGTCTTCAAACGAGAGATGGTGAAATCGATCCGGGTCAGGCTGCCACGGGTCTGCACCCGTGCGTCCTCGACCTTCAGCCCGGACCCGGGATCGGGGAAGAACTCGACACTACCGGGAGTCGAAAACCATTTCAGCCAAACAACGAGACCAGCCCCGCCAAAGTCCGGCACCGGCCCTCCGGTGACGCTGAGCTCGTAGGGTTCGGATCCGCCTTGAGCGGGCATGAGCGCCGCCCACGACTCGAATGCAGTCTTGGAAGCCTCGAGTTCGGCGCCCTTCAGAGGAAGGTCGGCGGTGAGTTTCTTCGATCCGAGGATGCAGACATCCTTGCACGCGAGCCACGAAGCTTCGACCTCGGCGGTCAGCAATCCTTGGAACCCGGTCGGCGCCGTGACCTCAGCGGCCAGAATCACCCGATCCTCATAGCCATAGCCGATGATCCCCCCGGGTTGCTCGAACTCCACCGGGGTCGGCCATTGCAATTCCGCCACCGAGAAGCCATCGGGCAGTCGGTAGAGCACTTCGGTGGAGAGTCCGGCGCCGCCCGGGTTTCGCCAGTAGACGTGCCAACCAGGATCGGGCTCGAGTTCGACACCGAGCAGAAACGACAGCCCTGGTTTGATGACGGCGGCCTTGGCCACCAGTCGCGCCCTGACATGGCTCTCCTCGGCCGCCGCATTTACGGCCAGGACAGCAGTCACGAGCAACCCGGCCCACTTCAAATATCGCTTGACCATCACAATCGTTGGAAGCGGTGCCAGGGGTTGAGATATTCCCCCCATTCTGTTTCGCGCTCATAAGGGCGAACGAGGCGAAGCCATCGCAGCATCGCAAATGGGACGCGGATTTCGCGGATGGACACGGATTTTATCGGGTCATCGCAAAAAAGAGTGGGCGCAAGTCTTTTGAGCGGTGTCTGACTGACGTGGTGGCGTCATTCAGACATGGATGATCCTGAAGGTGGGCCCAGGCCCACCCTACATCGAAGATGCCAATCAGTCCGACTCGTTGACGAAGAGGAGGCGACGGTTGGTCCAGTCGACACCGACGATAGACCCGGTGGGAACAAACCGGTCGACACCGAGATCCTGAGTGAGAATGCGGATGACCCCGCCGTGGACGAAGAGCAGGTGACGACCGGCGGGCAACTCGTTAACAAATCCCTCGATACGCTGGAGGAACGACTCGTGTGAATCACCGTCGATCAAGTCGAAATCGCGGAACTCGAGAAACACACTGGCGTCGGCGGCATCGACCTCGTCGAAGGGGCGGCCTTCCCAGGCACCAAAGTTACACTCACGCAGCCGTTCATCCGGCGTCGCGTCGCCCCAGGCGAGGCGAGAGGTCTCAACCGCCCGTTGGAGATTCGAGGACCACACCGAATCAAACTTCGTTCCATCGAGCTTGGGCCCGACGGCCATCGCCTGTTGCCGACCGAGATCGGTTAGCGGCGGGTCGCACCAACCCGCAATCCGCCGCGCGGCGTTGTAGGTGGTTTCACCGTGACGCACCAACCAGAGCTCGACGATCTCGTGATCCATAGCGGGTGAGTGTAGCGGAACCTGCGCTATGCTCGCGAGAACGAGACAACGAGGTGAACCCATGGCTCAGTTCGGACAACCCTATCGTCGCTGGCAACCCGAGGGAGAATACGATGCTCTGGTGATCGGATCGGGAATCGGCGGACTCGGCGTCGCCGCCCTCCTTGCCGGACGGGCTGGGAAACGGGTACTGGTGCTCGAGCGCCACGCCACAAAAGCGGGCGGGTTCACCCAAATCTTCAACCGCAAGGCCTACGACTGGGACGTTGGTCTCCACTATGTCGGTGAGGTTCACCGACCGGACTCGACCCTGCGAAAACTCTTCGATGAGATCACCGGCGGTCGGCTCGACTGGCACCCCATGGGCGAGGTCTACGACACGGTCATCGTCGGGGACCAGCGCTTCGAGTATGTCACCGGCCGGGAGAACTGGCGGCAACGGATGCACGAGTACTTCCCGGAGGAAAAGGAGGCCATCGATCGCTATCTCGACGTCGTGACCGAGACCGTCCGCGGTGCGCGATCCTTCTTCGGCGCCAAGGCTCTGCCGGCCCCCGCGGCCGCCGTCGCCGGCCCCTTCATGCGCCGAAAATTCCTTCGCCACGCATCGAGGACCGTGGCCGCGGTGCTGGACGAGATTACCGACAATGCTCTGCTCAAGACTGTCCTGACCACCCAGTACGGCGACTACGGTTTAACCCCGAACGACGCCAGCTTCGGCATCCAAGCCATGGTCTTCAACCACTATCTGCGCGGCGCCGGTTACCCGGTCGGCGGCTCGTCGCGGATCGCCGCCGAGATCATCCCCGAGATCGAACGCGCCGGTGGTGAGGTGGTGGTTGGAGCCGAAGTTGACGAGATCCTGATGGAACGGGGTCGTGCGGTTGGCGTCAGGATGACCGACGACCGCGAGATTCGCGCACCCCGGATCATCAGCGACGCCGGTGTTCCGAATACGGTTCACAAACTGCTTCCACCGGATGCCCCCGGTCGCCGTGCCCTGGCCTCGGTGCTCAAGAAGGTGACCCCCTCGACCTCGCACGTCTGCCTCTACGTGGGTCTCAACGCCACGGATGAGGAACTCGGGCTGGGCACCTCGAACCTCTGGGTCTTTCCCGGGACCGACCACGACGCCAGTGTCTCGAGGTATCTCACCGATCCCTCCGCCCCCATTCCCCTGACCTACGTCTCGTTTCCATCCGCCAAGGATCCCGACTTCCAAAACCGCCACCCGGGGCACGCGACGGTCGAGGTGGTCAGCATCGCGCCGTACGAGTGGTTCTCTACCTGGGAGGACGAAACCTGGCAGAAACGCGGCGGCGACTACCAAAACTTCAAGGAACAGCTGTCTGCGCGACTGCTCGAGGTCCTCGTCCGCGAAGTCCCCCAACTCGCCAAAGCCATCGACTACCACGAGCTTTCAACGCCCCTCTCGACCCGCCACTTCAGCGCCTACGACGACGGCGAAATCTACGGCCTCGAACATACTCCCGAGCGATTCAAGACCAAGGGACTCAGACCGAAGACCCCCATCCCCGGTCTCTGGATCACCGGCCAGGATGTCTGCACGGCCGGGATCGCCGGCGCCCTTTACGGAGCGGTGCTTTGTGCGTCGGGGATTCTGCGGAAGAGCTTGATGAGCGGGTAGTAGCGAGTAGCGGATCCGCCTCGCCTGGGCGTCCAACAAGTTCGTGCGTCGGCGCACGCTGCTTCAGCGGCTTGTTTGAAACACGAAGTGCACCAAGACCGCAAATACCGTCGCAAAGCACACAGGGTCGCGCTACCCGAGTAATCTACACACCTCGCCGGCCGCGCGACGACCGCTGAGATAAGCCGCTTCGACTGTCTCGGCGATCGGGGACGACTCGGTCGCCGCGCCCGCCCACAGCAGAGCGCCGGTGTCGGCGGC
>Ga0164313_10006182_pt1 | contig 10575 bp, 5 predicted proteins | sample GuaBasSedimGuay4_FD_113735 | JGI IMG/M metagenome (GOLD analysis project Ga0164313, IMG submission 113735) | Subseafloor sediment microbial communities from Guaymas Basin, Gulf of California, Mexico - Guay4, Core 4569-4, 0-3 cm | ecosystem: Environmental > Aquatic > Marine > Hydrothermal vents >...
CCGCGAGGTACCGGGGGTTCGAATCCCTCTTCCTCCGCCACAACAAAAAACACCTCTTCGCGCAGCGAAGGGGTGTTTTAGTTTTCAAGAGGAACTAATAATGGCTTGCCATTATTAGTGTCGAATGGAAACAAAGCCTGAGCGAAGCGAGGTTTTTTGTTATGAAACTCTCGCCCAAAGGGATGTGCGCAGCAAATCCCTTACTTTGGGGGTATTCATTCTTACACAGATGTTCTATAAGTAAGTTGAATTATTGAACGGATACTCCGATCATTTCTCATTACAGACAAGTATAGAATTCCTCTTTTCTGGTTCCGATTTGGATCGAAGCTTCACCTTGCCTACTTTTTAGCGGAACAATTTTGACGAAGAACCCGTCAGCCCATGTACGCAATAGTCGATATTGAAACAACAGGTGGTCATGCTGCACACCATCGGATAACTGAATTGGCGATCTTGATCCACGATGGGAAAAAGATCACTGATCGGTTCGAAACGTTAATAGATCCGGGTATGTCGGTTCCTCCAATGATCACCCAACTTACAGGAATAGACGATAAAATGCTTGAAGGAGCGCCCACATTTGCGAGCATTGCGGATGTGGCAATGGAGATGTTACAAGACAAGATCTTTGTTGCGCACAATGTCAACTTCGATCATTCTTTTATGAAAAGGGAATTTGCCGAAGTGGGCATGAAATTCCTGCCCAAAAAGTTATGTACGGTGCGCATGAGCCGCAAGTTGATCCCTGAGGCTTCCGGTTATGGGTTGGGCAGATTGTGTGGGTCTTTGGGTATCAATATCAAAGGTCGCCATAGGGCAGGAGGAGATGCTGAGGCTACTGCCGAATTGCTGACCATACTTCTGAAAAGGGATAAAGAAGGTGTAATAGATAAAGCCATCAACCGACGAAGTAGGGAGGCCACTTTGCCAGCTAATCTTCCCAAGAGTCATTTCGACGCTCTACCGGAATGTGTTGGTATCTACCAATTTCTTGACAGATCTGGACGCCATTTATATGTGGGTAAGGCCAATAATATCAAGAAACGAGTTATGCAACATTTTACTGGTTCTGGAGAAACACATAGGGATCAAGTATTAAAACGAGAAGTCCGGCAAGTGGAGTTCTTGGAAACAGGTTCGGAATTAATAGCGTTGCTTGAAGAGAGCCATTTGATCAGGAAATTCTGGCCCACGTTGAACAAAGCCCATAAATTCCCCAAGGCGAATTATGGGATCGTTTCCTACACTGATCGTTCGGGAAAGACAAGAATGGCAGTAAAAAAACTCCTAAAAGTCGATAGGCCAGTATTGAGAGGTCGAAGTATCCTTGAATTGCGAGAGGTCCTTTACCGAGTTGCACGTGAAGAAAAACTTTGTCACTTACTGATCGGGCTACAAACTGGGCAGACGATCTGTGTACGTGCCGATGAGGAAGGAGAGAAGTGTTATTGTAATGGTTTTGTAAAACTCAGCACCCATAACTCAAGAATGGTGAAAGCTTTGACAAATATCGGTGGAAAAGAGGATCTAATGATGTTGGGGCAAGGCCGGAATGACAAAGAAAATAGTCTTGTTCTGATCGAACAGGGTACTTATATCGGCTATGCGTATGTCCCCAAAGGCTTCGACCATTCGATCCCGAATGATGCGCTCATAGCACGAAAACAAAGTGATGATACACACAGGATAATTGCTCAGGCTATGCGCAATTCAAAATACGAAGTCTTGAAGTCTATTAGGATGCAGCCCTAAGCAACTGGTCGTTCTGTCTAAAAACGATCTCGAATTTTGTGCCTTTGTAATCATCGACCCTGATCTCACCATCTAGTTGCCCAACTAGCGTGTGTATAAGATCCACGCCGAATGTTTTTCCTTGAGTGAACGATTTTTCTTTCATTCCGATGCCATTATCAGAGAATGTCAATTTGAATACATCATTACCAACTTCATCCAATTCTATTCTAATAGATCCAAAATGACGATCAGTGAAGGCATGTTTTAGAGAATTGGTCAACAATTCATTCAAGAGCAACCCAAATGGGATCAATGTATCGATAGGGAAGCCGACCACAGTACAATTAAGATCTAAATGCACATCCAGACCTACACCGTAACTGGCGATACATTGTTGAGCTAGCTTCTCTATGTACTCATCGATCCTAACATTCGAAAGGTCAACAGAATTGTACAATTGTTCATGTACAAGTGCCATGCTCATTACACGGCCCTGACACTCCTCGAACATTTCCAACGAGCGTTTGTCCTCCACATGAATACTCTGCATTTTCAAGAGGCCATTGATGATCTCTAGATTGTTTTTTACTCTGTGGTGGATCTCTTTTAGGAGTATTTTTTTCTCGTCATCACTTACCATGGTCTCAGATAAGCGAACATTTTGTCTTTGTAACTCTAGGTTCTTTTTGCCGATCTCATCGTGTTGCTCCCTTATGAGTGCATTCTGCTTTCGGAGTTTAGAGTTCACATACTTCTTATTCCTGAACTGGAAAAAGAAGGAGAAACTAAGTACGAAGAACAGGAAGCCTGCAAAAACAAGCATTGTATTGTTCAACTTTTGGTTGGTTATAGTTGCATACTGAAGATCGTTCTGGTTACGAAGAAGTTCATTTTCATGTTCTCGTTGGTCTGCTTCATAAAGAGTCTGAAGTCCTGCCATTTGATGCGCAATGTTCTTATCGAAAAGTGTGTCATTGAGCGCATGAAAGCCTTTATAGTACTTAAGTGCAGCAACTAGGTCGCCTTGTTTCTCAGCTAATTCGCTACGCGATTCTAAAACACCCGCCAGATCATGTTTGGCACCAAGGTCAGTAGCGATCTTTTCAGCTCTAGCAATATATACTTCAGCCTTATCAAGGTTACCCAGACCAGCGTGGATCTCCGCCATATCTTGCATAGACCACATAACGGACATGGATCCAGCATCTTCTTGTTCGATCAAATTCAATGCTCGGGTAGAGAAGGGTAGTGCGTCTGAGAATTTATCTTGATCAATGTATGACCTTCCTATCTGTTGAAGCGCGAATGATTCACCATACTCGTTACCCATAGCAACGAATAGGTCTAATGCTTGCTGACAATACTGCATTCCTTTATCATAGTCGCCGAGTACGCGATACCCAGCTTCCATATCCATAATGCAATATGCGATCAATAAACTATCTCTACTGGCTTTGGCTATTTGCAAGGCCATGGTCGAGTGGTCTATTGCAGTTTCAATATACCCCAATTCCATATTTGCCGAAGAGATCCAACTATGATCGTTGCAGATCATATCGGGATTGCCTTCTGTTTCAGCTAACTTCAACGATTTGAGTGAATATTTCAAAAGACTTTCATAGTCACCAAGCATGTAAAATGCCAAGTTCATTGCCTGAATTGCATCATATAATAGATCATCGTCTTGCCCATCTGAACAAATGTTGAAAGCCTTCATTCCGTGTTGTAGCGAGATATCAGGAGCTGTATCCGAATACATTTCTGCCAAAGCGATGTGTGCTTTGGCCTGTTCAATAGATGAAGTATCTGTCTGGATCACGTGGTGCAGACTGTCTAGTTCATTTCCTTGTGAATATGTTGCAAAGAATAAGGCAAACAACAAGGTGATAAGTCGGATATATTTGTGCTCGATCAAGTCAAATCTATTTAAAGTCGGAACCGTGTACGCTTAAGAATAATTGAAGTTTCAAGCATTTCTCAAGCACATGGATACCTTTGTTACAAACAGGAATAACCCATGAAAAAAGTATTATTAGTTGTATTTCTTACTGCCGCAGGGCTTTGGTTAAATGCTCAGGTAAATGAACTAATGCCAGTTCCGAAAGAATTAACTGTTAAACATGGACAGCTAAAGCTGGGTAAAGACTTTATTGTTCAGTTAGATTCGAATGCAATGGCCCGTGTTGCACCAGCCGTGGATCGTTTTGTTCGGAGGCTTTCTGATCGAACTGGAGCGGGTTTGAAATACCGAGTAAATACTTCTGGTAAAAAAATGCTCACAGTTTCTATTAAGGAAAGCTCCGCGCTAAGTAGCAATATGGATGAGAGCTATCAGCTCAAGATAGACCATACAGGAATAATGCTTACTGCTAATACAGACATAGGAGCATTACATGGATTACAGACTATTGGGCAATTGCTGAGTACTTCATACGAAGGATTTCATTGGCCTTATTTGGAATTGAACGATGCTCCAAGATTCCCATGGCGCGGGTTGCTGATCGATGTTTGTAGGCATTGGCAACCTGTAGATGTTATACTTCGGAACCTTGATGCTATGGAAGTGGTGAAAATGAATGTTCTCCATCTTCATCTGACCGATGATCAAGGTTTTCGAATAGAAAGTAAGGTGTTCCCAAAATTGCATGAAATGGGTTCGAACGGGAATTACTTTACCCAAGAAGACATCCAGCAGATCATAGCATATGCCGATGCACGTGGCATCCGGGTTATTCCGGAATTCGATATGCCAGGGCACACATCTAGTTGGTTCGTTGGTCATCCTGAGTTGGCAAGTGCAGCTGGTTCACATCATATACAAGAGGGCTTTGGTGTTTTCAACTCAACTATAGATCCTACTCGAGATGAGGTTTATGAGACATTGGATCTTTTCTTGAAAGAAATGTCCGAGTTGTTCCCAGATGAGTTTCTTCATATTGGGGGTGACGAGAATAATGGTCGTCAGTGGGCAGCGAACGAGGACATCAAGAAGTTCATGAAAAAGAACAAGCTGGAAAACACCCAAGAACTACAGGGCTATTTCAATCAACGCATCGCCGAGATCCTGACAAAATATGGTAAGCGTATGGTTGGTTGGGATGAGATCATGCAAGAAGGTATTCCGGCAAACGCCGTTATCCAATCTTGGAGAGGGCCAGAGGGCTTATTGCAAGCAGCTCGAGGTGGACATGACGCTATCTTGTCTCATGGCTATTACATAGATCTAGGAAAAAGTGCAGCGTTCCATTATTTGAACGATCCTATACCAAGTGGTTCGAATCTTACAGAAGAAGAACAAAGTCATATTTTGGGTGGGGAAGCGACTATGTGGAGTGAAATGGTAACACCAGAAACGATAGACAGTCGCATTTGGCCAAGGACTGCCGCTATCGCTGAGCGACTTTGGTCACCAGATAGCATAAATGATGTTGCTGATATGTATCGCAGATTACCATCTATATCTCAAAGATTGGAAGAAGCCGGTTCCATGCACAATTCTTATCGCGAAATGATGATGCGTAGAGCAGCAAATGGAGGTGATATTACGTACTTAAAGCGCTTATTTGATCTAGTTGTTCCTCTTGAAGGTTATGAGCGTCATGGCCAAGGTAAAAGTTATTCAACCAGCTTTCCTTTTAGTAGAGCAGCTGATATGGCGATCCCAGATCCGGCAAAATGCAGAGAGATCAGTGACGATGTAGAGGCATACTTAGCAGGTTCCGCAGAAGCAGGAGAAAGACTGATCACTGAATTCCGTTCCATTCAAATGTTGGACATCATAAAAAGGCAATATAATGGTGCACCAGCTTTAAGGGAAATGGAGCCTTTGATCTATCGTGTTTATCGTTTGGCTGAGATCGGGATCGAGGCCATTGCACTAATAAGCCATTCCGACCTTGAAGTGGCCGAAGGCTGGCCCGAGAAGGCAGCCTTGGTAATTGAACAAGGGAAGGAACCACAAGTAGAGTGCTCTATCCCGTGGGTAGGGTCAATTCAAATGCTTACGGAAAGGGCCACCTCTAGGTGATCAGAAGGCGTTTCCTCTTCATAGTCGTTATTTTTTCAGTTGTATGTGTTACCTATGGACAAGGTTCAGGTCATATTGTTATTGACCTTAATCAGAATTGGTCGGTCCATACGGGCTCTGACAGCGTTTATACCGCATCAGTACCAGGATCTGTCCATTTGGATCTGTTGAATGCTGGTGTTATAGAGGATCCATTCTTCAGAGATAATGAAACGAAATGTCAGTGGGTTGAAGAAAATGATTGGGTCTATAATTCCAGTTTTGAAGTGGACAGCGGCGTCTATGAAATGGAGCGGATCGAGTTGCTCTTCAAAGGTTTGGACACATATGCAAGCGTTTTTCTGAACGACCGGAAGATATTGGAAGCAAATAATATGTTCCGGCAATGGTCGGTTGATGTTCGTCCCTTTATTAAGATCAAAAATAGGCTCCGGATCGAATTCAGGTCAGTTATCAAAGAGAATTCAGCAGATGTTGAAAATGCGTCCGTAAAGCTTCCTGCACCTAGTGATGCTTCCGATGTTCAGGTCAGTCCATATGTGCGTAAAGCACCTTATCAATTCGGTTGGGACTTGGGACCTAGATTAGTTGGGTGTGGGATATGGGCGCCGATCGAATTGCACGCATTTAATGGATCGATCTTAAGATCCGTGGATGTTGAAACAGATATTGTTGGTGAAGACAGTATAGAGATCAGAGCAAAGATCAACATAGATACACAGTTCGAAGAAGTGCTATGGCTAAGAACAGTTGTTGGGAATGTTCGAGACAGTATGCGGATCTTGTTCGATCCAGGGGAAAGGATCATAACCCTCCCGATCAAGATCGAAAAACCTGAACTATGGCGGCCGACCGGATACGGAGAGCAACACCTTTATGATTTGACGGTAGAGTTGGAAGGAATTGAGAATATCAGTTCTTGTACCAAGAGATTCGGTGTTCGATCGGTTAAGCTACTGCAAGATATCGACTCTATCGGCCAAGAATTCGCATTTCAGATCAATGGACAAAAGATCTTTATGAAAGGTGCGAATATGGTACCTCTTAGCATGTACCCTTCAGAAGTGACCAGACAGCAAACCGAATATATGCTTGATCAAGTTCTCGCCGCAAATATGAATATGATCCGGGTTTGGGGCGGAGGTATTTATGGAAGTGATGATCTATATGAATTATGTGATGAAAAAGGGATAATGGTTTGGCAAGACTTCATGTTCGCAAGTAGTGCATATCCTTATTCAGAAGGATTTCAAGAGAATGTACAAGAAGAAGTAGCCCAACAGGTCCAACGCATTTCTGAACATCCAAGTTTGGTCCTTTGGTGTGGGAATAATGAAGTTGAAGTGGCTTGGAAGAATTGGGGATGGCAAGAGCAATATTCGATCTCATCGGCGGATAGCACTTCAACTTGGAATCAGAACAAAGAATTGTTTGAAGTAATGATCCCTGCGGTGATAAAGGAACAAGATCCGCGAACGCCTTACATTCATACTTCACCATTGAGTAATTGGGGCCAAGCTGAGAATTTCAACTTTGGGAATATGCACTATTGGGGTGTTTGGCATGGTGAAGAGCCTATTGAAAGGTTTACTGAAAATGTCGGGCGGTTCATGTCTGAATATGGAATGCAGAGCTATCCGAATTGGCCAACGATCGAGGCATATTCAGATTCCGCCGATCGTATATTCGGAAGCCCGATATTCGACCATCATCAAAAAAGCTATAAAGGGGACCGATTGATCTTGGAAATGGTGATAGATCGATATGGGGAACCAGTTAATGCGAAGGCATTGGTACATCTGAGCCAAATATTACAAGCCGAAGCCATGACTATGGCTATTGACGCACACCGTTTGAATTTTCCGCATTGCATGGGGTCAACGTACTGGCAATTAAATGATGTTTGGCCAGGGCCTTCATGGTCCACTATAGACTATTCTGGTCAGTGGAAGGCAGCTCACTATCGTATAAGAGACGCTTTTAAGCCCAATGTGGTCCTGTGCAAAATTATCGGAGATGAACTAAGCATCTTCGTTAGGAATGAAAATATAGGAGCCAAAGCCGCGACGATCCTGGTAAAGCATCACCCTTTTGAGAGTGGGTCTGCGCGCGATCTTAAGTATCCAATTGTGCTTTCCGATACAAGTCTTCAGAAGATGGTTGAACTTGATGTAAAAGAGGTGTTCGGACAGAATGCAATTCATAAGGAACCAGTATCTATAGGATTAATGGTCGATGGAAAACTTGTAGATCAGACGATCTTGATCGAACGAAATAACAAGCCTAGCGGGGAAAAGAAAGAAGTTGAGTTGAAAGTACGAAGATCGGAAGGGGGATGGACGCTGACCTTGAATACAGATCAATTCGTTCCGTGGGTGATCATTGAGGCCTCAACAATTGGTCACTTTTCTTCCAATTATTTTCATCTGCTACCTGGGGAAGAGAAAGTCATTCTCTTTAAGAATGGACCTGGTTCTAAAGAAAGTTCGGTACAATTCAATGCAGTTTCCTTCGAAGACTTGATAAAATGATCAGCAACCCCATATTAACTGTACAATTGGAGAACCTAATAAGGAACTAGGTGCCTCAAGTTTTCTTTAATTTGCAACATAGACAGATTATTCTATCTATGTAGATAATTATGAACCAAGCACAAGTAGCATGAACAACTTCTACAAGACCTCTAAGAACATAATTGCATTACTTATCGGAACTACATTTTTAACAAACGTTTTCGCACAAGGTGATGATTGTGCATCTGCCGTTGCGGTAGTGCCTGGAGTATACGTTGCGGACGGGCCGAGTTCTGGATCAGGCGCCAGTAATATTTGTTATGGTGCGACAGCTTTTAATGGTGATTGGTACAGCTATACTCCCGTAAATGACGGCGTGATAGAAGTTTTCTCTTGTGTTGGTACCGTTGATACCCGACTATCAATATATGATGGAACATGTGCTAACTTGAATTGCGTGGCCTTCGATGATGATGGTTGCCTTGGAAGCTTTGCTTCACAGGTTATCGGTGCACCGGTTACTGGTGGCGTAACTTATTATATTGAGTGGGATGATTATTGGACCACCTCAGGCTTTACATGGGAACTTTTATTACATGATTGCTCAGCTCCCGAAGCCACGTTTACGGTAGTGAATGACTGTGTTAATTTTCAATATAATATTGAAGTTGATATTACTGATATGGGAAGTGCCGTTACCGTTGATGTTATTAATGATAATGGTGCACCGACCATCACTGGAGCAACATTAGGGTCATATACTGCAGGGCCGTTCATATCTGGAACCTTTACGAATATTACATTGGTGCATGATGTGGATCCTTTCTGCGATCTTATGGATGGGCCTTTCGACAATCCTCCTTGTCCACTGGTTAGCTGTGGCCCGGATAATTACACTTATTGTTATGTGAATAATGAGAACACACAATTCCTTTTTCAAGCTGCCAGCACTGACCCTTTGGCAATGCAGTTCAATGCCGGTGGTATTGAGACTTTCTTCGACGGTATTACTGTTTATGATGGTGACAATACAGGAGCTCCCGTATTATTTACAGGTGATAATGGTGGCGATCTATCGGGGTTGGTATTCGTATCCACAAACCCAGACGGCTACCTTTTATTAGTTCCCTATAGTGATGGTTCAGTGTCATGTAGTAGTGGAAGCATAACCCCCGCTTGGGATTGGGATGTTGCCTGTTTGGACTGTACTCAGCCTACGAGCACTTTTGAAGTAGTAGAAGACTGTATCCATAAAGAGTATTTTGTAGAAGTGGACATTACCGATATTGGTGATGCTGGCTCAATAGATATCGTTAACGATATTGGAATTCCGCCTACTTTGGGAGTGGGTGTTGGGACTCATCTTATCGGCCCAATAGACATGAATAATTTCATTGAGATCTCGTTGATCCATGATGCTAATCCACTATGCAGCATTCACAGCGACCCACTAATAGCTTATTTTGATAGCTGCGCAATTGATTGTGGCAATACAGTGTACGACTATTGCTACATGAACAACGATACGGCCTGGTTCCTTTTTGAATCAGGAACGGGTCTTCCAATAACCATGCATTTCTATGATGGAAAGATCGCTGCAGATGATCAGTTGGTCATCTACAATGGAAAGACAACATTGTCGGCGGTACTGTTCAACACCATTAACGGCTATAATATGCACGGGATCACTGTGCAGGCTAATAATCCAGATGGCGCTTTGTTAATGCGATTGTATAGTAATGGAAATATCAGTTGTGATGATGGTGGCATAGCACCCGAGTTAGAATGGTTCGTGGGATGTGGTGCGGTTGGAATTGAAGAACAACAAACCGCACTTAACGATGTATTGATCTATCCTAATCCTTCTACAGGAACCGTTTCAATATTATATGATCCACCATCATTCCAGGAAATAACGATCAATGTGATCGATGATATAGGCAGAACCGTACGGATGCAAGAACAGGTTGTAGGTCCTAACGCACTTATCGAATTAGATTTGAATTCTATCGAGAATGGAGTATACTTCATTCAGATCGCTGCTGCCGAAGGAAGTATTTATGAAAAATTGGTGATCCGGCGATAAGCATTTTATATTAACTAGATCTGATAAGGGTCAAGACAATTGAATGGAGTATACTTGCTTAATTGAAATCTATACACCATTCTTATAGTAGTACAAAGAAGCGCAAGCATGTTAAGAACAATCACTTTAGTAGTGCTAGTATCAATTTTTACTTATTGGAATAATGCGGTTGCACAAGGCGATAACTGCATAACGGCAGTAAGTGTGGTACC
>Ga0164313_10006183_pt1 | contig 10574 bp, 8 predicted proteins | sample GuaBasSedimGuay4_FD_113735 | JGI IMG/M metagenome (GOLD analysis project Ga0164313, IMG submission 113735) | Subseafloor sediment microbial communities from Guaymas Basin, Gulf of California, Mexico - Guay4, Core 4569-4, 0-3 cm | ecosystem: Environmental > Aquatic > Marine > Hydrothermal vents >...
CAGACGGACGTCTCCCCAGGGGCTGTCCACGACCGGACCGTTCTCGTCGCGCTCGGCCCGCAGGCGCTGCAATCCGTCATAGACCGCGTGCGGGTCGATCCCCTCGCGCACGCGCTTGAACTTCTCCGGATCCGCCGCGTCGAGAGAGATGTTCAGGATGTCGGGTCCGGCCGCGACCAGAGCGCGGCACATCTGCTCGTTCAGCGTGGTGCCGTTCGTCGACAGCGTGACGGTCAACCCGACGTCCTTCGCCAGCCGGATCATCTCCGGAAGCTGCGGATGTAGCGTCGGTTCGCCGATCGTGTGCAAGGTGATGCGCGGGATATCGAGCTCCGCCATCTCCTCGATCAGCTGTCGATACAGCGGCAGCGGGAGGTACGTCCACTCGCGGAGCATGTCCTTGTTCCCGCAGAACGAACACTTCAAGTTGCACGCGTTCGTCGGCTCGACGATGACGCGGCTCGGTCGATCCGGAATCTCGCCGTGGGGATGAGTGCGACGCAGCCGAATCGTCCGCCAGTGCTTGATGGCGTGATTCAGGAAGATCGTGCCGCGGACGTAGTTGCGGAGGCCCATGGGTGTGAACGACGGGGGAATGACGGAGCTCACGGAGTGAGATCCCGACGGGCGGGGTGCGTCACCAGCGGGTTCCGGAATGCGCCCTGCACGACTGGATATGCTACGTCCGTGACCAGAAAGCCCCCTCCGACCGCACTCGACGTCGTCGTGACCGGCGCTTCGGGCGACCTGGGACAGCACGTCGTGCGCGAGCTGCTCCGGCGCGGCCACGCGGTCAGAGCCCTCGTGCGCACGCGCGACGAGCGAGCGAACTGGCTCCAGCGAGAGGGCGCAACACTCGACGACGGTGACCTGTTCGACGAGCGCTCACTGCATCGCGCGGCCCGCAGTGCCACCGGGATGATCCACTGCGCGGCGCGCGAGAGCCACGCGCGGTGCGACGCCGCCAGCACGCGAAGTCTGCTCGTGGAGGGCACGTCTTCCATACTCCGCGTCGCGCGCAGACGCGGCGTCGAGCGCATCGTGCACGTCTCGTCCATGTTCGCCGTCGGACTCCGCCGCGATGACACACCGATGGACGAGGAGACTCCGTGGCGCGGGGACGAGCTCCCGCTGGTTGCCGTGGTCCACGCGAGACGCGAGGCGGAAGAGCGCGTGTTGACCGCGGCGCGCGCCGGGCTCCCGGCCGTTGTGGTCAACCCGGACGTGATGGTCGGTGCGCGGGCGGACGGTGCCCGGTGCTCTCTGTTCCGCGCGGGCCCGGTGGGCGCGATCCCCGCCCGCGGTGGATCGGTCGCTCGGATCGAGGACGTGGCTCTCGGGTGCTGTCTCGCGCTCGAGTCGGGCGCCGCGGGACGACGCTACGTCCTGGGCGGTGAGAACCTGGACCTCCGTGCCGAAGCACGTCGCGTCGCCCGGGCTGCCGGCCTTCCGACGCCTTCGCTGGGCCCGACCGCTGCGCTACGAGGACCCGCGCTCGCTCTCGCGCGCCTGATCGACCGCCCGCCCATGGACGCGGTCCGCCTCTGGGGCTGGAACACCTACGCGGACTCTTCGCGCGCGCGCGACGAGCTCGGCTACGCGCCCGGTCCGATCACGCATCCGTGAGAGTGCCCGCCCGGCGCGCGTGACGAAGCGCGTGGTTCCAGGTGGCGACGGCGAGGACACCGAGCACGACCACCGAGATGGCGAGCCTCGCCAGCGCTCCCACGAGCTCCGCATCACCGAATCCCGCGCCGTCGAGCAGCGCAGCACGCAGCGCCGTCAGCAGGTGCGTGTGCGGGAGGAGCTGTGCCGCGCGCTGCGCAGCCTCAGGGAGAAGCTCCCGGGGAAAGTACGCACCGGCGAAGATCAGGTCGGCCATGTTGAGACCACCGCCCACGGGATCGCCGCGCTTGAACGCGAGCACGAACGACGCCGAGACCAGGCCGAGGGCCGTGAACGCGCCGCAGCCGAGCGCGGCCGCGAGCACTGCCGGAAGCACCGCTTCGAAGTGGAACCCCGCGTCGAGCACGAGCGAGGTGAACGCAAACATTCCGCCCACCAGCACGAGGGCGAAGCCCATCGGCCAGATCAACGAGCCCATCACCAGCAGGAGCGGACTGCGTCCCGACGCGAGCAGCGGTTCGAGGGTCCCGGCGATCTGCTCCTCACGCAGGCCCTGTGCCATGTGAATGAGTGCGACCTGACTCAGCTGGAGCGCCACGAGCCCGATGAGCAGGAAACCGAACGGGTTGCCGCGCAGTGCACCTTGCACGCCCGCGTCATCGGAGCCGATGAGCTGAGCGACGTAGTGGTACAGCGCCGCCCAGACGCAGATCATCGTGGCCTGAACGAGGAGCCGGAACTTGAACGTGAGGTGCACGAGCCGATCGCGGCGCACGAGTGCACGGAGAGCGTCGAGCCGGGATGCTCGTCGGGGCTCACCCGCCACGGCACTCCTACCGACAGGTGCAGGCAACGATTGCACACTGGCCGGCTCGGGCAGTGATCGAAGCATGTCCGAGACGCTCGTCCGATCCAATCGCTCGACCGACGCGAGCTCGAGGTCATCCCGGTCGAGCATCTCCCCCACGACTCGTCCGTCGGTGCCGGGTGCCAGCAACGCGGCCGCTGCGTCGTCATCGGGGCGCAGACCGAGCGACGCCGCGACCGCCCGGTCGCGCGCCGCCTCGCCGTGGAAGAGCACGCGCCACGTGGGATGTTCCACCCGCGGCAGGACATCTTCACGTGGGCCGGCGAGCAGGACGCGACCGCGATCGAGCAGGACGATGTCATCACACCTCGGCTCGACTCCCGACAGTTCGTGGCTGCTGAGGACCACCAGCACGCCCGCGTCGGCTCGCTCGCGGGCCAGGTCCAGCACGAGGCGGGACGCCCCGGGATCGAGGGAGCGCGTGGGCTCATCGAGCAGCAACACGGGCGGATCGTGCATCAGTGCGCGCACGAGATTGACGCGCTGACGCTGGCCGGACGACAGAACCTGGAAGGGCCTGTCGAGCGACGGCTCGACGCCCAGCCGCGCCGCCCATTCGCCGGCCGCCGCACGGGCATGACCCCGCTCCATGCCGCGCAGCGTGCCGTGGAAGACGAGGTTCTCGCGAACGGTCAGCCGCGGATAGAACGTCCGATCGTCGGCACCGGCGTACCCGACGTCGAGACCACGGGGCCGCCACGCGCCCGTCGCGCGCTCACCAGCGAACCAGACCTGCCCTCCTCCCGCGTCGTCATCCGGATCCAGTAGCCCCGCGAGGATCCGCAGCAACGTCGTCTTGCCCGCGCCGTTGTTCCCGAAGAGGCCGACCAGGCGACCGCGCTCGAGATCGAGATCGACACCACGCAACGCGACGACGCGCGCCGAGCCACGGCCGAACGATCGGGAGATTCCACGCAGCGAGATCAAGGGAGCTCGCGGCGCAGGAGTGAGTCTCATCGGCGCGCGAGTGAAGGACGTGAGCCCGCGGAAAGGGCTCCGTCACACGGTAGCGACTCACCGCGCGCAATTCGCGCTACTCGAACCGGACACACGAGGTCGAGGCAGGACACTCGCCAGGCGCCCCTCACCCGCCCCCAGCGCCGAACGCGCCTGATCGCGGTGGAGCCCAGCACGATCAACACGATGCCGACCAGGCGCTCCGCCCAGGCGGAGGCGATCTCCACCTCGGCCGCACCGAGGAGCGTCTGACTCGCCAGCCCGAGCCGGCGATGCTGAGGCCATGCCCGAGGCCCCAGGTCGCGCCCACGCGCCAGGCTCCCCCCGCTGGGCCCCTGCTGGCCGCGGGCGATCCACCGCCAGGGGAGCGACGCCGACCAGATGATCGGGCCCCGCGAAGACGTGGGCGGTACCGGCCATCAGACCTTCGAGGACGGTGATCATGGACACTGCTACAGATTCAGCTGCTGGACAACGGCGCTGGCAGACGTTCCAAGGTCGCAGTTCGGGGGAGAGCTGTACGGAGCGCGCGATGGCCAGTGACGCACCCGCCAGAGCGCAGACGAGCGCCATGGATCGAGCCAGGGTGAGCGCGTTCAGCACGCGCAGGATTGTGGCGGTCACTTGCCCGCTACCTGGCGACGGCGGGACTCGGGGCTACACCACAGTCCGCACGGCGTTCGAGAACAGCATGGGCGCATGATCGTCATCCATCGCCTCGTGCGCGTGGACGCTGGTCGACGAGTCATCCTCGTCGAGCACGTCGATCAGCACCTCGAATGGCACGCGGGATTCCTCGAGGAACGCCATGGTCATCGGGCGCCAGAGCGTCCGATGGAGTCGCTTCACGAACGGCTTCGCGACCCAGGCGGCCACATCGACCTCCCAGTCGCGACGGATGCCCACTCTCACACCGACCAAGACCGCCAGCGTCACGGTCCAGGCGCCGTGTCCCAGTGTGAGCAGAGGCACGATCGCGGCTCCGAGGATCACGGCCACAACCAAGATCGCCGTCGAAAGAAGCGTGATGTCCCACAGCTTCCCGACGAAGGAACGCCCCGAGCTGCGGTGCAGGTTGCGGCAGAATTCGAGCGATCTACGGGACTGGATACTCGGCTCCTCATCCTCGATTCCCATGCGCTCCCGCCACTCGTCTCCGTACCACTGCAGGATCTGCGTGACCACGGCGGTAGCCGCGTAGTCAGTTTTAAGCGAGTCGATGAGTTCGTGAGCGCGCTCGATGCACGCGTCCTTCGCCAGGAGGAACGCGCGGTCCGCATTGACGTCGTCGCCGACGACGATCGCCACGACCGCTTCGTCCAGGACCCGGCGAATGTCGCTCCCATCGACGAAATCGTCACGCACGTCGCGGTACGCGGTGAGCCAGTCCGCCATGTCGTAGTCGTGCCCGGCCCACGACGGCATGTCCCACAGGCTCCCGACGAGCTCACCGTCCACTCGCTCGAGCCACGCATCGTCCGCGCGCAGGATCAAGCGGCGGCGTAGACGGAGCAGCAGGATGAGCTGGCCCGAGAGGCCGTCCTCGCCGACCTCGTTGATACAGCGGTCGAGCAACGCCGCGTACGAGTCAAAACTCACGAGTGGGATCAGCCGCATCCACTGATGATCCGTGATGAACCAGAACTGCGTCGCAGGGAGCCCGCCGCTCGACGTCGCTCCAGCCAGATCCACCAGCAAGGTCGAGGCGACTTGCGGCTCGATGTCGTCGTGCAGGAACGCGGTGAGCAAGTTGATCGTCGCCGGGTCCGCGTGCGTGGCACGGACGCCCTCGAGCAGCGTCCGATACGGCCTCAGTGGATCTGCATCGAGCACATCCTCGAGCAACGCAAGGTGCACCCAGTCCCCCGCCTCGCCCTGCGCGACCGCACGCAGTCGATCGCGTGCACCCTCAGGTCCGAGGTCGTGGAGCAGCGAGACCGCGTCGATGCGTGGAGCCGCAGGTACCGACTCGATGGACTCGCGCTCCGGCGCCGCAGGAGGATTGAAGAAGATGCTCTCCGTGAACGAGCCCATCGCGTCGTACCGCAGCTGCTCATCGAGCACTTCGTAGGCCGCGCGAATGCGCTGGAACTCGACGGGGCAACGCTCCGGCTTGAAGCGCTTGATGAGGCGGGTGTACGCGCGTTTCAGCTCACGCCGGTCATACTCATCCTCGAGGCAGAAGAACACCTCGGGGTAGTCGGGCAGCAGCTCCCAGCTGGGCTCATCCGTCGGTTCGTCGTCGTTCACAGGCATTGTCTCCGCCTGGTCAGGAACCCTGGAGCCAATCGGTGAGGAAGCGGGCCAGACGGGACAAGAGCATGAAGACGATGTAGTAGCCGAAGCAGCCGAGGAACCGCTTGACGGCCTTCGAGCGCGGCTTGTCCTTGCGCGCGCGAGCGAGTCGCGCGAGCCAGTCGCCCTCCAGTGCGGCGAGCGCGGGGTAGTGCATCGTCAAACGGCGCGCGAACTCCCTCGACAGGCCGGTGCGGTACGGAAGCGCGGCGTCCTCCACGGCCTTGTTGCGCAACCGTGCAGCTTCCGGGCCCGACACGACGAGAATACGGCGGAGGACCGCGGTCAGCGTCTGGGCGGCCTTCGGATCGTCCCCGAGGGCGTCCATCTCGTCCCGTGCGGCACTCGCGCACTGGAGCCTCGTGCGCATGCGCGCCAGGTCGGGGAACTCGTCGAACTCGAGCGCGTCGAGACGCCGCGCGATCACGTCGTCACTCTCCGACCAGAAGCCCTTGCGCACCGACTCGATCATCGCTCGAGCCTCTGCACGCTGGTCGTCGCTCGCGACCGCGGGCGCGTCGCGGGATCCACGCGGCAACGCCCTCGTACCCGCTCGCGCTGTCCATTGCGCGCGCAGCTCCATGATCCGGCCGCACTCCTCGGACGGATCGAGTGCGAGCACTTCGGCCAGGTAGGTGAGCGTGGACTCGTCCGTCACGCGTCGTCCCCGGCGTACGGGAGTCCGACCGCGGACAGCGTCATGATCAACGCCTGGCGCGCCGCGTCGAACTGCTCCAGGTCGTTGTCCTGGAACCACGCCTCGTACCTGTCGACCGCCCCCTCTAGATCGTCGCGGCGGCGCGGATCGACCTCCTTCAGCGCCGCACTCGCGAACGCGAGCAAGCGCTGATTGCCCTGATTCTCACGCGGGTAGAACTTGAGTGCCTGCATGCGCTCCACGGCCTTCTCGATCTCGGCGTCGCTGAGAGTCGATACCGCCAGCTTGATCACGACCGTGTGGCGCTTGCCCGTGCTCGGCACGATCGCCTCGACCTCGAGCAGCCCGTTCAGGTCGTAGGTGAAGCGCAGGATGACCTCGACCCCGCTTGGGCCCGGCGGGAGACCCGTGATCGTGAGCTCTCCGAGCAGCAGGTTGTCGTCGATCCTGCGGCTCTCACCCTGGAAGATCTGGAGGCCGAGGCGCGTCTGGCCGTCGTGGACCGTGTAGACCGACTTCTCGCGCGAGACGGGGATCGTCGTGTTCCGGTGGACGACGGGCATGAAGTAGCCGTCGACGGTACGCGAGCCGAGCTCCTTGACGATCTCGACGCCGAGCGTGTGCGGGCAGACGTCCGTCAACACGATGTCATCGACCGCTGCATCGTCCGCGACGAGGGCGGATTGAATCGACGCACCGAGGGCGACGGCCTCGTCGGGATGGACGTCCGCCCGTGGTGAGCGAGCGAAGATCTCGGTTGCGAGGCGCCGGATGACGGGCATACGCGTCGCGCCACCGACCAGCAGCACCTGGTCGATCTGCCCCGGCGTCAGGCTCGAGTCGCGCAGCGCGCGGAGCGTCGGGCGACGCAGCCGCGCGAGCAGTGGCGCGACGAGCTCCTCGAACTCGGCGGCACCGACCTCGATGATCATGGGATCGGGTGGAACGATGCCGTCCGAATCGGCCATGCGGATCCGCCCGACTTCGTCCGTGCCGATCGAGCGCTTCGCGCGCTCGGCCTCGGAGCGCAGCCGCGCAACGAGCAGCGGCTCCTTCATCTCGGCCATCTCGAGGCTGCGCCCGGTCGCGCGCAGCGCGTGTCCGACGAGCGCCTCGGTGAAATTCTCTCCACCCAGGTGGCTCTCGCCGGCGGTGCCGAGGATCTCGAGCGTGCCGTCGAAGATCTCCATCACGGTCACGTCAAACGTGCCGCCGCCGAGGTCGAACACGACGAGGCGGCAGTCCTCGTCACGGCGATGGAACCCGTAGGTGAGCGCCGCCGCCGTCGGCTCGTTGACGATGCGCTCGACGTTCAGTCCGGCGAGCTCGGCCGCCTGCATGGTCGCGGCTCTCTGGTGCTGGTTGAAGTACGCAGGCACCGTGATGACGACGTCGGTCGGCGCCTCACCGAGCTCAGCCTCCACATCGCGGATGAGCGCGCCGAGGACGATGCTCGACAGCTCGGTGGCCGAGTACGTCTTGCCCGCGAACTCGATGGCCCGGTCCGTCCCCATCCAGCCCTTGAAGGACGAGACGACACGCTCCGGCGCGGTCAGTGCCAGCTCCCGAGCACCCTCGCCGACGACGATCTCGCCGCTCTCGAGCATCCCCACGACGGACGGCGTCAGGAACGCGCCATGGGCGTTCGGGATCAAGCGCGGACCGTCACTCTCGAAGACCGCAACCAGCGAGTTGGTCGTGCCGAGGTCGATCCCGATGCGGAGAGTGGAGGGCATGTGAATCGGGAGACCGTCGAGCGAGCGGACACGGAGTTCGCGCACCGCATGCTACCGGTGGCTGGTTCCGTACTAGAAACGCACCGACCAGCCGATCACAACACTGTCCGAGTTCGCGCCGACGAACTCCTGTGTGCGCCACCGCAGGTAGGTGATCGTCAGGCCCTGGTTCTTCGTGATCGGCATCCCGAAGGAAGCGCCCGCGATGGAGTTGCCGATGTGGTTATCACCGTTGACGCCGTCGACCTCGGTCTCGCCCCCCAGGCCCCAGCCACCTCCGGCCGCCAGCCACCAGCCGCGTCCGAACGTCCTGACGACGTGGGCCTGCAGCGCGAAGATCGGATCTTGCTGGAGCGTGCTCCCACCGAAGAAGTCGTTGTTGTCCGTGTAGAGGAAGACGGACCCCGTCAATTCGTAGGACCAGGGTCCACGCGTGTGAAGGACTCCAATCTGGGGGCGGATGGTGAACCTGTTCTTGCCCAGGTTGATGAGCTTCTCCGAGTCGTACTCCCCGAGCGGGACCTTGACGGAGAGCGCTGCACCGAGGGTCGTGGTCACCGGGTTCGCGCCACGGTACTGGGCGTAGGCCTTGCCTTTCAGCGGCGGTGCGCCGAGCAGGTTGATCGACAACCGGATGCGTGGATCGGCGAATCCGTTGCGGTGCGTCGACGCGGGACTCCCCTCGAGCAACCCCGTCCACTCACCATCCTGGAAGGGGACGAGGATGTCGACGCGCGCCGACTTGCCGGCGAGGGCGAACGAGCGGACGTAGGACACGATCATCGTGTTCATGTCCGCGGTGACGTCCTCGAGCTGCAGGACGGGGTCGAACGCCAGGTCGACGTCCGAGTAGCCGAAGCCCGCGGCGATCACGTTGAGGTCGACGGGCAGGTGGCTCCACCGGCGCGGCTCCAGATCCTGACCGAATGCGGCCGGTACGGAGGCGGTGAGCAGGCAGAGCAGAATCAGCGGGCGATTTCGATGGGTGGCCATTGAGGTGCAGATTCTACCCCAGCCGTACCGCTCCGGCTGCGTCCCAGTCGATCACGACGGGCGCGTGCACGGGTCGGTACTGCAGGTCGCAGTTGCTGGCGTTGACGAACAGCGTGGGACCCTCGCGTAGCGTCCCGCGATCCTCGTGGATGTGGCCGAAGACGTGTAGCTTCGGGGCGACGCGGGCGACGGCTTCGGTGAGCGCTTCGCAGCCCACGCGTTCTCCGCGCTGCGTTCGGTCGAGGATCCCGCGTGGAGGACCGTGCGTGATGAGGACGTCCGTGTCGTCGGGAATGAGGCTCCACTTCTGCACGAGCGGCGCTCCACGCTCAAGGTTGAACGCCCAGTCGCAGAACCACGGCTGCCACGGCGAGCCCCAGAGGGTGAGCCCCTCGATCTCGGCACGCTCGTCCTGCAGGTAGGTCACGTCGCCGAGGAGTTGCTCGGCGCGCGCGCGGTCGCGCTCGAAGAGGAAGTCGTGGTTGCCCGCGATGACGACCTTGTGACGGTGCGGGAGACCCGCGAGGAACGCACCGAAGGCGGCGATCTCGGACTCGGTGCCGCGCCCGGAGAAGTCGCCGGCGTGCAGCAGCACGTCGCCGTCGGGGACGTCGAGTGCGTCGTGCAGGTTGTGGGTATCGCTGAGGCAGACGAGGCGCATCGGGGGAGGATACGGCGCGCCACGCGGTCTACTGCACGAATCCGTTGCGTGCGTAGCGGTAGTAGATCTGCGTCGAGAGCAGACCGAACCCGAGGTCGCAGAGTGATCCGCGCGGATCGCCGGTGACCGGCCAGAACGCCTTGGCCGGTCCGCTCTTGATCTGAGCGCCCACGACGGCGCCGAGATCTCCCTTGCGCCAGATCTTCCACGTCTCTCCGCCGATCTGGAAGGCGGTGGCGCTCGCGACGAACGCGAGTTGCGGCTCACCGGAGAGGTGACCGCTGCAGGCACGAAAACGGTCGGGCAACTCGCTGCTGTCGCCCCGACCGTCGACGGTGTCGAAGTAGAGAGTGAACACGCGCGCGGCGCGGCTGTCGGACTGGTCGCGCAGGAAGCCCAGTGCTCGTTGATACGCTCGGTCCGCTGCGGGAAGGGTCGAGGAGCCATCTACCGTGCGCGTCCACCTGCGGAGGATCCAGGCGGCCCAGCCCGTCGCTTCGATCGAACGCGGTGCGAGCGCAGGGGACCTGCTCACGGTCCAGCCTCCGTCGTCGTTCTGCGTCTCGAGGACCCGCGCGAGGGCACGCAGGCCCGCGGCGGCGAGAGTGGGGTCCGTGTCCCACCGGGCGAGATCCGTCAGCACGACGCAGGCGAGTGCTTCACCCGGCGCGAGTGTGGTGTCGTCGATGGCATGCATCGCCTGGGACAGCCACTCGAAGGAACGGCGGACACGGGCCTTCTCGGCGCCCCTGGCGAGGCTGTGGCCGTCGCCGTGGAGCG
>Ga0164313_10006184_pt1 | contig 10573 bp, 11 predicted proteins | sample GuaBasSedimGuay4_FD_113735 | JGI IMG/M metagenome (GOLD analysis project Ga0164313, IMG submission 113735) | Subseafloor sediment microbial communities from Guaymas Basin, Gulf of California, Mexico - Guay4, Core 4569-4, 0-3 cm | ecosystem: Environmental > Aquatic > Marine > Hydrothermal vents...
TATCAACAGTCTTACCTATATCAGCTGTGAATATAGTACCCGTAGGTGATGATTCAACCTTACCACCATTATCAGGATTGATTACCGCATCATCAACATTGATAGGAGGAGTAAGGATTTCCAGAGGGTAGCCAACTTGATCAAGTGATATGGATGAGGCAGAAGATGTGTTTGAGTCATTTTGAATTTTACCCAGCCCACCTGCAGAAGCTAAACTAGCAGATGTAGCCAATTTTCCTGCTGCAATGATTGAGACTATTTTCATGGTGTTTTTTTTCATTCGGATACCTTTGAGTTATTAATATTATTTGAAAGGAACATAAATTAAGTAAATTAATTTTGACACGAGCTGGTTAATGGTTCTTCTGTCGTTATTTAGCAAGAATTCTATTCTAAGTTATAGCGCTGTATGCGTATTGCCTTGAAAGAGTAGCTGCTATTTTTCTCAAAGAAGTAACTCTGAAATTATATTAATACACGATTTACGAATGATTATACGCAAAAAGGAACAAGCTCAATGTGATAGACCTCTCAATTTTGCTTATTTAATTTAGCTAGGGCAATCGAATTTAAATAGCACCAATAATTCTGAGGAAAGAACCATTACTCCAACCTGCTTTTAACCGTTTTGTTAAACCTAAAATTCACTATTTATCATTGTATTATCTCATTACCTACTAACCAAAAGTTGAACCATTCCAGCCCCAGAATTCTGCCGGGCAATTGCTAAATTCAATATAAACACGATCCGCGCTAATCTGTAACCGGGTATTCAGCAGCTGACTAATTGACGGTGATAAGGATTTTGCCTGCGCTGATGATAACCCAATACTCTTACATTCAACATAGGCGACAGGCTCGGAACTCCCTCCAAACAGCATATTTCTCTGCCCTTCTATTTCCACCATCACATAGCGTTCAGGCTTGCCTGTTTCACTCGCGAGTAACTGTGATAATTCACTCATTAACTGAGGTGTTTTATCATCTGCGATACTAACATTCGTTCTAAGTTTGATTAATGGCATAATTATTTCTCCATAATGAAGTAGGAGCGGTCTTTAGCCGCGAATGATTTGCATATATCGTGACCTAGTGACATGACTTCACCCACGCTCTCAAAACAGGCGAGCTAAAGCCGCACCCTACAGTGTATTCTTTAAGCTTCTACAATTTCAAAATCATGGCTAATTTCAACTGCTTTTTCCAGCATAATAGATGCTGAGCAATATTTTTCTGCCGAGAGCTTGATAGCACGAGCAACGACTGCTTCTTTTAGATCGTTTCCGGTCACTATAAAATGCACATGAATTTTACTAAACACCTTGGGAATAGTATCCACTCGCTCGGCTGAAATCTCGGCAACACAATCGGTAATATTCTGTCGTCCTTTTTGCAGGATTTGCATCACATCAATAGAAGTACAGCCGCCCATACCTATTAACAGCATTTCCATCGGGCGTACACCCATATTATTTCCGCCTATTTCTGGCGGGCCATCCAGAACAATCGCATGACCACTTTCTGACTCCCCCAGAAACATCATTCCATCTACCCATTTAACCCGCACTTCCATTAAACCATCCTTCTGATTGATAAAATTATTAGATTAGCATACATTGAGTATTGCTCAGTTACAAACCCAGGAAAATTACCATGTTGATTAATTCATTATCTGCTCTTTTTGCCTATACCAATCTAATCAATTATATAGAGGCCAGTATTATCCTGTTAATTACCCTGTCTATCGTTTATATGTTAACTGCTGATAAGCTGGCAGATGGTGAGCATGACAGGTTAATTATTGGTTCTGATAACACTAATATCTATATGTATATTCAGTCTACCTGGCTGGGAAGGCAGTCTTTACTTCGTGCATTTTTACCCTTTTTCATCATTCTGAATTGCGCCTTATGGTATGCGGACTATCGCTCATACAATGGCAGTTATACGATTGCTAGCTGGTTAACAATCCTTGTTATCCTGGCTTTACCTGTTCTCTGGTGGACAATATCAGTCTGGCGTTGCTCAGTTCATGCCAGTCGCTTTTGGGCTAGTATCGCCCGTTTTTTTACTATAGCCGTCTATTATGAGTTTTTTTTACGCCTGATTATTGGCTACTATTACCCGCAAATATGGTTTAACTGTCAGCAATTAATTATAGAATTTGGTGACTGTGTTTAACCGACTTACTTATGCTTCGTGCAAAGAAAGCTGCACGAAGCACGTACATATAAGATAGGCTCTCAGCAGTGTGTATTATTCAGCAACACAATCTACAGCAGCAAACATACCTTGCAAATCGCCTTTATTATACAAATCCATAACAATATCGCAGCCGCCAACTAATTCACCATTAATATAAAGCTGCGGATAAGTTGGCCATTGCGAATATTCCTTTAGGGCTTCACGGACTTCCTGATCTTCAAAAATATTGATATACATAAATTTCGCGCGACAGGCCTGCATCACTTGAATAACCTGCCCTGAAAACCCACACTGTGGAAAGTCAGGTGAGCCTTTCATGTATAAAACCACGGCATGACTGCCTAATTGATCTTTAATTCTTTCTACTGCATCCATAATATTTACTCAAAAAATAAAAACCAAGTGATTTTATCAGGATTTATTGCACAAAAAAAGTATCGCTAACAAACAATTATTCCTTGCTCATTAAAATTAACAAAACTATAATCAGCGCTTTTTTCAAAAAGCTAGCGCGAACTCTTTGCTGCCCCAAAAGTTTTTCTATAGCTTACCCTAAAAATAATCAATCAAAAGCTGAAAACATCAAAAGCGATTAATTTTTTAGGTTTATTTAAAATACCATTATGACCAGTCATATTATGCCCACCTATGGACGGCTAGATGTTACTTTCACAAAAGGTGAAGGAGCATGGCTATGGGATCAAAACGATAAACGCTACCTAGATGCACTATCAGGGATTGCTGTGTGTAGCTTAGGCCACGCACACCCAGCCGTACATAAAGCTATCTGCACACAAAGCCAGCTTTTAGTGCATACCTCCAACCTTTATGCTATTCCTGGACAGGAACAGTTAGCGACTAAACTCTGCCAGCTCAGCGGCATGGATAATGTCTTTTTCAGCAATTCTGGTGCAGAAGCAAATGAAGCAGCGATAAAAATTGCACGTCTATATGGTCATGAAAAGAATATAGCAAACCCGGCTATTATCGTTATGCAGCAAAGCTTTCATGGACGCACCATGGGTACTTTGTCTGCGACTGGTAACCCGAAAATACAGGATGGCTTTGCCCCACTGCTTGATGGTTTTGTACATGTCGCCTTTAACGATATTCCTGCCATTGAATCAGCGCTAGCTGAGCATAATAATATTGTTGCCATTCTAGTTGAACCAGTACAGGGCGAAGGTGGAGTCAACATACCCGCCGCAGATTATCTGAATAAGATCCGCAGCCTATGTGACAGCTACGATATTTTAATGATGCTGGATGAGGTACAGACCGGCATAGCCAGGACGGGGGCATGGTTTGCATTTCAGCATAATAATATTATTCCCGATGTCTGCACTCTGGCAAAAGCGCTGGGTAATGGCGTACCTATTGGTGCGTGTATGGCTAAAGGTACAGCCAGCGAGTTATTAACGGCTGGCAAACATGGATCAACCTATGGCGGTAATCCTCTTGCCTGTTCTGCTGCACTTGCAGTGCTGGAGACTATAGAACAGCAGCAGCTTTGCCAGCAAGCTACAAACAAAGGAAATTATATTAAGCATGCCTTTAGCGAACAATTAAAAAATAATACGCATTTAGTTGAAGTACGCAACAAAGGCATGATGATCGGCATAGAGCTTGATAAGCCTTGCCCTGAATTAGTGAATCTTGCATTACAAGCTGGCTTGCTGATTAATGTCACGGCTAACAATACAATTCGCTTGCTGCCGCCACTGATTATCAGCAACGAACAGATTGAATTGCTAGTAACTACACTCTCAGCATTAATAGAACGACATATACAATAATAATAAAATTATGATCAAACCTAGACACTTTATCAGTTTGCTTGATTTATCAAGTGATGAACTACGCGCTTTAATCCAGCGTGCAATAGAATTAAAAAACAATCGCAATCCTGATTTCCAGCCTTTAAAAGGTCAAGTCTTAGCGATGATCTTTGAAAAATCATCGACTCGAACTAGAATTTCGTTTGCAACGGGCATGAGCCATTTTGGTGGTAGCGCTTTATTTTTATCTCCTCGAGATACCCAGCTAGGTCGTGGCGAACCCCTCAGTGATAGCGCCAGGGTTATATCCAGTATGGTTGACGCCATTATGCTCCGCACTAATGACCACGCAACAGTGACTGAATTTGCAGAATATTCGAGTGTTCCGGTTATCAATGGCCTGACTGACCTTCTGCACCCCTGCCAGTTATTAGCGGATATGCAAACCTATTTTGAGCATCGCGGTGATATAAAAGGTAAAACAGTTAGCTGGATAGGTGATGGCAACAATATGTGCCATTCCTACATCAATGCAGCGATACAACTGGATTTTAATTTGCAAATAGCCTGTCCCGAAGGCTATCAGCCTGATCAGGATCTGGTTAAATCAGCTGGTGATCGCGTTCAGATATTCAACACTGCATTAGCAGCAGCAAGTAATTCAGACTTAATAGTGACCGATGTCTGGGCAAGCATGGGGCAGGAACAAGAGCAAAAACTACGTGAACTTGCTTTTAAAGATTTTCAGGTGACGCAAGAGATTATGAATAATGCCAAAACTGATGCCTTGTTTATGCATTGCTTACCAGCTCACCGTGGCGAAGAAGTGGCTGCAGAAGTCATTGATGGTGCGCAAAGCGTCATCTACGATGAAGCAGAAAACCGGCTGCATGCACAAAAAGCACTACTAGAATTACTAATGTGTGCATAAACTTGTAAATTACTCTTAAAAGACAGAGTATAATTATTGTTTTAAATATCAGGATTTATTTGTGAAATACTTTTTTTATTTTATTATCAGCTTACTTAGTTGTCATAGCGCCTATGCAGAAACTGTTTATGTTTCTGACAGTATGAAATTTACCCTGCGTAGTGGTGAAAGTAATTCCCATAAAATCGTTAAGATGCTACCCAGCGGAACAAAACTAACGCTGTTAAAAACAAATAAAGCCACTGGTTACAGTAAAGTCAAAACCGGCTCCGGAGTTGTCGGTTATCTGCCCACACGCTTTACACAGAACAAACCCATCAGTAGCTGGTATCTGAATAAGGCTAATCAACAACTAGAATTGCTACAATCAGAAAATGACCAAATCAAAGCAACTTTAGCTAATTTGCAACAAAATAATAGTAGCACTGTTTCCAGTAATACCGATCTAACTAAAGAGCGCGATCAGCTCAGCACCGACCTGAATGATTTACGCCAGACCGCATCCAATGCCATACAATTAAAACGGCAGCGCAATGAACTACAAGAACGTGTGGTTAATGTTGAACGTGAATTACAGCAACTGAAAAGAGAAAAACAGGCTTTAGAAGATAGTACCAGCCAGGACTGGTTCCTGTATGGTGGCATACTGTCTTTTCTGGGCATATTTTTTGGTTTGCTCATTCCCAAAATTAGCTGGCAACGTAAATCGCATGGTAACTGGGATACTTTTTAAATCTCTAGCCCGTTATATTTTTGCATGCAATCCAACACTTAATTAACCTTTCAAGCAAACGACTAAAATCAGATGGCGAACGATAACAAAAGCAGAACTTTTTCATCCAAAGTAGTAGATGGCATGGAACGCGCACCTAGCCGTGCAATGCTATATGCTGTAGGTTTTAAAGATGCAGATTTCCAGAAACCACAAATAGGCATAGCTTCAACATGGAGCATGGTAACACCGTGCAACATGCATATTAATAAACTTGCCGATGATACCGCTCGCGGTGTTGATGAGGCGAATGGAAAAGCCATTATCTTCAATACCATTACCATTTCTGATGGTATCTCCATGGGTACGGAGGGTATGAAATATTCTCTGGTTTCTCGTGAAGTTATTGCGGACTCTATTGAAACTGTTACCGGCTGTCAGGGCTTCGATGGCATCGTCGCCATTGGAGGCTGTGATAAAAACATGCCGGGTTGCATGATTGCCATTTCACGCCTGAATCGCCCCGCTATCTTTGTCTACGGTGGTACGATTTTACCTGGTTGTCATAAAGAGAAAAAGCTAGATATCGTTTCTGTGTTTGAAGCAGTGGGGGCGCGTGCAAATAATCAAATTGATGATGAAGAACTTGCTGCCATTGAAGAAAAAGCAATTCCCGGCGCTGGCTCTTGTGGCGGTATGTACACAGCCAACACCATGGCATCCGCAATTGAAGCGCTAGGCATGAGTTTACCAGGTAGTTCAGCGCAGGCTGCTATTTCGGAAGAAAAACGTATCGATTGCGAGCGTGCAGGTGCGGCAATTTTAGAACTGCTTAAACAAGATATTAAGCCTAGTGATATCATGACTAAAAAGGCTTTTGAAAATGCCATTACTGTCATTATTGCTTTAGGTGGATCAACCAATGCAGTACTGCATATCCTGGCGATGGCTAATGCAGCGAATGTTGATATTCAGCTAAGTGATTTCACCCGCATAGGTGCTAATGTACCAATGGTTGCTGATTTAAAACCGAGTGGGCGCTATCAGATGGCGGAACTGATTGAAATTGGTGGTATCCAGCCACTGATGAAGATATTACTAGACCGTGGCTTACTACATGGCGATTGCCTAACCGTCACTGGTAAATCTCTGGCTGAAAACCTGGCAGATGTAAAACCTTATCCTATCGATCAGGATATGATTTTGCCTTTAGATAAGCCAATTAAAAAAGACAGTCATTTAGTGATTTTATACGGCAATCTGGCAGTCGAAGGTTCAGTTGCTAAAATTACCGGCAAAGAGGGCCTGCACTTTACCGGCACAGCTAAAGTTTATGATGCAGAAGAGCAAGCCCTACAAGGTATTTTAAAAGGCGACATAGTCAAAGGCGATGTTATCGTTATTCGCTACGAAGGCCCTAAAGGTGGCCCGGGTATGCGGGAAATGCTTTCGCCTACCTCTGCTATTATGGGTAAAGGTCTGGGTAAAGATGTTGCTCTGATTACCGATGGGCGTTTTTCAGGTGGCACACATGGTTTTGTGGTCGGGCATATCACTCCTGAAGCACATGTCGGTGGTCCACTAGCTATTATTAAAGATGGCGATAAAATCACTATTGATGCAGAAAGTAAAAACCTGACCTTACACGTGGATGATGCTGAAATTGCCAGCCGTTTGCAAAAATGGCAACAACCTGCGCCTAAATATACACGCGGTGTTTTAGCGAAATACGCTAAATTAGTAAGTTCTGCATCATTGGGTGCGGTAACTGATAACTAATACTGCACAAGCCCCTGTGTCGGGTTACGTTTTTTTGCTTCGCAAAAAAATCTAACCCAGCCTACATTTTTTAAATAGCTCTCAATGCAAAACGCCGACTCATTTGTAAACTGGTTTCGGGACTCTTCACCTTATATTCATGCCCATCGAAATCGTACTTTTGTTATCTATTTTGGTGGTGAAGCAATTCAGGATAAGAGTTTACACAACCTCATCCATGACTTTGCCCTGTTAAATAGCCTGGGCATACGTCTGGTTCTGGTGCATGGCATACGCCCGCAGATTGATCAACGCCTGCAAAAACAAAACATACAATCCCAATTTCATCAGCAACTACGTATCACCGATGATATTGCTCTACAATGTGTTAAAGAGTCAGCAGGCCTGGTGCGTGTAGAAATTGAATCATTACTCTCTCTAGGCGTAGCAAACTCGCCTATGTCTGGCGCTAGAATCCGGGTTATCTCGGGTAATTTCGTCACAGCACAACCTTTAGGCGTTATTGATGGCATAGACTTTCAATATACGGGTAAAGTGCGCCGTATTGATAGCGTTGCAATAGATCAGCAGCTGGATTTAGGTCACGTGCTACTTATTTCACCTGTTGGTTATTCCCCTAGCGGTGAACTTTTTAATCTATCGGCCGAACAGGTCGCTACTGAAATGGCTATTGCCTTGCAAGCCGAAAAACTGATTCTGATGACTGAACAAAGCTGTCAATCAACAGAAACAGGGCAACTGATCGCACAAATGACCATCGCTGAAACCCGACATTTGTGTGCTCATGAAACCCATCTGGCTACTAGCACCAAGTGCGCCTTACAATCCGCGATAGTTGGCTGTCAGGCCGGTGTTAAGCGTGTGCATATTTTAAATAGAAAAGTCGATGGTGCTTTATTAATTGAACTCTTTAGTCGCGATGGTATTGGCACCCTGATTAGTTCGACTAAATTTGAAACCATCCGTCCAGCCGTTGTAAATGATATCCCTGGTATTCTGGAGTTAATCACTCCACTGATACAACAGGGTTACTTAATCGCTCGTTCCATAGAACATCTGGAAATCAATATCGATGATTACATAGTGATTGATCGAGATGGTCTGATTATAGGCTGTACCGCATTACATAAAACCGAACAACAAAATATCGGCTTGATTGCCTGCCTGGCAGTACACCCTGAGTACCAAAAAGCAGCGCGTGGTAATCAATTGCTCGAACAGCTATATAGCAAAGCAAAGCAAGACTCTATAAATATGTTATTTGCTCTATCTACCCAGACCATGCACTGGTTTAAAGAGCGTAATTTTCAAGATAGTAGCTTTGATAGTCTTCCACCCGCACTACAAGAAAACTATAATCACTTACGCAATGCCAAGGTGCTTGTGCAGCATATGTAGGGTTGAATAGCACAGCATTTTCCACAAAAATAGCCGCACAGAAATGATTAATCATCCCCCCCCCGCAAAACAATTTCGGTTACACTATCAAGACTGGAGATGCTTTTGGTTTTGTGCATGTGTGCCGGAAAACGCTGCGCTATTCCGGCCTACGTACAACCTTAAATACTGGAGTACACCATGTCATCCGCAATACAAAATACAACTATTAGCATTGAAGAGTACTTAAAAGATGAACTAACTCGTAAAGTTAAGCATGAGCTTATTGATGGTCAAATTTATGCCATGGCGGGTGCCAGTGCAAATCATGAACGTATTTCTGGAAATATTTTAGCTGAATTTAATCATCACTTAAAAACCTCGCTTTGTGAGCCTTTTGGCTCAGATATGAAAGTAAAAACAGGCTCAAGGTTCTTTTATCCTGATGTTATTGTTGATTGTCAATTTGACGAATCATCACCTTTTTACACAGAAACCCCAGTCATCATAGTTGAAGTCTTATCAAAATCGACACGCAGAATCGATGAAACAACCAAGCGTTTCTCTTATATAAATATCCCTGGTTTACAAGAATACGTGCTAATAGAGCAGGATATTGTTGATATTGAAGTGATCAGACGTAGCGAAAACTGGTTATCAAAACATTATTTTTTAGGTGATCAGGTGTATTTTGAATCGATCGATTTAACGCTATCAGTCGAGGAAATTTATCATCGGGTAAATAATGAAGAAATGCGTGAATTTGTTCAAGCTAATAACATCAGTTGAACAATACGCTGTTCCGGCCTACAACAATTACCGACAAGCAATTATTTATCCACTTTGTAAACACTGAAGCAACAAATAATACACATAAGAGCATTTGTTCATTGCTCCGCATTCGCGTAAAATTACCACTCACAAACATTATCGATTAACACGCTATGAAAAAATTTATATTCCTTATTTTCAGTACTTTGTTTCTACAAGCCTGTACTGATGAGCAAAAAACCAGTAACACGGCCCCCACTATTAACACACAGGAAACACAACAGACAAAGAACTCTAAATCAGAGCCTGTCGCTAAAACCTGGAATGGCACTAGCCTTTCTGATGCGACCATAAAAAAGATTCAGCAAGAAAAATACAGTTATACCCAGTGTGTTTATACAGAGGCTCAGAAAACGGGCTATACAAAAATTGATTCCCGTGTTGCAACTGATGCCGTGATTAAGCAATGCGAGCAAGATCTGGCAAAAATTCGCGAAACTTTTATTAACGAGGGTGTGCCCGAAATCATTGCCGATCGTTACCTGCAAAAAACACGTGTTGATATGACTCGTAAAATCCTGCAGTCATTAATGTTTTCCGAAGCGGCACGCAACGCAGGTGCTACTCAATAACAAACAACTATACCCAACATTAAAACCTATAGGAGCGGTCTTTAGCCGCGAATGCTGGATAGCCATTCGCGGCTAAAGACCGCTCCTACAAATGACACCCAATACCCCGCTAAGGATTGCAGCCCATATTCACCCTTAAAAACTTATGAACACCAGACTATACAACATAGATTTAGAACTGATCCCAACCACTATTGATTTATACCATGTTTACCTGCTAACCGCAGTTTTTGCCCTGGCGCTAACTGTTATTATCCTCTTATTTGCCATGCTAATCGGCTTAATGCGCCGTAGCAAACAAGCAACACAGACATCAGGCACTAATACTGAGCAAACAATTTCGACGACTATTCCCAAACTTGAACCTGAAGTAAAATTTATCGAGAAA
>Ga0164313_10006186_pt1 | contig 10573 bp, 10 predicted proteins | sample GuaBasSedimGuay4_FD_113735 | JGI IMG/M metagenome (GOLD analysis project Ga0164313, IMG submission 113735) | Subseafloor sediment microbial communities from Guaymas Basin, Gulf of California, Mexico - Guay4, Core 4569-4, 0-3 cm | ecosystem: Environmental > Aquatic > Marine > Hydrothermal vents...
CGCGTTCAGCTCCCCATCAAAGCGCGCGCCCGGAGCTGGGTGCTCGATGACTCCCCTTCTGCGAGCGCGCGTTGGGACCACGAGGTCGAACATCGGAGGCAGGCTCTCGAGGAGGCCGAAGCACGTGCCGACCGGCCCACAGCCAGTCGCTTGGAGACGGAGCTCGCGTGGCTCGAGCAACTTCGCAAACCCAAAGAGCCCGTGCTAGAGGCGACAGGAGATGGCGAAGAAGCGCGTTGATAAAGGCGTTCCAGGGATGGAGTTCCTGGTGTGCCGAAATCCAAAGGCCGCCAAACGCTATGACATCGAGGAGCGGCTCGAAGCCGGCATGGTGCTCTACGGTACCGAGGTGAAAAGCCTTCGCGCCCGGCGCGGGAACCTCGAAGCCGCCTACTGCCGAATCGATGCCGATGAGCTCTTTCTGTACGGCATGCACATTGCACCGTACGAGCAAGGCGGTCACGCAGGGCACGAGACCCAGAGGCGCCGCAAGCTGCTCGTGCACAAGCGCGAGATCGAAAAGCTCCGAGGACGGCTCACGATCCGCGGGTACGCGCTGGTCCCTCTTCAAGTCTATTTCAAGAACGGCGTCGCCAAGGTTCAGCTGGGGCTCGGACGAGGAAAGAAGAAGGGCGATGAGCGAGATTCGATCCGAAAGCAGGAAGATCTCAAGGAAGCTCGCGCCGCAATGCGCCGCCAGAAGGGATGACGTGAAGCTTCACCTGGACACCGGTGAGGATGCCGAGGCCCGCACGTTTGACGGGGCGCTTCTCACGTTGTTGAGCCCGCGACCATTCGCGCCCGGGGCTCCCATCCGGTTCACCGCAACGTCCGAGGGCGACTTGCGAAGTTTCGAGGGGAGGGTGCTCGTCTCAAAGAGGGTCGACGATGCACACTTCGAAGTGCGGATGCGTTTCGTGAATCTGCGCCGCCACGACCGCGAGATCCTCGCGGATCGCGTCGGGCATTAGCCCTAGGGGGAAAGGGGACAGAGCTCTTTTATTTGGCGCGGGCTTCCAGCTCTTTGAAGACGGCGGACTTTACCGCTTCGAACTCGCTTGGGAGACTGACCGGCTTGTTGGGGTATTTGCTTTCGACGCCCGCGATCTCGTTTTCGTGGTAGCGAATCTTGAACTGCGTGAACTTCAAGCCGTTGGCCGTGGCGATGACGACGGCGCGCTGGCCGGGCTCCACCATGCCCTTGGCTCGGAGTTTCTCGAGGGCCGCGAGCGCCACACCTGTGTGCGGGCACGTGTAGCTGCCGGCCCGGTCGGCTGCGGCAGAGGCTTCAGCCAGCTCGGACTCGCTTGCTTGCTCGACCACACCATCGAACGCTTGCAGTGCGCGAATCGCGCGGCGGACGCTCACCGGGTTGCCGATCCGAATGGCGCTCGCCTCGGTCTCACCCGCGGTTATCGCCTCGAAGCTGTCCCATCCCTGCTTGTAGGCGCGGTAGAGTGGGTTGGCCTTTTCGGCCTGCGCCAGGCAAATCCTCGGCCGTTTCGAGATGAGCCCCAACTCGAACATCATGTCGAACCCGGCTGCCAATGCGGCCACGTTGCCGAGGTTGCCGCCTGGAATGACCACCCAGTCCGGCACTTGCCAGTCGAACTGCTGAACGATCTCGATTGCGACCGTCTTCTGCCCTTCCAGGCGAAGTGAGTTCATCGAGTTGGCGAGGTAGATCCCCTCCTCGGCGGTCAGCTTCTGGACGATCTCCATGCACCCGTCGAAGTCGGTGTCCAGTGCGCAGACGAGCGCTCCGTTGGCCAGGGGCTGGACCAGCTGTGCCGTCGTCACCTTGCCCTTGGGCAGCAACACGACGGATGGAATTCCCGCCGACGCGCAGTAGGCCGCAAGCGCCGCCGACGTGTCACCGGTCGACGCGCACGCGATCGCGCGGATCGGTTTGCCGTCTTCGATCATCTGCTTGACGGTGCTCACCAGGACCGTCATCCCGAGGTCTTTGAACGACCCGGTGTGGCTGTTGCCGCAGTTCTTGATCCACACGTCCTTGAGACCGATGGTCTTGCCGTAGCGTTCCGCCCAAAACAGGTTCGTGCCACCCTCGGCTGTCGATACGACGTTCTCTTCGAGAAGGTGGGGCTGCACCCATTCTTTCTTGCCCCATACGCCGCTGCCGTACGGCCAGTCGCGGGTCATCCAGCGTTGATCGAACAGCTTGATCCAAGCCGAGCCGCTTCGGTCCTTCAAGGCCTCCATGTCGTGGTGGACCTCGAGGAGCTCTCCGCACTGCGGGCAGTTGTAGATGACTTGGTCGAGCGGGTAGGTCCCGTGACAACCCGCGACGCAACGAAATGAGGCGCTGTAACTCATGGAAGTCTCAGTATAGAAGGTTCGTCGAGCGGTGCACCTCGCCCGCCGCGAGCTTCATGCGGTGCTTTTTCGCCACGGCTCCGGTAGGAGCGAGAAACTCGGTGCGCTCGGCCGCTTCGCGAGCTCTTCGAGGTGCGCGACCATGTCCGGGTATGTGGAAGCCAGCTCGTGGAAGCGCCGCGCTGACAACCGCAGCACGAGTACATCCGACGCCGCCCGGACTGTCATGTGCGACGTGCTGCGAGTCAGCATCGAATGTTGGCCAAGCGCCCGCCCGAGCTTGAGGTTCCCGATCTCCTCGCCGCTCGACCGAATTGCGGTCAGCGCGCCGATCATCGGGATGTAAAGGCCGTCGGCACGTTTGCCCGTCTCCAAAATCACCGTCCCCTGGCTGGCGCGACGGACCTCGAACATGGCGGCCACCTTCGAGCGGGCGCCGTTGTTGAAGCTCGAAAACATCGGAGATGTGCGCACCAACGTAGCGACCAACCGACGCCCAAGAACCTCCAGCAGGAGGTCGCCCAGGGCGGGGTGCTCGGCGACGAGCCGGTCCAGCAATAATTTGCTGATGCGCATAGCGCGAACCTTGGTCCGCGCCGTGACGGTCCCTTCGTAGCTCACGTCTCCGAGCAGACAGGAAATGCCGACCACGTCGCCCTCCGACAGCACGACGGCGTCTTCATCGGTTTCGCGAATCAGCTGAACGCTTCCCTCGATGAGCGCGAAGAGAGCATCGGCCGTGGTTCCCCGCTCGATCAGGTTTTCTCCCGGCTCGAGGTCGATCAAGCGCGACTCCTGGACAATCTTCGCCAGCATCGACTTCGGCACCTCCGCGAACAGTGGCATCGACGGGAGCTGAGCAAGGTGCTCCGCGGTGGGGCGCTCGCTGATACCGTTCACGGTTGGCGGGCGGTCCTGCACTTCCGCATCAGAGATGTCGAGGTCGAGCGTGAGGTGCTTGGCCGCAGGTGGCTTTGTGAACCTCAGCAGGTCGTCGTCTGCAGAATCGTCGGCCACCAGCGGCAGCGCGTCGAGTGTGAGGTGCTTGGTCCGTGCGGCCGGTTCGCCTTCGCGCTGGGCCCCCGCATCGGCGGTGACGACCACAGACCTCGTCGACCGGTGAAGCTTCCTCGCGGCATCGAGGTCCACGCGCTCGAGCACATCCACTCGCTCCGGGGCGATCCCCAAGACGACCTTGGCCATCGCCACCGCCCGGGCCACGAACCCCTGCTGCGCATAGAGGTCGACCGCCCGCTCGTACGCCTCAACCGCCTCTTGGGGGCGCCCGAGCCGCTTGAGCAGGTCGCCTTTGCGATGCGGCCATCGCGGCTCGTTCCGCTCCACCATCTGCAGAGCCTCGTAGTGCCCGAGGGCTTCTCCAAGGCGTTCCCTGCGCAGTGCTTGGTTCAGCTTGTCTCTGAGCTTCCGGCTGCGACTATCCGACACGACCCTCTGACCTTATACCCTTTAGGTCATCCGCTAAAGCGGTGGGACGTTCTCCAATCGCTGCTATTGTTCCGACCGCCGAACCGCATGAATCTTTTCGTCCGCCTCGTCCGTGCCCAGCTCAGCTTTGGCGTGATTTTCGCCAGCTACATGGTGCAATTGGCCTTGGTGAGGATCTTTCGCCGGTGGCGCCGTGATCCGGTCACGAGCCATGAAGAGCCGGTGTTGCCTTCGTGGCTAACCCGCCGAGCGGCCCGAGTCGACGAGAAGAACGCCGAGCGGATGCTTGCTGGGATGCTCCGGCTGCGCGGCGTCTACATCAAGTTGGGGCAGGTCCTGTCGATCATGGGTGGCTTTCTGCCGCCCGTGTACATCAAGAGGCTCGAGACGCTGCAGGACGCGGTGCCGCCACATCCGTTTGACGAGATCGAGCAAGCGTTCGTCGAGAGTCTTGGCGCTCAGCCCGAGGCGTTCTTTCGAAGCATGGATCGTGAGCCGGTTGCTGCGGCCTCGCTCGGCCAGGTGCACGTCGCCTACATGGACGACGGCCGCAAGGTCGCGGTCAAGGTGTTGTATCCGGGGATTCGCGACATCGTCGCTATCGACATGCGCGTCATCAAGCTCATGGTTCGCGTCTACAAGTGGTTCGTGCCCGTGCAGAACATCGAGGCCGTTCACGAGTCGCTCGTCGACCTTCTGCGCCGCGAGACCGACTATCTGCACGAGGCCGAATGCATGCGTCGCATGTCGGCGAACTTCGCGGACGATGATCACATTCTGTTTCCCGAAGTGGTCGACGATGTGACCACGCGAGACGTGCTGACGATGTCTTTCATGGAAGGCATCAAGATCACCCACCTCGATGCAATCCGAGACCGCGGCGTTGATTTGAACAAGCTTGCGGAGCGGCTCGTAAAGAGCTTCTACAAGCAGGTTTTCGTCGACAGGTTTTTTCACGCCGATCCGCATCCGGGGAACTTCTTGGTGCAACCGGTCGAGGGCTCCGATGACGCCAAGCTGGTCGTGCTGGACTTCGGCGCGATCAGCGAAGTTGACGACAAGACGGTGTTTGGGATGGTCGACGTCTTGCGTGGTTTTTTCGAGCAGAACGACGCGTTAGCGCTGCAAGGCATCGAGGCGATTGGCTTCGTTGCTGAAGGTGGCGACCGTGCGCTGCTCGAGCAGACGGTGAAGACCTACTTCCGAAAGCTCCTCAAGCTCGAATCGCGGACGCCGGCGGCGCTGATGAAGGCCAACGCGAAGGAGCTCGAAGAGCTGGCCGATCCGGAGATCGAGCGCCGCGAGCTTCGGACTCTGATGCGCTCGGTGCACTATCCCGACGGCTGGTTCTACGTCGAGCGCGCCTCGGTCATGATGTTTTGGTTGGCGGGACAGATCGCGCCCGACCTCGACCAAGTTCAGGTCGGTTTCCCGTACGTGCTGCCGCTGCTGAGTCAGCGCCTGGCATCGAGTCGACCGTCCCCTCCTGCCGACTCTGCGCCGCGGCCGGTGGCGGGCGGCTGACGTGAGCCGAATCGTGGGCATCGATCCAGGGCAGGCGCGAATCGGCGTTGCCATCTCGGACGAGGAGAGGTCGATAGCCTTTCCGCGAGAGACAGTTCCAGCGCGGGGAGGCACGACGGAGGCGGCGCGACGCGTTCGAGAGGCCCTCGGGGAGGACGAGATTTCGCTGGCAGTGGTCGGGCTGCCGCTGCGGCTCGATGGAAGCGAAGGTGAGGCGGCGCGACGCGCGCGAGCGTTCGGCGAGGCCCTCGGGCGGGCGCTCGAGGTGGAGGTCGTCTACTGGGACGAGCGATTGACGACGGTCGCAGCGGAGCGCTCTTTGCGGGAGATGGGCCGGCGAGGGGCCAAGCAGCGTGAAGTCGTCGACCAATCTGCAGCGACCATCTTGCTCCAAGGGTATCTAGACGCCAATAAGGGTGGGAAGTGGCCGGACCCGGACAGCCTATGAAGGTCGAGAGTGATTTCGGCAGCGGGGTCGCACGGGCCTTGAGCCTCCTGACGTTGCTGGCGGTGCTCAGCGTTCTCGGCGCGACAGGGTGGTTGTTCGTGATCTATCCTGACACCGATGGCCCCGCGAGCGACGTCGAGGAGGTCCACGTCCAAGTCTCCGAGGGCACGACCCTACGACAGCTCGCCAATGAGCTGAAGAGTGAAGGGGTGATCAAGGACGCAAAAGTGTGGTCCCTGTACATGCGTATGCGGGGACTCGACCGGCACCTCCGACAGGGCAAGGTTCGTTTTCGGGTGCCGATGACCCCCGAGGAGGCTGCGCGTCATGCAACGACGCGTTTGGGTCGCATTCAGGTTCGTATACTCATCCCGGAAGGCTTTTCTCGCTTTGAGATTGGGCAGCGGCTCGAGGAGTACGGCGTCTGCGATGCGGACGATTTCCTCGACGCGACCGAAGATGCATCTCTACTCGCAAGCTACGGGGTGGAGGCCCATGACGCCGAAGGATACCTGTTTCCCGACACGTACGAGTTCGACGACGACACCAAGCCCAGACGCGTCGTTGAACGAATGCTGGCGAATTGGACTCGAAAGCATGAAGAGATACAGCAACAGTATGCCGACGAGCTGAGCGCCTTGAAGGGTTGGACCACGCATGACCTCGTCACGCTGGCATCGATCGTCGAGAAGGAAGCCGCTGTGCCAGCCGAGCGTTCGAGGATTGCGGGCGTGTTCTGGAACCGACTGAGGTCGAGACGATTCCTACCGCGGCGCAGGCTCCAAGCCGATCCAACGGTTCAGTATGGTTGTGTCGCGGTGCCCGAAGCAGCGCCCTCGTGTGCGGACTACGACGGCCAGATCACGCGGGCTATGCTGGACGACCGGGAGAATCCCTACAACACCTATCGGCATTCAGGGCTTCCCCCAGGGCCGATCAGCAATCCGGGGAGGGCTGCGCTCGCAGCGGTCATCGACCCCGAAGAGCACGACTATTTCTATTTCGTCGCGCGAGGCGGTGGTCAGCATCACTTCAGCAAGACGCTTCGGCAACACAACATCGCAGTTCGACGCAACGGTCAGAAATGACTATGTTCACTGCGATGAGCGCGCCGAAGGCAGACAACCTGACCTGGCACATGGGCGAGGTCGACCGCGAGGCCCGCGCGGCTGCGCACGGGCACCGTGGCGTCGTGCTTTGGTTCACGGGCCTTTCGGGGTCTGGCAAGAGCACTATCGGGCATCGGGTGGAGCGCATGCTCATCGAGCGCGGCGCCTTCGCGTACGTGCTCGATGGCGACAACATCCGGCATGGGCTCAACAGTGACCTCGGCTTCGCGCCGGAGGACCGTGTCGAGAACATCCGGCGCATTGGTGAGGTGGCGCGACTATTTGCGGACGCCGGCGGTCTCGTGTTGTCGGCATTCATTTCGCCGTACCGCAAGGACCGCGACCGCGTGCGAGCACTGATGGGTCCGGGAGAATTCATCGAGGTGTTCGTCGACACCCCACTCGAGATTTGCGAGGCACGCGACCCGAAGGGCCTGTACAAGAAAGCGAGAGCCGGCGAGATTTCGAATTTCACCGGGCTCGATGCGCCGTATGAGGCTCCCCAGAGTCCCGAGGTTCATCTTTTGACCGCGAGCCTCAGCGTTGACGAGGCGGCGGCTCAGGTGATCCGCTACTTAGACGAACAGAACATCTTAGGAGACTCCTGATGCCCTCTCGCGAACAGATGTGGGAGACGATCCCCGAAGAAGTCGACCTCGTCGTTATCGGCGGCGGTATTACAGGCGCCGGAATCGTTCGGGATGCCGCGCGCCGCGGGCTACGCGTGGTTCTATTTGAGCAAAACGACATCGCGTACGGGACGAGCTCTCGGTCCAGCAAGCTCATCCACGGGGGGCTTCGCTACCTCGAAAGTTACGAGTTCAGCTTGGTCTTCGAGTCGGTAAGCGAGCGTCGAGTCGTGATGGACCTAGCGCCTCACCTCGTCAATCCTCAGGCGTTCTTGTTCCCCGTCTATCAAGACTCGGGCAAGAGCTTGCGCATGATCAGTGCCGGCATGTGGCTCTACGACGGCCTCGCCTTGTTTCGTTCGCCGAAGCGGCACCGGGCGCTGAACCCGGGCGAGGTGGCGGAGGAAGAACCGCTCCTCAGGCAGGAAGGACTGCAAGGCGCTCCGCTCTACTACGACTGCTCCACGGACGACGCTCGGCTCACGCTCGAAACCATCATCGACGCGACCGAGAACGGTGCCGTCGTGGTCAGTTGGGCGAGGGTCGACGCATTGGTCAAGGACGATCAGGGACGCGTTTCCGGGGTGATCGTGAAGAACGGGCGGGACGGGAGCCTGAGGGAAGTGAAGGCGCACACGGTAATCAATGCTACGGGCCCGTGGACCGATGAGGTGCTGGCGATGAGCGGCCCTCGAACCGGCAAGATGCTGCGGCCGACCAAAGGCATCCACATCGTGGTCGAGAGGAACAAGCTCCCGATAGAAAATGCAGTGGTGCTCTTCCACCCGGTCGACAAGCGTGTTCTCTTCGCGTTGCCATGGGGAGAGCGCACGTACGTGGGCACGACCGACACCGATTACGACGGCGTGCCAGGGGAGGAAGCCGCGACGCTCGAGGATGTCGACTATACGATCGCTGCGGCCAACCACTATTTCCCGACCCACCCAATTGGTCGCGACGACGTGATCTCTACGTGGGCTGGGCTACGGCCGCTCATCGCGCCCGAACCCGAGGTCGGCGAGATGGCCGAGTCGAAGGTCAGCCGAGAACACCAAATCATGATCGGCCAAGATGGGTTGATCACGATTGCGGGCGGCAAGCTCACGACGTACCGAAAAATGGCCAAGGAGTGTGTCGACGTGGCGGTCAATCTGCTGAAGCTGTCGGACAAGCTGCCCGAGGACATTCACTCGGGGCAGACGTTCAAATTTCCTCTTCCTGGTGCAGTCGGTTGGCCCGAAGACGACGACCACGCCAAGGTCGCGGCGGAGCTCGCCAAGGCCTGTGACTGCGACCTTTCGGAGGAAGTGAGCCGCCACCTGGTTGATACGTACGGTATGCGCGCGTTGGAGCTCGCGAAGCTCTGCGCCGCCGACCCCTCCTTGAGGGAGCCGATTGTCCCAGGGCGAGTGGAGATCATGGCACAGGTTGATTTCGGAGTTCGGGAGGAGCTCGCCGCGAGCGTCAGCGACATCATGATTCGCCGGACCCAGATCTTCTTCCGGGATTTCGACCAAGGCCTCGGCTCAGTCGAAAAGGTCGCGACCCGCATGGCCCACCTCATTGGCTGGTCGGACGAGGAGAAGCAGAAGTCCGTGGATGCCTACAAGGCGGATGTCGCGCTGTCGCGACGTTGGAAAGAAGAGCTTACGGGGTAAGCTGCGGGAGCTTGAGCTTCAGGGCGAGTGCGCCAGGCTCGACCTGGAGCGATTCGAGCTCGAGCACGTCGAAGATCATGGCGGCCGTTTGGGTCGATACGAAGCGGCGCACGGCCGGGACGCTTCGGAGGTCCACCCTCAGGCGGCTGGGAGTTTCGCGTTCGACGATGGCGCTGCCGATGTCGCTCGAGCCTGCAGGCGCGATCATCGGCCATGTAGCCTTCGCGATGCACCCCGCCAGCGCCCCGACGATGGATGTGTCATGCGCGTCCGGAGGCTCGACGTCGAATGAAATCTCCTTTGCGCCTCGCGGCGCAAACCGCACGGAGCGAGGCGTCAAACTAAACTGAACCTCTCTACCATTGGTCATCGAGGCATCGATGAACATACGCCCCGAACGACACGCCACCATGGCGGAATCGACTCCGTCGGCGTGGGCCGCCGCCGATGTGAGCAGCTCGTCGCTCAGCCGCCATCGCTGCTGCGTCAATCGCTCGAGAAGCTGCTTGGTCACCGACGCCACCTTGGTGCCGGTGATGCGGTGGACCGCCCGGTCCGCCGCAACGCGCACCCAACTCCGGACGATGTCGATACGGTCGGTCATTCTGCTGCCTGAAGTGACGGTTTGGCCCGAAGGAGTTCCAACTGCAACGGCGTGACCCGTCCGGTGGGACGATTCGCGAAGAATCCGGAGCGTACGACGCGCGGGGCGAGCTCGCCGATGCCCGTCAGGGCCCGAAGCACTTCTCCGGGCCGCGGTGTGGTTTGGCCGCCGAGGCGAAGCGTGATGGTGATCGGTAACAGGTCGCCGACGAGGCCAGCCTGCGAGAGGGCGTCCGCACCGTGGCCGACCCGGACGTCGACCAGGGCGGCGCCAACATCGACGCGCTTCTTCACGCCCTTGATGTCGCGATCGATGGAGAGGTCGGTGGGGCGCTTTGCGAGGGTCTCGTGCAGAGTCTTCTCGTCGACGAAGCCCAGCGCGGCGAGTTCCCCCCGTGCCATGGCTACGACGAAGTCGGTTTCCTCGATGACCCGGTTGAGTGCGGCGTCGTGAGGACCCAAGACCTGATGCTCGAAGAACTCGATGCCATCGATTGCCGCGTCGTTGAGACGCGCGCAAAGGTTGTCGAGATTCGGAGACTCGGCTTCGCGGAGCCGAACGTCGACGTGCTCGCACAGACTCGCCGTTCCGACCGGCAGGGCGGGGCCGAACGTGAGCCGTGGTAGCGGACGGTATCCCTCGCTGTAGTAGAGCGGAAGGCCCACACGTCGCAGCATGCGCGGAAAACTACGGACCAAATCGAGATGCGAAGTGTACGCGGTTCGTCCGAGCTTTCGGTAAGCTATTCGGACCCGCATCGGGGGGCCCTGGTCGACGCCATGGAACGGCCGCCGGTCCACCATGGCGACCTCGGCGAC
>Ga0164313_10006187_pt1 | contig 10572 bp, 4 predicted proteins | sample GuaBasSedimGuay4_FD_113735 | JGI IMG/M metagenome (GOLD analysis project Ga0164313, IMG submission 113735) | Subseafloor sediment microbial communities from Guaymas Basin, Gulf of California, Mexico - Guay4, Core 4569-4, 0-3 cm | ecosystem: Environmental > Aquatic > Marine > Hydrothermal vents >...
ATTGTGGATCATAGCCCATCTTAGCAAGGTAATCCATGGCAGAGTTGGTAATATCAAGATTAATTCCGTTTTTCTCAAGCCTCCCCATAACACTTTTTACCTGTAATTTCACGATCTCCTTAACCTCTTCCATTGTTAAAGGAAGAAACATAATGATTTCATCAATACGATTTAAAAACTCCGGCCTGATGGTTTGTTTCAATAATAAATCAATCTCAGTCCGCGTTTGCATTACAATTTGATCTCTGTTCTCAGGGGTAAGCTTTGCAACATTATCCTGAATAATATGAGAACCAATATTTGAGGTCATAATAATGATGGAATTCTTGAAATTCACAATCCTTCCTTTATTATCCGTCAAACGACCATCATCCAGTACCTGCAGAAGAATATTGAACACATCGGGATGAGCCTTTTCTATTTCATCCAATAAAATAACAGAATAGGGCTTTCTCCTTACTGCCTCAGTTAACTGGCCTCCCTCATCATAGCCAACGTAACCGGGAGGTGCACCAACTAATCTTGATACAGAGTGCCTTTCCTGGTATTCGGACATATCTATCCTTGTCATCAAATTCTCATCATTGAATAAAAATTCAGCAAGGGCCTTAGCAAGCTCTGTTTTACCAACACCCGTTGTTCCAAGGAAAATAAAAGAGCCAATGGGCCTGTTCATATCCTGTAAGCCGGCCCTGTTCCGTCTAACTGCATCCGATACAGCAGTAATAGCTTCATCCTGCCCAATCACTCTTTTGTGAAGTTCCTTTTCCAGTGTCAATAATTTATCCCTTTCGCTTTTCAGCATACTTTGAACCGGGATCCCTGTCCATTTAGAAACTACTTCAGCAATATCTTCATACCCAACTTCTTCACGGATCATGGATGAGTTAGCCTGCATCTCAATAAGCTCTTCCTGTAAATGTAAATTTTCATCTTCTATCTCGCCGTTTCTTCCATACCTGATCTCAGCAACACGACCATAATCACCTTCTCTTTCAGCCTGTTCAGCCTCCAATCTTAAATCCTCAAGAGATTGTTTATTCTTCTGAATTTTATCGATGATCCCTTTTTCCGACTGCCACTTAGCCCGCAATTTCTTATTTTCTTCATCCATTTCAGCAATAGTGCGATTTAGTTTTTCTAATCTTTTTGGATCTTTTTCCCTTTTGATGGCTTCCCTTTCAATCTCCAATTGTTTAATTTTTCGCTGGATCTCATCAATCTCCTGGGGCACAGAATTCATTTCTAAACGAAGGCTGGAAGCTGCTTCATCAATCAGGTCAATTGCCTTGTCAGGTAAAAAACGATCACTAATGTATCTGTCAGACAGTTCGGCTGCTGCAATAATAGCCTCATCCCGTATCTGTACTTTATGATGATTTTCATACCTTTCCTTCAGTCCTCTCAGAATTGAAATGGCATTAGGCACATCCGGTTCATTGACCATTACTTTTTGAAATCTCCGTTCCAGGGCTTTATCTTTTTCAAAATATTTTTGATATTCATCCAGGGTTGTTGCCCCAATAGCCCTTAATTCACCCCTGGCAAGGGCTGGCTTTAAAATATTGGCAGCATCCATTGCCCCCTCCCCTTTCCCGGCTCCAACCAGGGTGTGAATTTCATCAATAAAAAGGACAACCTCACCCTGTGAAGATATTACTTCATTTACAACAGCCTTTAACCTCTCTTCAAACTCACCTTTATACTTGGCACCTGCAATCAAAGCTCCCATATCAAGTGAAAATACTTGTTTCGATTTTAAGTTTTCAGGCACATCCCCACGAATAATCCTATGGGCAAGGCCTTCAGCAATAGCAGTTTTTCCTACTCCCGGCTCACCAATCAGGATAGGATTATTTTTTGTTCTTCTTGAAAGTATCTGCAATATCCTTCGTATTTCTTCATCCCTGCCAATAACCGGATCAAGTTTCCCCAAACTGGCCATTTCATTCAGATTTATTGCAAAACGATTCAGTGAATTAAAAGTATTTTCAGCTGACTGGCTATCAACTTTTGATCCTTTCCGTAACTCGTTAATGGCTAATTTTAGTTCCTTTTCAGTAATCCCACTATCCTTCATCATCTGGGAAACCTGATCGCCACTTGCCAAAATCCCAAGGTATAATAGCTCAAGTGAAACATACTGATCACCAAATTCTTTTGAATAATGTATGGCTTTTTGCAAACTTCGGTTTGCATCCTTTGACAAATATGGCTCACCACCAGAAACCCCGGGATAAGACTTTATTAACTCATTAATAGCAGCCTCAAAAACAGGAATATTTACACCCAACTTCTTTAGAAGAAAACTACTTATGTTCTCTCCCTGCATCATTAATCCTTTCAATAGGTGTCCATTCTCAATAGCCTGTTGCTTACTAGCATTTGCTATTGTAAAGGCCTGTTGTATAGCCTCCTGTGATTTTATTGTAAAATTATTAAGATTCATATTTTTCTATATTAATAAATTATTGTTATTTTTATAAATATCTTTTGACAAAAAATGCACCAAAAGATACCCAAAGCCCTCTTTATGCCATAACGGCACCCAATTTGATAATATACTGACATTTTGTCATTTTTTACTGGTAATAACTTGAGTTAAATAACTGATAAAAAGAGAATGAGGTCATTATTTCCTAATATATTGAGTATACTTTTGATATTTCTCGCTCTTCAATACCTGTCAGTCGGTTATGAAGGGAAACTTCTGGCACAAACAGACTTAACCTCATTGCAATTTATAGATCCCGGACAAAAGAAAGTCTCTTTTCCTTTCAGGTTTATTAATAACCTTATTATCATCCCCCTTCAAATAAACAACTCCGGGAACCTGTATTTTATCCTTGACACAGGACTTAATATTTCTATCTTAACAGAACTCTCCCTGGGCGACAGCCTTTCATTAAACTACACCAAGCAAGTTACAATACAAGGACTTGGGAAAGGAAATCCTATCAAAGCCCTGCATTCATTTGGCAATGAATTCCAAATTTCAGAGGTTAAAGGAAATTATATGCATATATATATTATTCTTCAAAATATATTTAACCTTTCCTCCATGCTGGGAACCCGGGTACACGGGCTTATCGGCTATAATTTATTCAAAGAATTCGTTGTAGAAATAAATTACGAAAAGAAAATCATAACACTCTACAAACCTGACACTTATAGGATCCGGAATAAGAGGCGGTCAAAAACCCTTCCAATTATTCTTGATAAAACCAAGCCTTATATTTATGCATCTGTTGTTATGGACAACAATGAAGAAGTAGAAGTTAAACTTCTCATTGATACAGGAGCGAGCCATTCACTATGGCTTGACAAAAGCTCAGATCCCAAAATTAAGATACCTGATAATGTACGGGAAGCATACCTGGGGGCTGGCCTGAGTGGAGAGATACACGGATTAATGGGCAGGGTTAATTCAATTAAAATCGCTGATTTTACATTTGAGAACCCCATAGTTGCCTTTCCTGATTCATCATCTGCAAGCTATTCTTTTGGTTTAAGTGGAAGAAACGGAAGTCTTGGCTCGGAAATTCTCAGGAGATTTGATATTGTTATTGACTACCCACACAACCAGATTACTTTAACCCCAAACAAATATTATCGTCAACCATTTAGAATTAACCGATCAGGTATTGAGATCACTGCACCCATACCTGAATTTCCATATTACACCCTTTCGTCTGTCAAAAAGAATTCCCCAGGGGACCTTGCCGGACTTAAAGCAGGTGATGTTTTGTACTCAGTCAACCATAATCCTGCTAAATCTATGTCAATCAATGATATTTATCAGTATCTTCAGGGGGAACCCGGACGAAAACTTAGAATTATTGTCATCAGAAATGGCCTATATTTCCTTACATACTTCTATCTTGAGAAGTTTATTTAATAATTTTAGAAAAAATGGGAAAAACACTTTGGAAACCAGGAACTATGATCTATCCGCTACCAGCCGTTATGGTAAGTTGTGGCTCTGATCCTGAAGAATACAATATTATTACAATTGCATGGACAGGAACAATTTGTACGGACCCTCCCATGTGTTATATTTCCGTTAGGCCGCATCGTCATTCCTATGATATCATTAAAAGAAATGGCGACTTTGTTATAAACCTCACCACAAAAAAACTAGCTAAAGCTACTGACTGGTGTGGAGTCCGATCAGGGAGCAAGTTCAATAAATTCAAAGAAATGGGATTGAGCCATGAAAAAGCCAAATTCGTAAAAGCTCCACTTATTAAAGAATCTCCTGTAAATATTGAATGTAAAGTGACAGAGATTAAGGAATTGGGAGTGCATCACATGTTTATAGCTGAAGTTCTTGGGATACATGCAGATAAAAAATACATGGATGAATCAAGCGGGGCATTTCACTTTGAAGACTCTTCACCTATTTGTTACTCACATGGGAAATATTATGAATTAGGTAACTTCATTGGGAAATTTGGTTTTTCGGTAAAGAAAAAAAAGAAATTAAAAAAGAAAAAATAAAATGTCAAACACCATGACCTTTCCATCGGCCTGACCTTAAATACAGATAAGATATTATAGCTAATAAGGCTCCATAAATATATTCTGCAGTCCATACTTGTGCTACTGTGACATCAAAAAGCTTAATAAGTGAATAACTATAAGCCAGATAAATAAAAAGTATTCCTATTTCCAGGCTAAGGGAAACATTTGTTTTTCCGGTTCCTGATACCCCGTTAAATAAAATAAAACCTACAGCAATAAACAGTGCACTTCCGCTCACCACATATAGTACAGGAAGGGCATCCCTGATTAAAAGCATATCATTTGTATAAATATGTAATACTTTTTCAGGTGCGATCAGAATAAGCCCAATCAGTATAAGAACACTGAAAAAGCTTAAAATAATCACCTTTTTCAAAACACTTAAAACCTCTCCTTCTTTACCCTGTCCTATTACCCAGCCAACCAGGGTATTGGTAGCTGAAGCAAAACCCCATATTGGCAACATAATCACCACATAGACACTTCGAATTATATTGGATATGGCCAGCGCATGCTCACCCAGACTTTCTACCAGCACAAAAAACAAGAACCAAACTCCAATTGAAAAAAAATTCTGGAACATCATAGGAGATGCAACTTTAATAATCCTATAATACAATTGCTTACTAAAATGCTGAAACTTAAAAATTAAAAATGGCTCCAGATTTTTGTCCAGGCGGGCATATACAAAAAAAGTAATCATAGCTGCAAATTCTGCCATAACAGAAGCAATAGCCGCTCCCTTTATTCCAAGTTCAGGAAAACCAAATTTCCCAAAAATCAACAAATAATCAAATAAGATATTTACCACAGCCATTACAATTGTGGTCCAAGAAATAACTTTCGTCCTGCCAATTCCTATATAAAGTGCACGAAAAGCCATATTGACATAAGCAAAAAGAATCCCATACAAACGATAGTGAAGATACTCATTTGATGCACTTTGAATATCCCCTGATTTCAATAAAAATCCAAGAAAATTATCTGACACAAGAAACATCAGAAAAAACATTAGAACAGCAAGAGGAATTAGAAAGTACAATGAATGCTCAATGACTATACCAATCTCAGATAATTTTTTCTCACCATACCTTCGTGAAATAATTATTTGTGTCCCAATACCGAAACCCCATCCCAACATGGCTATTGCAAGATAAAGTATTCCACCAATTGCAGAGGCACCCAGGGCAACCTCTCCAACTCTGCCAAGAAAAGCAGTATCGGTAACGGTAATTATATTTTGTGCAACACTACCAAGAATAATTGGCCAGGCAACCGTCCATATTTTACGATATGTTACTGAAACTTCCAGGTCAAATTAGCTTAAAATTACTATCAAACAAATTAAATATCGGTTTAAATTATGACAACTTTTTTAAATTGCCTTTGCAAAAATCAGAGGTGATCATCAAAATACCGGCTTATTTTATTCATCAAATGAATCCTTTCCCGGCCCCGCACATTATGAGGATGTGTGGGATAAACAAAATAGTCAACTTGTTTATTCTGTTTCACACACTCCCTGATAAATGTCAGGCTATGCTGCCATACCACCGTTGAATCCATAGCCCCATGAATTATTAATAAATCCCCTTTCAGATTACTCACATAATTTTTCATTTCAGCATCTTTATAACCTTCCGGATTTTCTTCAGGCATATCCATGTACCTTTCACCATACATTGCCTCATAATACTTCCAATCAGTTACAGGGCCGCCTGCTACCCCAACTTTAATAATCCCGGGATATTTCAATTTTAAATTAAGGGTCATAAACCCTCCATAACTCCAACCGTGAACCCCAATACGCGATTCATCAACATAGGGAAGGCTTTTCAGATATGAAATACCAGCCATCTGATCCACCAGCTCCAAAGTTCCAAGTTGACGATGGATACTATTCTCAAAATCGAACCCTCTACCTGAAGTCCCACGGTTATCCAGTGTAAATGCAATGTACCCTTTCTGAGCCATATAATGTTGCCACATTCTTGAACCTCCAAGCCAGGAGTTTTTAACAAGCTGAGAATGGGGACCCCCATATACATAAACAATCACCGGATACTTTTTAGCCGGATCGAAATCCATCGGCTTAATCAGGCGATAATAAAGCTCAGGATGATCTTCTGTAGCCGAAATTGAAGAAACTTCAATATCTCCCAGGGCATAGGATTTATAGGGATTCTCTGCATGTAATATTTCTTTTACTTTTTTTCCATTTGTTTTGGCAATATTAATAATTCGTGGCTCAGTAATATTTGAATAGGAATCGATAAATAATTGTCCATCATCACTCAACAATACAGTATGTGTACCCGGATCAGTACTTAACTTCACCATCTTTCCTGTCTTCATATTTAGCTTATAAATATGCCTTTCCAGGGGACTCTCTTCCGTTGAAATAAAATACAGTTCCTTTTCTTTTGGATCAAAACCATTTACATTAGTAACATCAAAGTCACCTTTTGTTAGTTGTTTGATCAATTCTCCTGAAGTATTGTACAAATAAATATGATTATAACCATCCCTGCGGCTTTCGTAAATAAACTGATCAGGCTGTGTTTTTAAAAAACTTATAGGTTTTAAGGGTTCAACATATTTCGGATGTTTTTCTTCAAAAACAGTCTGGCGAAATTCACCTGTTTTGGCACTGTACTTATTAAGCTTCATATGGTTCTGTTCCCGGTTTAATACCGCAACATATAAATACTCATTATCAGAAGACCATGCAATATTGGTAAGATACTGATCTTTTGGCTTACCGGTTTTTAAGTAAACTGTTTCCCTTGTACTCAGGTTATAAACACCAACTGTTACTTGCTCACTTATCATTCCTGCCATTGGATATTTAATATTTTTTAGTTTTGCTATGCGTTGGGTCACATCAACTAATGGATAAGTTGAAACCATAGTCTCATCTTTCCGGTAAAAAGCAAGCAATGTGCCATCCTGCGACCAGAAAGTTCCTTTATTGATCCCAAACTCATTCCTATGAACGGTTTGTCCGAAAATAATTCCTTCATCCCCTGTTTTAATAATCTGAACTATATTACCTTCAGAATCCTTTAAGAACAAGTTAGCCCCACTGGTAAAAGCAATACTGTTCCTGGAAATATCTGCATTTCCGGCATCCTCAGGCAATTCCTGAAATCTTTGAATTTTCTTCATCATCACATCAAAATCCAGAAGCCTGTTAACCGTGAATACCCTGATCACATCTTTGCTGATCCACTTAAATGACGGAAAATGTTTATACTTATCCCTGTCATTCTTTTGCATAACTTCATTCATCTCATCCAGTGACAACAAAATTGATGAAGAGGCAGAAAAAGCTTCCTGTTGCATCAGAGAATCCCCTTTTTGCCAAACATATGAGTCAGTGCCAGGCCTCCACTGAAGCTGTTTCAGTGACTGAGGCCTGAAAGTCGTATAGCCACCAATAATAGCATCTTCAAGTGTTAAAGATTTTAGCTGTGCACTTGTACCGGGAACAAAAAAAATAAATAAAACAATTAGTCTTAATGCAAACATTTCCTTTCTTACCATTTTAGTTTTTTTCAAATTATTAATGAAGGACAAAAATATAAATTTTAAAATTGGAAAGGGTCCATGAATTGCATGTTATGCTACATTAAGTTTACAAATCCAAATCCAAGGAATTGCGACCTTAATAAACTACTTGTAACCACGGGATTACACAAATTCACCAGATAAATTACCGAATTTCCAATATCTACAAAACCATTAATAGAACTAAAAATATATTTGAACAAGAATAAACAAATCAAATTTCACCTTTAAGATCCTGATTTTATTAGGGAAAACCCCAGAATTCACAAACCTTTTAAGAATTCCTCCGTTTAATTGTTAGACACCAAAAAACAAGGTCATCCATTAACAAAATATGAGTGAGAAGATACTAAAAGCCCTTATGCAATTATTTGCACTCATTGCCCGTCCTGAAAGCAATGGGAATGACCGGCGGGCAGTAGTTGAGTCTTTTCTTTCCAAACAGCTCAATAAAGAACTTGTTCTTGCATATCTAAAGGTTTTTGATGAGTACTATCATACTTATCAGGAAAAACAAAAATCAAAAAGTAATAAAAGAAGGGTAATAGCAGCCAGTTCAGTAAAGGTACTGAAAATTGGTACGGAAATAAATGAAGAACTTGCTTTAAACCAAAAAATTAGTGTTTTATATCAGTTGCTTGAGTTCTCAAACTCTGAAGAGGGGAAAATAACTGATCAGGAGCTTGAGTTTATTGAAAGTCTAGTATCCACATTTAATATTGACAGGGCGGAATTTATCGATATCAGGGATTTCATTCTTCATCCTTTTAACAAATTACCCCACAGTCCCAATTTACTGGTAATTGATCATAAAAAACAAGCCCCTTCAAAAAAGGTAAAATACTTACAAGTACCCAAGCTGGAAAGTCAGATCTGGGTACTACAAATTGTTTCCGCAAATGTTTATCTGCTCAGGTATTCCGGAAAACAGGAATTATACATTAACAGTCAGCTTATTCAGCCTGAAAATGCTTACGTTTTTAATACCGGTGCATCCATTAGGGAGAGAAAATCAAAAGCCATCTATTATTCCGATATTGTGGGTGTATTCAGGTCAGGTGAAACGGAAGATAAAATAATATATCAGGCACTGAACCTGAAATATAAGTTCAGAGGCGGGAAAATAGGATTACGTAACATTAGTTTTGAAGAAGAATCCGGAAGGTTAGTTGGAATAATGGGTGCCAGCGGATCAGGAAAATCTACCCTGCTAAATGTTCTAAACGGATCAAGTACTCCTTCAAACGGGGAAGTTCTGATCAATGGGGTAAATATCCATAAGGATAAAGAGAAGGTTGAAGGTGTTATTGGCCATGTTTCCCAGGATGATTTACTGATTGAAGAACTTACTGTTTTTCAGAACCTTTATTATAATGCCAGGCTGTGTTTCGATAATTATTCAAATGAAAAAATTATTGAAACAGTAAATCAAGCCCTTAGCAACCTGGGTTTGTACGAAATAAAAGATATTCAGGTTGGAAGCCCCTTAAATAAAAAAATCAGCGGAGGCCAAAGAAAAAGATTGAATATAGCCCTGGAACTGATTAGGGAACCTGCTATTCTTTTCCTTGACGAACCCACATCCGGACTATCCTCAAGAGACTCTGAAAACATAATGGACCTGCTTAAAGAGCTTTCTTTAAAAGGGAAGCTTGTGTTTGTTGTTATTCACCAGCCTTCATCCGATATCTTTAAAATGTTTGACAGCCTCCTAATTCTTGATACAGGAGGATTCCCTATTTACAAGGGTGACCCTATTGATTCCATTATCTACTTCAAGGCGAGGGTACATAGGGCAAACTTTAATGAGAGTGAGTGCAGGACTTGTGGTAATGTAAACCCTGAACAGGTATTTAGTATTGTTGAAACACAGGTATTGGATGAATACGGAAAAACTACCGGTACACGAAAGACCTCACCGGTTGAATGGAATGCCTATTTTAATGAATATACCCCAAGCCTGATAAAAAAACTGGAAAATGTAAAGAAAATTCCTGAAGTTAATTTTAAAATACCAAAGCCTGTTAAGCAATGGCTGATATTTATAAAAAGGGATATACTTTCAAAACTTTCAAACACTCAATATTTAATAATAAATTTCTTTGAAGCCCCCCTCTTAGCCTTCTTTCTTGCCACTTTAATAAAATACGTAAACGTAAGTGCCACGAATAAGTATGGATATACCCTGCTTGAAAATGACAACCTTCCTGTTTACATATTCATGTCAGTAATTGTGGCAATATTCATAGGCTTAACTGTAAGTGCTGAAGAACTTATTAAAGACCGTAAAATCCTTAAAAGGGAGGAATTCCTAAATCTTAGCTGGAACAGTTATCTATTATCCAAAATCTCAGTCCAGTTTATGATTTCTGCCATACAGGCAATATGCTTTGTTCTTATTGGGAACAGCATAATGGAGATTAAAGGAATGTACTGGCAATACTGGCTTGTCCTTTTCAGTGCATGGACCATGTCAAA
>Ga0164313_10006188_pt1 | contig 10571 bp, 10 predicted proteins | sample GuaBasSedimGuay4_FD_113735 | JGI IMG/M metagenome (GOLD analysis project Ga0164313, IMG submission 113735) | Subseafloor sediment microbial communities from Guaymas Basin, Gulf of California, Mexico - Guay4, Core 4569-4, 0-3 cm | ecosystem: Environmental > Aquatic > Marine > Hydrothermal vents...
AATGCCCGACGAGCTCGCCGCCACGATCGCGCTGGCCCGGCTCATCCTCGACGACGACGTCAGTGTCCAGGCGCCTCCGAACCTCAACCCGGCGTCGACCGCGGCGCTCATCCAATCCGGCATCAACGACTTCGGCGGCATTTCCCCGGTCAGCCCGGACTACATCAATCCGCAGCATCCCTGGCCGTATCTCGATCGCCTTCGGGAGGCCTGTGACGCCGAAGGCTTTCGACTCGAAGCGCGACTCCCGGTATACCCCTCTCACCTCGATGCGCCGGGTTTTGTCGACGCGTCGTTGCGCCCCCGAATCGACCAGCTTCAGACGGAGCTTGCTACGCCATGACGACCGCACTCGAAACCTGTCTACAAGGAGTATCGCCCGACGTCCGCGCGATCCTGGAGCGAAGCCTCGGCGGCGGTGAAGTCAGCGTCGACGATGGCATCGCGTTGAATGAGGCGCGGGGAACGGACCTTCATGCGTTGTGTCTCGTCGCCGACGAGCTGCGCCAACAGCAGGTGGGCGATCGGGTGACCTACGTCGTCAACCGCAACATCAACTTCACCAACGTCTGCATCAAGAACTGTAAGTTCTGCGCGTTCGCGCGCACCGTGCGTTCAGAGCAGGGGTACTTTCTTCCGCATGAAGAAATCGCGCGACGGGTGCGGCAAGCATGGGAGATGGGCGCAACCGAAGTGTGCCTGCAGGCGGGCCTTTCGCCGAATCTGACCGGAGATAGCTACATCGATCTCTGCCGTGTGGTGAAGGAGGCCGCGCCCGAGATTCACATTCACGCGTTTTCACCGGAAGAGGTGAAGTTTGGCGCGTCACTGAAGCGTGTTTCGTATGCCGAGTACTTGGCCGAGCTCAAGGATGCCGGGTTGGGGACGCTCCCTGGCACGTCGGCCGAGGTTCTCGACGACCGGCTACGCAAAGCTATTTCCCCCACGAGAATCACCACCAGCGAGTGGTTGGACGTGATTACGGCTGCTCACGGGCTCGGTATTCAGACCACATCGACGATGATGTTCGGGCACGTGGAGTCGGTCGAGGACCGCATGCGGCACTTGGACCTGCTTCGGAGCGTCCAGCGACAGACCGGGGGCTTCACCGAGTTCGTCCCTCTTTCTTTCGTTCACGAAGAGGCGCCTCTGTTCGCGACGAGCAACGTTCCCGGCGTGCGTCCAGGGCCGACCGGCGACGACGTGCTGCGCCTGTACGCGACGGCCCGCCTCATGCTCGGCCGGGACATCGCCAATCTGCAGGCATCTTGGGTGAAGGAAGGCCTTCGCACTTCGCAGCTTTTGCTGAGTTGCGGCGTCAACGACCTCGGAGGGACGTTGATGAATGAGAGCATCTCGACCGCGGCCGGTGCTCGTCACGGCCAGCTCATGACCCCAGCGACGTTGCGCCGGGTCATCCGCGATGCCGGCAGGGTGCCGGTAGAGCGCAGCACCACTTACGGCGTGATTCGCGAGTTTGGGGATACATCCGATCAGGATCCCGCGGAGCCGCTCGACACGATTCAGGATCCCGACCAGGTGTTTGGTTCCTACGAAGCGCTGACGCGGGACGCACGGTTCCACTATGAGCCACGCGGGTTGCGTGTGGTCAGCTAGCGGCTGTGCGCCACTGGTTTGTGCGGTACCATACCCGGCCATGAGTAAGCTGGCGGAACGATATGGACCTTGGGCTGTAATCACTGGTGCTTCGGCGGGGATCGGGGCGGAGTTTGCGCGTCGGGTCGCGGAGCGCGGCATCAACGTGGTGCTCGTCGCCCGGCGTCGCAATCGGCTCGAAGCGCTTGCCTCGATGATCGAGGACATGTATCGCGTCGAGGCACGTGTGGCGCCGGCAGACCTCACCTCCCGCGACGTCGTCCAAGTCCTGCAGCCGGCACTTGCCGGCATCGAAGTCGGGCTCTTGATCAACTGCGCGGGTTTCGGCTCGGCCGGTCCGTTCCTCGACATGGACCCGAGCGTTCAGGAGTCGATGATCAACGTGAACTGCCGCGCGCCCATTCTCCTAACTCACGAGATCGTGCAGGGGATGCGTGAAAGGGGTAGGGGCGGGGTGATCTTCGTCTCGTCGGTCAACGCGTTCTGCGCCGCGCGCGGGATGGCCAACTACAACGCGACCAAAGCCTACGACCTCCTCTTCGCTGAAGGCCTGGCCGCGGAGCTCCGGCCTTACGGCGTCGACGTGCAAGCGCTTTGCCCGGGAGGGACCCTCTCGGAGTTCCAAGGGGTGGCCGGTCTCGATACGCGGAACTTCGGTCCCTTCGCACGGCTGATGTTTGCGACTCCGACGTCGGTCGTGGCGACGAGCTTGCGGACGCTCGGTCGCCACGTGACGGTCATTCCGGGGTTACTCAACAAGCTCACGGTCCTGACGATGAGGGTCATGCCAAGGCGCGTCTCCACCTGGCTCTTCGGTTTGGTGATGGAACGCTTCGCAGCGGGCAGTTAGCGGCGTCGCAGGCGCTCGAGGTCGTGCGGCCGGTCGACGTCAAATGCCATGCCGCTGCTCAGTTGGACCGTGACCGTGAGCCCAAGCTCGCGCGCACGCGCATAATGACGATGAAGACTGTCATCATGGCCGAGGCAGCTCGGGAGACTCGTCGCAGGTTTCACCGCAATGACGTTGGTGCCTTGTTGCAATAGATCCGGGACGAGCACGACATCGCTTTCATCGAGCTGACGCGCCACGCTGGCGATGTCCTGCACCGTCAAGTCGGGCAGGTCGCTCATGCAGGTCATCACACTCGTTGCGCCGCGACGCTCCAACTCTTGAAGTGCGCCGTCGACCACATCCGCGAGGCCTTGGCTGCCGTCGGCGTCAGACAGGGCTACGATCCCCAAGCGCACCGCGTACTCCCGTGCCTCAGGCGAGTCGCTGACTATTGCGATGTCGTCGATGGCCGGGGACGCCCGGAGCACCTGCACCACGTGTTCGAACAGGTCACGCGCCAACTCCGCGCGCTCGAGCGGAGCCAACACTTCGGAGAGCCGGGACTTCCCCCGATCGAATCCCTTGATTGGAATCAGCGCCCAAAGGCTCATCACAGGCTCCGCGCGAATTCGATCAACTCGCGAGCGAAGCGTACTCGATCTTCCTTGGATTGGATCAGGGTGTTTGTCTCTAGAATCGGAAAAGGCGCATCGAATGCGTCGCCGGGATGCACCGCGTATCCGTCGAGGAGGCCCTCGTAGTGCATGGCGACCGCCTTCGCAGATGGCGCGTAGCCTGAGATTTCCGGAATCATTGTCGCGAGCGGGCCTTTCACGGCTTGCCCGCCGAGGATGGGGCTCACGGCTACCGTCCTCGTGTTCCGAACCGCGTCGGTTACGCCCTTCAGCGTTAGGATCGGGTCGATGGACACGTAAGGATTCGACGGACAAATCACAACGAGGTCGGCTGTATCTAGCGCATCGAGGACTGCCGGGCTCGGTTCATCGGTTCCCTGACGACGAACCTCCTTCACCGCTGGCGCCGCTCGCGCTTTGACTAGCCACTCTTGGAACACGAACTCTTCGCCGGCCTGGGTCACGATGCTCGTGGGGCGGGGTGCGTCGGTCATCGGCAGGATTGGGCGCACCACGCCGAGCGTCTTGCAGAGGTTGGCAGTCACGCGCGTGAGGGAATCACCCTGGGAAAGCGAGCCTGTCCGTGAAAGGTGCGTGACCAAGTCGCGGTCGCCGAGCTGGAACCACTCGTCGACCCCGCGGCGCCTGGCCTCTGCGAGCACGTGGAAGGTGTCGCCGTCAATGCCCCAGCCGCGATCCTCGGGTGAGAGGCCCGCGAGCGTGTACATCACCGTGTCGAGGTCCGGGCTGATGTGAAGGCCCCAACGTCGGAAGTCGTCCCCGGTATTCACCACCACCGTGAGTGACCCCGGGGGGAGAGAGCGGTCCAGCCCATCGACGAGCCGGGCGCCCCCGACCCCTCCCGCGAGTGCGACGATCGAGAGGTTGTTCTGAGAGTGGGCGGTCATGCGTACAAGTCGTCTTCGGGATCGCGACGCAACGCCTCGGACGAGTCGTTAGTCCGTTGGAAGCGAAGCCCCCGGACCAATGTCAGCGGGCGCCCTTCGTTGGCCTGGCCAGCCACTAGGTCTGCCGCCGCAGCGACTGAATCGGCTACTGCCGACTCGGTGGCTTCGAGCACACGGCCGTGGCGATCGACTGCGCCGCGACGATCCCAGACCGGAGGCACGCCCGCCACGCCGACTGCAAAGCCTACGGTGCCGCGTCGAAATGGCCGGCCCCAGGAGTCCGTGATGATGACACCGACCTCCGCCGAGAAGCGTTCGGCGAGCTTGGCTCGGAGCGATGCCGCTGTGGCGTCGGGATCGCGTGGCAGGATGAGCACCCACGGACCGCTGCCCTCGGGTGCGCCGGAAGGCGCCGCGTTGCTGGCGTCGATGCCGGCGTTGGCGGAGACGAAGCCCAACCGGTGCCGGACGATCAACGCGCCGGTCGTCTTTCGCGAAATCTCCGTGCTCTCACGAAGAATGAGCTCCACCAGGCGCGGGTCCTTGTCGACTTCTTTGCCGAGTCGCCTGGCCGCGTCGCTCGCAACGACGCTTCCCAAGTCGACAAAGCAACCTTCAGCGCGCGAGACGACCTTGCTGGCGATCACGACGACGTCTCCTTCGATGAGCTCGGTCTCGGCGCGGGCGAGGCTCGCAGCGATTACCTCGAACAGATCGTCGCCCGAGTCGATCGTCGGCACCCCAGCGATGGAGCGAACCAGAAGCTCCGAGCCGACGCGCTGGTCGTCCGGAGTTGGCTCGCCATGGCTCATTCCGTCTCCGGGATGCCCGTGATTCGAATGCCGGAGCCGACGCTTTTGTAGCGGCGATTGATGTGCAACAGGACCGGCGTTAGCGATTCGAGGGCAATGGCGTTCTTGAGGACACCCGCGTCGACGCCGCGAAGGCCCAAGTCCGAAATGAGCGCGATGACGGCAGCGCGTGCCTCCTTGTCGTCGCCGCAGACCAACACGTCGCAATCGAACGTGTGCTCCGGGTCGCTCAAGTGCTCCGAGCTGATGTGGTGCAAGGCCGCCACGAGTCGCACGCCCTCGCCAAGAAGCGCCTGCGCCTCCAACGCCGCCGATTGCCCCTCGGGCAGGTTCACCGAACGGACCTTAGGCGGTTTGATCGGTACCGTGATGTCCACGATCACCTTGCCGCCGACGGCGTCCTTGATCGATTCGAAGGTCGGGCGGTGCGCGCTATACGGAACCGTCACGATGATCAGATCGGCGTGATTGCACGCAGCCACGTTGTCGCCGCCCTGTAGCGCGACTCCGAACTCCTCCGAGAACTCCGCCGCCTTGGCGACCCCTTTGTCGGCCTTGCGAGAGCCGATGAAGACGTCGTGTCCGGCCTTGGCCCAACGAACGCCCAAACCGCGCCCCTCGCGCCCGGTGCCACCTACAATTCCAATCTTCATTGCTGCCTCACGAGTTGAGCTCGGCCACGAACCGGAGCGTATCCATGTCCTGTGAGCCGACCATCAGGGTTCCGACCGGCGACTCTTTCCATCGCTGGAATCGATCGCGAATGCGGTCTTTGGAGCCGACGAGATACAGGGCATCGACCATCTCGTCCGGGACGGCGGCGATCGCTTCGTTGCGCTTGCCGTCGAGGAACAGCGTCTGAACCTTCTCGCAGGCCTCTTCGAAGCCGACGCGGCTCAGGTAGTCCTTATAGAAGTTCTTATTCTTCGAGCCCATGCCCCCGATGTAGAGCGCGAGCTGCATTTTGCAAGGCATCATGGCGTGCGGCGGGTCGCCGATGACGACCACGACGGTCGGTGCGATGTCGAAGTTGTCGATGCCTTTGCCGTTGCCTGCTTTTTCGAACCCAGGGTTGAAGTTCTCCATCAGCACATCGGAGCGGTCCGGGTGCATGCAGGTCAGCAAGCAGCCGTCGGCGAGCTCGGCGGACATCATCTGCGACTTCGGCGCCATCGAGCCGGTGTAGACCGGAATGTCGGGTCGGCCGTGCACCATGCTCTTGAGCGGCTTGCCTTGGCCGGTAGACCCTTCGCCCCGATAGGGAATCTGATAGCGCTCGCCTTCGAACTTCAGCGCCGACTCGCGCGCGAAAATCTGCTTCACAATGATGACGTACTCGCGGAGCCAAGTGAGTGTCTTGTTGAAGGGCACCCCATGCCAACCTTCGACGACCTGCGGCCCCGACGTCCCGAGCCCCATGATGAAGCGCCCTTTCGAAAGAGCGTCCATCGTAATTGCTGTCATGGCGGCATTGGCGGGCGACCGCCCAGGAAGCTGCATGATCGCGGTACCAAGCTTGATGGTCGACGTCTGTGACCCAACCCAGGCAAGCGGCGTCACCGCATCGTTGCCCCACGATTCCGCAGTCCAAATCGAGTCGTACCCGAGCCGCTCGACCTCCCCAATCTTCTCCATGTTCACGAGGTCCTCGACCGTCGTGTTCAACTGAGGCCCCGCATATCCAAGTGTCAGCCCAAGCTTCATCACCAACTCCATAAGAAGGGGACAGACCCCTTTTCATAAGGGTTAACCCTAGGCGATAGCGTGGGGGTGGTGGGGTGGGACAAACTACCGCCGAAGGCTTCCGAGCAAAAAAAGGGGACTGTCCCCTTCTTGAAGGTGGGGCAGCCTATCAGGAAGGAGAAGGTGCTTCAATTTGATGCAGGGGGTGGTGCAGGGCAGCCTGCGCTGATGCGGGTGTTGGTGACTGGGGCGTTTGGGCGGCTTGGGCAGGAGGGGCTGGAGCGCCTTCTTGAAGAGGGGCATTCGGTGATCGCGTTCGATGTGCCGAATCGGCGAAACCAGCGCGAGGCGCGGAGGTTCGCGGGTCGGGTGAAGACCGTGTGGGGAGATATTCGGTCACCCGAGGACATCGGCCCGTGTGTCGAAGAGAGCGACGCGATCATTCATAACGCCGGCATTCTGGCGCCGGCTTCGGAGAGTTGTCCGGACCTGGCGTATGCCGTCAACGTGGGCGGTACAAAGAACATCCTCGACGCGATGATGAGGATGGAGATGCCCCCGGTAGTCGTCTTCGCGTCGTCCCTCTCGGTTTGCGGCCCGAGAGTGCCCGGCGGGCCGCCGTTGACCGGTGCCGACTCCACCGTTCCGACCGACAACTACACGTCGAACAAGGCCGAGTGCGAACAGCTGCTTCAGGAGTCCGGACTGCCCTACGTGATCTTTCGGATCGGCGTGTCTGTGGGTGTGAAAGCTGCGGCCGGGGATCTTTCGCCGGACGTGTTCCGCGTTCTCTTCAGCATCAACCCAGACACCCGAATGGAGTGGGTTCATCCACAGGATGTCGCGCTCGCGCAGGTGCGGGCGATCGGGACCTCAGCAGCCTTCGGGAAGACCTTGATGATCGGTGGCGGACAGAGTTGCCGCCTCACGTTCCGGGACTTCTACGGTGCGATGTTCGATGCAACCGGGGTAGGGCGCTTCCCGCCGGAAGCATATGGCGGCGGCGAGTACTACTGCGACTGGCTCGATACCGATGAGAGTCAAGCGCTCCTCGGCTATCAGCGAACCAGCTTCGAAACCTTCATCGCGCAGCTGCGCAAAGCGTCGCGCTTCACGCGGCCCCTGGTACGCATGCTATCGCCGCTCATTCGATGGTTCATGTTGCGATCTTCCGATGCGTGGCAGGCACGGAACGGCCGCGCGTAGTCAGGCGCGCTGGCTCGAAACCGAAAGCACCTCACCGGTCATGTACGAGCTGTAGTCGCTCGCTAGAAACACCATGACGTTTGAGATCTCCCATGGCTCGGCACCGCGACCGAACGCCTCGCGCTGCTTGAGCTCTTCGAGAAGGCCGGGCGGCGTGACCTTTTCGAGGAATGGATGCATCGCCAGCGAAGGCGCCACGCAGTTGATGCGGACGCCGCCCTCGGCGGCTTCGATTGCCGCGCACCGGGTCAGCGCCATGACGCCTGCCTTCGCCGCGGCGTAGTGGGATTGCCCTTCTTGGGCGCGCCAGCCGAGCACCGAGGCGTTGTTGACGATCGCGCCTTTGCCGCGGGGTATCATGTGCTTCATCGCCGCGCGCGTGCAGCGAAAGCATCCATTGAGCGTGACGTCGAGCACGAGGTTCCACTGGTCGTCGGTCATGTCGACGATCTTCGCGTAGCCGCCAAGCCCAGCGTTGTTCATCAGTATGTCGACGTGCCCCATCTTCTCGGTGGCGAGCTCGAACATCGCTTGCACTTCGTCTTCTTTCGTGACGTTGCACATGACGGTCTCGGGCCGCACGCCGGTTTCCGCCTCGATCTTGTCGGCAGCTTCTCCTAAGCGCCGCTCATGAATGTCGCTGATCACGAGCCCCGAAGCGCCTTCTTCCGCGCACCGAACGGCGGTTGCGAATCCGATGCCTGTGCCCGCGGCTGCGGTGACGAGGACGGTTTTGCCTTCGAGCAGCTTGTGCCCGCTGACGTACGTGGGTTGCTTGGTCATCGCGGCTCCTTCGGCAGCCCGAGTCCTCGTTCGCCGATGATGTTTCGTTGAATTTGGTTCGAGCCGGCGTAAATCGTGTCTGCCCGTGCAAAGAGATACCACTTCTGCATGCTGGTTAGCTCATAGGGCGCGCTATCGATGAGCTCGGCCTCTGGGCCAAGCAGGTCCATGGCCAACTTGCCGAGGTCGCGGTGCCAGTTCGACCAGTAGAGCTTGCTAATCAGCGCTTCACGGTTCAGGTCGGCGCCTTCGTGCTCCAGCATGCGGAGCGCGTTGACGCGCATGATCTTGAGGCCGATGCCGGCGTCTGCAATTCGCTGCCGAAAGACCGGATCACTTGCAGCGCCGGTGCGCTTGGCGACGGCGACGACCTGCTCGAACTCTTTTTGGAACAGATACTGCTGCCCGAGCGTCGACGCTCCGCGCTCGAACGCGAGGGTGCCCATCGCCACCTTCCAGCCGTTGTTGATGCCGCCGACCACGTGGTCCTTGTGAGCCTTTGCCCCGTCGAAGAAGACCTCGGCGAATTCGGCGCTCCCGCCCATCTGCCTGATTGGCCGCACCTCGATGCCGTCCTGCTTCATCGGAACCAGGATGTAGCTAATTCCCCGGTGCTTCGGCGCTTCGGAGTCGGTGCGGCACAGCACGAAGCACCAGTCCGAGTACTCGGCACCAGACGTCCAGATCTTCTGCCCCTCGATGATCCAGTCGTCGCCGACCAGCGTGGCCTTCGTTTGGACGTTGGCGAGGTCAGACCCCGCGCCCGGCTCCGAGTAGCCTTGACACCAAATTTCGTCGCCAGAAACGATCGGCGGCAAGAAGCGCTTCTGCTGTTCGACTGATCCAAAGTGGATCAGCGTAGGGCCGAGAAGCGTCTCACCGATGTGCCCGACGTTGCCGGGGCCGTTTGCCCGGACGTACTCCTCGTTGAAGACCGCTTCCTCCTTGATGCTGCAACCGCGTCCTCCAAGCTCCTTCGGCCAGCCGATGCAGTTCCACCCAGCGGCGCCCATGGTCTTGCTCCAGGCGACTCGCTCTTCGATGTACGTGTCTTGGTCCCCCGAGGCACCGCGGCCTTGGAGATCTTTGAACGGGCCGTTGAGTTGCTCCTGCAACCACGCGCGAGCTTCCTGGCGGAATGCCTCTTCCTCTTTGGTTAGTTGCAGATCCACTACAAACCCATGCGCTTCGCGAATCGCTCGCGGTGAAAGGAAGGCGCACCGAAGAGGTCCTCGGTCGCCTTGGCACGCTTGAAGTACATGTGGGCGGCGTGTTCCCAGGTGAAGCCGATGCCGCCGTGGATCTGAATGTTTTCGGCGGCGCAGTGAAAGAAGGTGTCCGAGCAGAACACCTTGGCGCTCGACGCCGCCTCTTGGAGGTCGGGTTCGCCCTGCCCAGCGAGCGCGCTTGCATAGAAAGCCGCCGATCGTGCTGACTCGACCATCATCAGCATATCGGCGCACTTGTGTTTGATCGCCTGGAACGAGCCAATCGGCCGGCCAAACTGTTGGCGCACCTTCGCGTAGTCGACCGACATGTCGAGGCACATCTCGGCGGCACCCACTTGCTCGGCCGCAAGGGCGATCCTAGCGAGATCCAAGGTCCGTTCGCAAAGCTCCCAGCCCTGTCCCTCTTCGCCGAGAAGGGCATCGGGCGGAACGAGCAGATCACGCAGTTCGACGGACGCCAATCGCCGCGTCTGATCCATCGTCGGGAGCCAAGCACGCTTCAACCCCTCCGCGTCGCCCGGCACCAAGAACAGGCTCACGGCGTCGGCGCCCTTACTGTTCTTGGAGCGTGCCGCAACGATGAGGAGATCGGCGGTGTGCCCGTCGAGAACGTAGCTCTTGCTGCCACTCAAGACGTAGCCGGCACCGCTGCGCGCGTACGTCGCCTCGACACCCTCGGCGTCCATCCGATTGTTCTTTTCGGCGTACGCCAACGTCGCAGTCGTCTCCCCCGCGGCGATGCCCGGCAAGTGGCGCTCCTTCTGCGGATCGCTACCACCAAGCAAGAGCGCGTTGGCACCCAAGCAAATCGTCGAAAAGAACGGCGAGCACAAGAGCGCCCGGCCCATCTCTTCCATCAGCGGATG
>Ga0164313_10006189_pt1 | contig 10571 bp, 8 predicted proteins | sample GuaBasSedimGuay4_FD_113735 | JGI IMG/M metagenome (GOLD analysis project Ga0164313, IMG submission 113735) | Subseafloor sediment microbial communities from Guaymas Basin, Gulf of California, Mexico - Guay4, Core 4569-4, 0-3 cm | ecosystem: Environmental > Aquatic > Marine > Hydrothermal vents >...
AAAATACGGGAGCGCGGCCGAATTCGATGCGATTCGGGACATCGCCCGCGGGGACGCGGGCGCTACAAAATCGCGAGCACCTTTGTAGCGCAGGCGTCCCCGCGGGCGATTGATCGTTGTCGCCAGGCAGGCATCTTGTCGTCCTGCTGAATTTTGCAAGAGGCTGAGCTAACGGCTAAAGGCTAATAGCTTCTGCGATGCTTAGCGGTCTTTGCGGCTTTGCGGTTCAATCCTGCGATGAATGCAGTCCGCGGTAATCTGCGACGATGGGATAGCGGCGGCCGATGCCGAAAGCCTTGGCGGTGATCTTGATTCCCGGCGCCGCCTGGCGCCTTTTGTACTCGGAGCGGTCGATGAGGCCAACCACCTGCTCGACGATCTCGCGATCGATCCCCTCGGCAACGAGCTCCAGTACCGATAGATTTCGCTCGACATAACCTTCGACTACTCGATCGAGCTCATCGTAGGGCGGCAGCGAGTCTTGGTCCGTCTGATCGGGTCGCAGCTCGGCCGATGGCGGCTTGTCGATGATGGTCTGCGGGATGGTCTCCTGTTCACGGTTGAGGTGGCGCGCGATGTCGTAGACCAGCGTCTTGGGCACATCGGAGATCACCGCCAGCCCCCCGGCCATATCGCCGTAGAGGGTGGCGTAGCCCACCGCAACTTCAGACTTGTTGCCCGTGGTCAGCAGGAGCCGGCCGAACTTGTTGGACAGGGCCATGAGCACCCCACCGCGAATTCGCGCCTGGATGTTCTCTTCGGTGACATCTGGTTCAGTGCCCGCAAAGACCTCGGCAAGACCGTCGAGATACGACTGGAAGATCTCGTCGATGGGGATGACCCGATAGTCGATGCCGAGGTTGTCCACCAGGGCCTGGGCATCGTCCACACTGCCTTGGGATGAAAACCGGGTCGGCATGGCCACGCCGAGCACCTTGTCGGGTCCGAGCGCGCGAGCGGCGACAGCAGCGGTCAACGCCGAGTCGATCCCACCCGAGAGACCGAGCAACACCTTGTCGAAACCGGTCTTTCGCGCGTAGTCCCTGAGACCGAGCTCGAGGGCTTTGAGGGCTTCTTCCTCGGTGGATTCGGCGACCTGACGCAGGTCTCCGAGTTCGCCCGAGGAAGACTCGAGGTCGATGTCGTAGATCAGGAGGTCACTGGCAAAATCGTGCCCCCGAACAACCACCCGACCAGTCGGATCGACGACGATGGAGTGACCGTCGAAGACCAATTCGTCGTTGCCGCCAATCTGGTTGGCATAGACGAAGAAAAGCCCTGATTGTGCGGCGTATCGCCGAACCAGATCGCGCCGCTGAGCCGCCTTGCCGAGCTCGAATGGGCTCGCCGAGATGTTGATCAGAAGCTGAGCGCCGGCCTCCACCTGCTCGAGCACCGGATCGCGGTGGTAGATGCTACGGCCGTCGAGATCCGGGTCGGACCAGACGTCCTCGCACACCGAAATCCCGAGTCGAACACCTTTGAAGAGCAGCGGTTTGGCCGGACCTCCCGGTTCGAAGTGCCGGGCCTCGTCGAAAACGTCGTACGACGGGAGCAGACACTTGTGATAGCGCGCCACCGCGCGACCGCCGACACACAGAGCGGCCGAGTTATAGAGTCCTTTCCCCTGGCTGGCCGGATTGCGGTCGATATAACCGACCACGATCCCCAGCGAATCGTCCGACAATGCGGCTACACGGTCGAGTTGCTCAAGGTTCCGATCGATGAAATCACGCCGCTCGAGGAGGTCACCCGGCGGGTATCCCACCGTCGCCAGCTCGGTGAACACCACGAGATCAGCTCGCAGACGATGACTCTCGGCCACGGCGTCGGCCATCAGCTCGAGATTGGCGTCGAATGCACCAACTGTGTAGTCGAGCTGGGCGATGGCTATCCGCATGCGTCGCTCCTCCTGCGGATTGCAGTTTATCTCGGACCAGCCTAGGAAAGCGATAGAAAAGGAGCTGCCCCGGCGGGGAGGGGGTCCGACGGGGCAGCAAGGAAGGAGGTGAGTTGAAACGTCGCGTGATCGTTTCTCTCATTCTATATACGGGAGAGTTGGGTGGTTCGTTTACCGAGAATCGGGAGTCTTTGTCACGCAACGGTAAAAACGGGGATGCCTGGCTTCAGCGTCTCACCCTCGATGATGTCCAGGCGAGTGAGTCATCTTGCGATACGCTCCATGTTCAAGCTAGCATGTATAGGCAGATCACGGGAGGCAATGTGGAGCGAATCGGGCACTACAAGATCGTGTCAGAACTCGGCCGCGGCGGCATGGGCGTCGTTTACAAAGCTCACGAGGAGTCGCTCAACCGGTTCGTCGCCATCAAAATGCTCGGGGAACACCTCGAGGAAGACGCCGAGTACGTGGAACGATTCATGCGGGAGGCGCAGAGCGCCGCAGCCCTGAGTCATCCAAACATAGTCCAGATCTACGCCATCTCGGAAGAGGGAGGCCACCACTACTTCGTCATGGAGTACGTCCAGGGGACAAGCGTCCAGCGGATGATCCAGACCAAGGGCAAGCTCCAACCGTCGGATGCCGCCCGTCTCATCCTCCAGGCCGCGGCAGGACTTCAAGACGCCCACGCCCAGGACGTGGTCCACCGCGACATCAAACCGGCGAACCTCATGGTCACCGATCGAGGCCTGATCAAGATCGCGGACTTTGGACTTGCGCTCATGGGCTCGGCCACCAGCCGCCTCACTGCGACCGGAATGCTCATGGGCACTCCTGGTTACCTCTCACCCGAGCAGTGCCTCGACCAATCACCGGACCACCGCACGGACATCTACTCCCTCGGCGTCACCTTCTTCGAGATGGTGACCGGCACCATGCCGTTTCGAGCCGACAGTCCGTTGGCCCTGCTCAAGCTCATCGTCGAGCTCGAACCTCCCGATATCCGCGAGCTCAACCCAGAGGTGGACGACGATCTCCGTGCCATCATCGCGCGGATGCTGGCCAAGGACCGCGAGGAGCGCTACCCGAGTTGTACCGAGGTCATCGCCGATATCCAGGGTTGGCTCGAAGCCCATGGCGAACCGCTGCAGAGCGTTGCGGGCGCGATGGCAGCCGGCACTGCGGCCGGGGTGATGTCGCCCCCTCCCCCACCGGTTTTGGTCAACGACATCAATACCCAACCCACGGTCGCGGTCGATAGTGGTTCAACGAGTCCTGACCCACCCCCCGCGCCCCCGCCGACTCCGGTCGCGGCTGCCACCGCTCCGGCGCCACAGGCAACCAGGCCCGCAACCCAACCGCAGTCCGCGCCGAGGAGCAGCCGCACTGGTTGGATCATCGCAGCCGTCGTCGTCTTCGTCATCGGGGCGGGCACGATTGCCGCCGTCCTGACCGTCAAGAGCGGCCTGTTCGATTTCATTTTCAATCGCGGTGAGACCCAGGTCGCGGAACTCGCCACAACCGCCACTACCCCCGACGAAGCACCGGCGGAACAGCAGCCGGCTCCTTCGCCGGAGGAGGCCGAAGCGGTGGTCGAAATGCCCGGCGCGGCGGTCAAATCAACTCAATCCGTGGGTGGGTCATCCGCACAACCGGCAGGGGATGCTTCGCCTGATGATGCTGTCGAGACGAGAGCTGGCGTGACGAAAGAGACAAGTCTTGAATTGGCGACCCGCCAGACCGGCCACACAACCGGGACCCTTGGTGCTGAACGAGACCCCGAGCGAAAATCCGCCGCTGCGCCACCGCCGCAGATCCTGACCACCCCGCCTACCGCCACGGTCGTCCTTGCTGTGGGCGAACAACTGCTCGCGGTGGAAGCAGAGGAGTACGTCAAGGCGCGACTCCAACGAGCTGGGGTGGAGGTCATCGAGGTCACCAGCATTCCCGGTCTCGAGGGCTTCACCAATACCGAGGCGAGACCAAGCCCCGAGCAGGTCCGCGACGCCCTCCGCCCGTATGCGCGTTATCTGATCCCCCTTCGAGTGGAATACCTCGGCGACCGGGCGATCTACTACATGGGCCAACAGAGCACGGTGTACCAGGCGCGCGTCAACATGGGCCTCGTGGACCTCGTGACCGGTCGGCCCATGGGTAAGCCGAGCACCGTCAAGGTCGAGTACACCCAGATCAACGCCGACGAGGTGGTCAGCGAGAAGCTGCGTCGAGCCACTACCGGCATCGTTCAGAGACTCCCACGGAAGTGATCGGAAGGAAACCAATGCTCCGCCCAACCGTCGCCCTGTGTCTGTTCCTGGCGGTGCAGAGCGCAGCGGTTGAGGCGCCGATACCAGCACTGGCCCTCACGGGCGAAGCCGCCGTGACCTTTCTCCGCGAGGCCGAAGTCTTGGAGCTCGAAGAGTACGACAACGAAGGCATCACCAAGCCGAGAAAGGCCACCCTCACCGACGGAACGATTACGTTACACGCGGTATTCAAGGATGTTGACACCCTCGATATCAAGTGGAAAACCCCCGACGGTCGAATCTTCTTCAACGTCATCGACTCCTACAAGCACGAGATCGCTTCGTACGAACTCGACAAGCTTTTGGGTCTGGACATCGTACCGCCGACGGTTGAGCGGCAGATCGGTCGCGAGGTTGGATCGCTGCAACTCTGGGTGGACGGTGCCATGCGCGAGTGGGAACGTAAGAAGGTCAAGAAGCTCTCACCGCCTGATATGGAATCGTGGAACAACCAGGTTTCCGTCCTCAAGGTCTATCTTCAGCTGATTTGGGACACCGACTTCAACAATATCTCCAATCTCTTGGTCGACGAGAGCTGGAAAATCTGGAAGATCGATGCGTCGCGGGCCTTTTACATCAAACACGAGCTTCGAAGGGAGGACTCCTTGAACCGATTTTCGAGGAAACTCCTCGCCGCGCTCGATAACCTCGACCGGGATGAGCTCGAGACGACGCTCAAGCCGTGGCTGAGTCCGCGGCAGATCAAGACGCTTTGGCAACGCCGCACACGCATCCTCGAGCTCGCCGAAGAACGGGTGGCCGAGTTCGGTGAGGCCGCCGTCCTCTACGATTGACCCTGATGAAGCGCCCCTCGTTGAGGCTCCGGATAGAGCCAACCGAAAAACAGCCGTGAGAGCCCGGGCATGATGACCCACGTCATGAGTGGGATTCCCGGGACCAGCGACGCACCCAATCTCAGCGCCATTGGCCAATCTCCCACAACCGGCTTCAAAACGGCTCCCAGCACGAGCAGCATGGGGTAAACCCCGAGAGTGGTCAGCAGCGCCATTTTCCACCGCGCCGGCGGCCGGTTGACCACCCGGTTGGGCAGGGTGAACCACGGCTCGAGCCCGCTCAGCGACTCGACATCTTCGTCATCGACGGTGAGCTCCCGCGCCCGGTCCAACCACCGCCGGCGCTCCTCAGATGTCATCCAGCTCTCGAGGTTGGCCGCCGAGTCGAAGGTGAAGATGGCGGTGAACTCGGTGGGCGGCCCACCGTGGGGGCCGAGGATGGTCACCCCCTGGTGGCCGTCGAAATCCCGTGCCACCTGCGCCACCTCGCGTAATCCATCAGCATACTCGTCCTCACGACCGGGCGTGATCCGTCGGGTCACCATGGTCGTCACTTGACACGGAAAGTGAAGTCCGCCCGTATTCATTGTTCACCTCGTGAATCTGCGACCGGCTGGACGCTCAATCGTCTCGACCGCCGAGCAGGCCTGCCCGGAACAAGAAGTAGAGCAGGGTCATCAGGGACGACACCGCCGCCGCAACGTAGGTCAAGGCCGCCGCGTTGAGCACCCGGTCGACTCCCTCCCGCTCGGGACCGGAGATAATGCCGTGCTCCACCAACATGACCTTGGCCCGCTTTGAGGCGTCAAACTCCACCGGCAAGGTCACCACCTGGAAGAGCAACACCGCCGAGAAGAGCAAGGCTCCGACGAGCACCATATTGGTCGAGGACATGAAAAGACCGATGAGCATGACGAAGTAGCCCAGGCTGGATCCGATTTTGGCCGTGGGCACGAGCATCGAACGCAGCCCGAGTGGTTTGTAGTGCTCGGCGTGCTGGATGGCGTGGCCGGCCTCGTGCGCCGCCACTCCGACCGCCGCCACCGAACGCGAGTCAAAGACGCCCTCCGATAGATTCAAGGTACGGCTGGCGGGGTTGTAGTGATCGGTGAGCATCCCCTTTGAACGCAGGATTCTGACATCCTGGAGCCCGACTGAGGCGAGCAACCGCGCAGCGGCCTCGGCGCCGGTCTGACCGTTGGCGGTGGGCACACGCGAGTATTTCTTGAACGCGGACTTGGTTTTGAAGCTCGCCCACAACGACAACAGCAGTGCCGGGGTGATGAAGACGAAGTAGATGGGATCGAAGTACATGCATTCCTCCGGACGAGTGAGGCAGGTTCCTGCCATTCATATAACACATGAGACGGTGAAATTCTTCTCATCCGAGACTCCAGAAGCGTGGGAGTATGATCTCGGAGTCCGTAGCAGGAGGTCAGATGCCGTCTCGACACCCAACGGGTGGCCGCCGTTTCGTCATACCCGCGATCCTTTTATTGGCGGTCGTCCTTGCGGTCGCCCTTGTCGCCACCCACTTCGCTCCCAGGGAGATCACCGGTGGCAACGTCGTCCTTCGCACGCAGCGCGGAATGATCCACAGATTCCCCACTCCCGAGCATGGTCAGCTGATTATCCCCCCTCGCAACCGCCACCAACTGGCCCTTGAGGATGGTCCAAGGCCGCGCAACGTGATCCTCATGATCGGCGACGGAATGGGTGTGGGCCAGGTCAGTGCCGCATCGGCGATGCTTCATGGTCCCACCGGCGGTCTCGTCGTGGAAACAGCCCCAATTACCGGCATGGTCCGTACCCATGCCGGAAACGATCTCGTCACGGACTCGGCAGCCTCATCGACAGCCATGGCCACCGGCTACTACGCACCAACGGCGGCTATTTCGATGCTTGCCGACGGTCGGAAACCACTGACCCTTCTAGAGGTGGCGAAGGCTTCCGGCCTGGCAACCGGTGTTCTGACAACTTCCGGCCTCGCCGATGCCACGCCTGCGGGATTTCTCGTCCACGCCGAGAATCGCAACCAGTATGCCCACATCCTCTCAGAAATCCTCGCAACCGAGAACGACATCCTGATGGGTGGCACCTGGATCCACCACCACGGGGCCAAACACGACAAGGAGTATCTCAAGCTCATCGACCGGATCGATGAACTCGGGGCCGCAGCCGGGTACCACGTGGTTCGAAATGAATCCGAACTCGCCTCCGCGCAAACCCCCGTCCTCGCGCTCTTTGAGCCACGCGGCCAATCCGTCGACGGTCACGGACCCGAACTGGTCGTTACGACCAAATTCCTGCTGGACTCCCTGGGCAGCAAGAACGTTGGTTTCTTCGCCCTCATCGAATCCGAAATGACCGACGGCGCCGGCCATAAGAACAGCATTTCCGGCGTCGTTGATGCCGTACGCGAGTTTGACGAGGCGGTGGCGTTGACCGTCCGCTGGGCCGAGGAGCGAGGCGACACGCTTGTGCTCGTGACCGCCGATCATGACACCGGTGGCCTCGGGATCGTCGCCGGCGCTTACGACGACGGAGTAGCAGAGGTACGTTGGGCCTCGAATATGCACACGGGCCAGTGGGTGCCGCTCTTTGCCTTCGGGCCCGGCGCCGGCCAGTTCAACGGTGTGATCGACAACACCGACATCGGAGTACTCATCGCCAAACTCCTTGGAATCGAGGACTTCCCGCGCATTCACCCTTGAATTTGGCGGAAATGAGTGGTAACGTCCCGTCCCGATCTCGTTGTCAACCGGCGGCGACACTCACCCGAAAGGACCGAACCATGAATCTCCGCGCAGGCCTCAAAAGGCTGATGTTGGGACCGGAAGAAGCGGAAATCCCCGCCCTCAAGCGCAATGATCGCTGCTGGTGTGACAGCGGCAAAAAGTACAAGGCGTGCCACCAAGCCGAAGACGACCGCAAGCGCTCGGCGCAACGAGCCGCTTCCTCCAAGCAACAGGGCGGCAGCCTGAAGCGCGGGTTCTGATTTCTAATCGTCCGAATTAGTACCCATGGGCCTTCCCCCCGAATACGAATTCCATCACTAGTGTTGCATTCTCCAAGGAGCGACACCATGGGCGAGTTTGAGTTCGTCGATCAGTTTCCACACAACCACAGCGTCGGTGAGATCGACGAGGTGCTGTCCGACGTCGTGGACGAACTCCACACCCAACGCGACACCCTCGCGACCCCTTTGAGCCGGACCTTCCGCGGCCATCCACTGCCGTCGCGCTCGGAGATCTTCACCGTCATCGAGCTGCTCCGATCGGTGATCTTCCCCGGCTACTTCGGCAACCGCGACGTCACCGAGGAGAGCCTCAGCTACCACATGGGCGCCACCCTTCACCGGGCGTCGTTGATCATGGTGGACGAGGTCCACCGCGGGCTGTGCTTCGCGTGCAGCCGGGACGCCACCGACCGAAACCCGGCCACCTGCCTCGCCCGCTCCAAACGAATCACGGCGGAGTTCCTTCAACGGTTGCCCGAGCTCAGGCGGCTCCTGGCCCTCGATTCGGTGGCCGCTTACGAAGGCGATCCGGCAGCACCTGATCCTTCAGAAGCAATCTTCTGCTACCCCGGCGTTCTCGCCCTGACCAGCCACCGCATCGCGCACGAGCTCTACAAGCTCGATGTACCGCTGATACCGCGCATCATCTCTGAACGCGCCCACTCTGAGACCGGGATCGACATCCACCCCGGCGCCACCATCGGCGAAAGCTTTTTCATCGACCACGGCACCGGGGTGGTCGTCGGTGAGACCACCATCATCGGCGACCGCGTCCGGCTCTACCAGGGCGTGACCCTGGGCGCCAAGAGCTTTCCTCTCGATGACGAAGGCAACCCCATCAAGGGGATCGAGCGTCATCCCATCATCGAAGACGAGGTGACCGTCTATTCGGGGGCGACCATCCTCGGCCGGGTCACCATCGGCAAAGGCTCGATCATCGGCGGCAACGTATGGCTGACAAAGGATGTTCCACCCAAGAGCCGTATCTCCCAAAGTCGACCAAGGACCGAGGGATTCGAAAACGGCGGCGGCATCTGATTAGTTTTTAGTTTTTAGTTTTTGGTTTTGAGTTTCATCGCAAGGTTCCCCGGAAACAGATGCGATGTAACTAAAAACCAAAAACTAAAAACTCATAATGTTTCTCAAAAACAGTTTTGTCGCGAAAGCGTATCATGATGGTGATGTCGCGTGTCCACCGCCAGTTCGCCTTGCTCCTCGCGCCGGGAGTTTTGGCCTTCCTTTTGGCCGCCCTCTCGGTGGCGGATATGTTTTCCTCTCGGCCCTACGACGGAGTCATTCTCGAGGCTGATGTTCCGGGCTCCACAGTGGTACGCGAAGTCGTTCCGGGCTCGGGCGCCCATCGTGCCGGCATTCGCCAGGGCGACGTAATCGTCGGCATCGACCGTACCATCCTGTCTTCGGCCGGCCACGCCCAGCAGCTGCTCAATCGGCACTCCATCGGCGAATCGGTCCCGTATATGTTCCGTTCGGGTGGGAGCACCAAAGAACACGAGGTTGAACTCGGACGCAGGCGGATCGGCGACACTTCGTACCTCTATGCCGCCATGCTCGGATTTCTCTTCTTCGGCATCGGCACATTCGTCGTGGTGCGCCAACCGCGACTCCCGACGGCGCGCGTCTTCTACATCATGTGCAGCCTCTTCATGCTCTTCTTGGTGTGTCGGCTTCGACCCGCTTCCTACTCGTGGGTCGATACCTTCGTTCTCACCACAGGCACCATGGCGCTACTCTTCCTTCCCGCTGCCTTTCTCCACTTCTTCCTGATCTTCCCGCGACCGGTGTGGGAGTGGCGGCGCGACCCCATCTCCGACACCATTGGGTGGATCGCCCGGGTCAGCCCTCGTTTGCTCCCCATGTATCTGTTGCCTCCGTTGGTCTACATAGCGACCCTCGGCGAGTCGTGGTGGACGGGCTCCCAGGTGGCGTTGATCTCAGGCGCACCCATGGCCAACTGGTGGGTCATGGTCGGTTATATGGTGTTTGGGCTGGGCGCCCTTGGCCTGAGTGCACGCTACCTGCCGGATGTACACCAGCGCCGCGGCGCGGGATTGGTCTTCGTCGGAACCCTCTTCGGGGTGGTCCCCTTCATTCTTCTCGCAGTTGCCTTCCCCTCGTTCCTCGACACCGAACGATTCATCTTCTATGGCGTGGTGCCGCTGATCCTCGTGCCCATCACATTTGCCTACGCGATCATCCGCTTTCAGCTCCTGGACATCCGGGTCATCCTCCGCAAGAGCCTGCTCTACGCCGTCACAACCGCCCTGGTGACCGCGCTCTACGCCCTAGGAATCGCTTCGTTCAATCATACCTTCCGCGGCACTCAGCTGGCCGAATCACCCTACTTCCCCGTCGTCTTCGCCCTGGCCATCGTGCTGCTCTTCGAGCCTCTTCGCCATCGTCTCCAACGACCCGTCGACCGGTTCTTCTTCGCCGAACGGCACCGGCTTCAGCGGGCCATGGTGGAAATGGGCGAGGCCTTGACCAACGAGATCGACATCGGACCGGTCGTTACCCAGCTCGTAGAGCGCCTT
>Ga0164313_10006190_pt1 | contig 10570 bp, 7 predicted proteins | sample GuaBasSedimGuay4_FD_113735 | JGI IMG/M metagenome (GOLD analysis project Ga0164313, IMG submission 113735) | Subseafloor sediment microbial communities from Guaymas Basin, Gulf of California, Mexico - Guay4, Core 4569-4, 0-3 cm | ecosystem: Environmental > Aquatic > Marine > Hydrothermal vents >...
CACAAATAGTGACAGGCATGATTGTGGAATTGGTGCCCAGGCTCACATTGTTCCCAATTTTTACTTGTCCGTATTTGGATTGGTCACCCCGGGCAGGCCCGCCACCGGAGAAGGAATCGTTGATGAACATCGTCCCGTGTGAGATGAAACAATCATCTCCGATTTCCACGAGCGAGCAAATGAAGGCATGGGATTGGATTCGGCAGTTTTTGCCGATTTTGACTCCGTTCTGGATTTCTACAAATGGGCCGATAAAAGACCCATCGCCGATCTGACATCCGTAGAGGTTGCAAGGTTCAACGACAACTACTCCCTCTCCAAAAGAGACCTCACGAATTCCGATGCTTCGGATCTCAGGTTTTCCCATTATTTACTCCTATGAGCGAAATTTGAAGCCACATATCAAAAAATCCTTAAGAACGGCCAAGCCCGTGATCTCTTCTACTTTCGCCGCAATCCAATTCTGGAACAAGACCAATTTTCATTTATTTCAGAGAGGTTAATTCCAGGTGTTTCAGGATTTTGGGGCATGTTCAGTTTCGCAAATATCGCTTTACACCTCTAAATACTATCCCTATGATTCCCCCCGATCAGGATGTTGAAACAAACACCCAATGCTTGATTTGCACCGGCCTGACCCATTCGCCAGCGGTCAGCCCATCCGGTCCCCGAAACGGAATTCGGGAATAGGCTTAACTGCCATACGGAGATGAAATGTTAAAACGCATTCTGGATGTCCTGGGGTCAGGGATCGGTCTGATCTGTATCGCCCCGTTCCTCGCCATCATCGCCGTCGCTATCAGGCTAACCAGCCCCGGACCTGTGCTCTTCCGCCAGGAACGCGTGGGCCAAAACGGCCGCATCTTCCGCATCTACAAGTTCCGCTCCATGCGCGCCGATTCCCATCTGCAGGGCTCCAGCATCACGGTCGGTGGCGACCAGCGCATCACCCGCACCGGCGCCTTCCTCCGCCGCCACAAACTGGACGAACTTCCCCAACTCATAAATGTCCTGACCGGTGACATGTCCATGGTCGGGCCCCGGCCCGAAGTGAAGGAATTCGTGGACCTGTTTCCCGCCCAGTACTCCCGGATCCTGACTGTACGTCCGGGCATCACCCACCAGGGCACGCTGATGTTCCGCAACGAAGAGGAAATCCTGGCCGGCGCCGCCGACCCGCGCTCCCGGTACCTGAGTTTTGTCATGCCTCTCAAGCTGAAAATCTATCTCGCCGACTTGGAGCAGCCGCTTACCGAAGACCTGAAGGTCATCCTGGCGACGTTGATGCCGAGCCTGGGATTAAAATCCTATCCGGCCATCCAGTTGGACAGCCCGGCGATTGCCCGGTTGGCGGATTACGCGCCGGCGGATATTCCGGCGGTTGCGAGGGTGGAAAAAGCCATGGAAGAGATGGCCTGAGATTTGGCCTCAGATCAGGTCTCAGATCAGGTTTCCGGATTTCCGTTCTGTGTCTCGTGGGCCCGGACCTTGCGTACCGTCCGGTACGTGTAAAATCCTGAAAACAACAGAATGACCGCCAACAGCATCTGGCTTATCTGCAGCGAGTAGTACTGCATGCCGAATCCTGCCACGGAGCAGAAGATCATGGCCAGGCCGTAACGGATGGTGATGGACTGATGGGACAGCCCCAGCACCAGGAGCCGTTGGTAAAGGTGGCTGCGGTGGGGTCGAACCGGATTGCGGCCGTGCACCAGGCGGTTGATCAGGGTGAAGGTTCCGTCGTACAGGAACGGCCACAGGATGAGCACGGGAATAATGAAGGAAATCCCCTGGCTTCGGGGCCCGAAGGCCGCCCGCAGGCCCATCAGGGCCAGCAGGAATCCGATCGGCAGGGTGCCGACATCACCCATGAAGACATTGGCCTTGGGAAAATTGTATTTCAGGATGCCGGCCGCCGATCCGGCCGCCAGGGCGCCGGAAATGGCCAGTTCATAATCTCCCGTGCTGACGCCCAGCATGCAAAAGGTCGTGCCGCCGAAAATCAGCTGGGTAAAGGCCAACCCGTTGATGCCGTCCATGAAGTTGTAGATGTTGGTGAACCCCACCAGCCACACCAGGCCGAACAGCCATCCCCAGGGGCCCAGATCCCAGGAAATCCCGAACGGAAGTCCCGGATCGGCGAGGCGTAGGCCGCTGAGATACAAGGCCTGGGCGCCGACCGCGATCTGTATGATCAGTTTCAGGATCGGGTTCAGGTCCCGCCGGTCGTCCACGTATCCGAGAATCGCCAGGACGCACATGCCGATGGTGGCCGAGATGACAAATCCGTCCGGGGCGAGGATCCCCAGGTTGGGCAGGGGGAACCGCAGGGCCCAGGTCGAGACCATGCCCAGGCACCAGGTGGCGACGATGACGATGCCGCCTCCCCGGGGGGTGGGCGTGTCATGGCTGCTGCGGGCGTTGGGAATATCCAGCATGTCCCTGTCCCGCAAAATGCGGATCACCCAGGGGGTCATGGTCAGGTTGACCATTAATGCGCCCAGAAAGGCGAACAGGGGGGCCTCGAGCATATGTTCGCCGCATTCCTTTCGGTTTTGATCGATTTGTCCTGTGTTCCGGAACCAGATGTGGACCTTGGCATACAATACCGCCCATGGCAAGACACACCGCCGCCGGTGAGCATGGAAATTGTATGCATGAGTGCCTTGCGAGCATTTAACAATAAGTAGACAACAGGTAGCAATTCCACTAGTTTTCCGGCGAATTGACTGTTCTATTAGCGGGAGGATTCCCCCCTGAACATCCTGTTTTTCATTCCCGAAGACTGGTATGTCTGCTCTCACCGTTTGCCCCTGATCCGGGGCGCCAGGCGGGAGGGCCATTCCGTCACCGTCGTTACCCGGGTCAAGGACCATGGGGCGCCGATCGAGGCCGCCGGCGCCGAGCTTGTTCATACCAAGTTGCGCAGGGGATTCCAGAATCCGGTGATCGAAATCCAGGGTCTGATCGACCTGATCCGGATCTACCGCCGCCACAAGCCCGACCTGGTGCACAACGTCACCCCCAAATCCTCCCTCTTCGGATCCTTCGCGGCCTGGTTCACGGGTGCTCCGGGCGTCATCAACGCCCTGGCCGGGCTCGGCTACCTGTTTGCTTCCACCGGTTTGAAGGCCAGGATCATCCGTCCGGCGGTTACCCTGGCCTTTCGTCTCCTGCTGGGCCGCAAGGGCAGCCGGGTGATCGTGCAAAACGTTGACGACCAGGCGTTTTTCCTGGACATGCTCGGAAGCGATCCCGGCCAGATCGTATTGATCCAGGGGTCGGGTGTGGACACATCCACCTTCAAGCCTGTTGAGCCGCCGTCCACGGACAAGATCCGCGTTTGCCTGGTGGCGCGTATGATCTGGGAAAAAGGGCTGAGGGAAACCGTGGCCGCCTCACGCAGGATAAGGGAGGTGCGCGACGACATTGAATTTGTCATCGTGGGAGCTTCCGACACCGAAAGTCCTTCGGGTGTTCCGGAGAAAGACCTCCGGGCCTGGCACGAAGAGGGAATCATTACCTGGCTGGGCCATGTCGACGACGTGGCGTCCATGCTCAACGGGTGCCACCTGGCCCTGCTGCCCACCTACTACAAGGAGGGGTTCCCTAAATCCCTTCTGGAAGCCGCCGCCTGCGGATTGCCGATCATCGCCACGGATGTCACCGGTTGTCGGGAAATCTGCCGGGACGAGGCCAACGGTTTGCTGATCCCGCCCCGGGACGTTGACGCCATCGTGGCCGCGGTTTCGCGTCTGGCCGACGACCCCGACCTGAGAGCGCGCTTCGGCCGGGAATCCCGCCGCCTGGTGGAGGATTATTTCTCCGAGGAAATCGTCGTTGACCAGACCATGGAACTTTACCGAACCATGCAACAGGAATTGGGTTTGTGATGAATGGCACCGGACGAGTTCTGGTCACCGGTGCGGGCGGCTTTCTGGGCCGGCCCTTGTGTTCTCTTCTCAAGCAGAAGGGTTACGAGGTTCACGCCGTGGATATTCATGATTCGGATGGCCCCTGGGACAAGTTGACCGTGGTGGACCTGACCCTGCCCGGAATCTGTGACGGTTTGTGCGATGGTGTTGAAGCGGTGTTCCATCTGGCGGCGAAAACCCACGCGGTGAGCCGGTCTCCCAACGAGGAAAAGGAGTACCGCATACTGAATGTGGATCTGACCCGCGACCTGATCGCGGCGGCCCTCCCGGCGGGAGTCCGACGGTTTGTCATGATGAGCAGCGTGAAGGTCATGGGCGAGGGTGACTTCGAACCCCGAAGCGAGACCGCCGACCTGCATCCTGATTCAATCTACGGCATGACCAAGATGGAGGCCGAATGCCTGGTTCATGCCGCGGGTGCGGAGCATGGTCTTCACACTTGCGTGCTGCGCGCGCCCCTGATTTACGGTCCTGGGGTGAAGGGAAACCTCCGCTCGATGATCACCGCCATCGGGCGGGGCATTTTTCCGCCGCTGCCCGATACGCAAAACAGGCGCTCCCTGGTCGATGTGCGCGATGTTGCCCGGGCCCTGATGCTGGTCGCCTTTCACGAAGGGGCTGCCGGCCGGACCTACCTCGTGACCGATGGCCACTGGTATTCGACCCATGAAATGATCCAGCTCATCCGGGCCGCCCTTGGGAAAAACCCCCAGCGCTGGCACATACCCGGCGCGGCGTTGAAGGGGATCGCAATCATGGGGGATTCCCTGAGGAAAGCGGGGCTTCCTTTTCCCTTCGACCGGACGGTTTACCACAAGATGCTGGGCTCCGCCTGCTATTCTTCCCGGGCCATCGAGAAAGAGCTCGGTTTTCGGCCGGAATATACCTTGGACAAGTCATTGCCCGGGATGATCATATAAATTACTCTCCCGGATGGAATCCAAACGACCATTTGCAGAGGGATCCTTGACCTGATGAAGAACGAGGCGAAAATCACCCACAATGGCTGGCGGGACAGTTTGCGGACCAGCGGTACCAGGATCCTGAGCGAGGACGGCAGGTTGACCCGGCTGGTCCGTGGCCACCGTCTGTTGTTCACGCTGCTTTTCTTCGGGTTCCTGTCCGTGATCTCGGTGACCATCTCCTTCCTGTTGCGGTTCGTCGCTTTGGAAAACGTCCTGGGCAGTTCCATGCAGAACTGGCACATGTGGTGGCTGGCCATGCTGGTGGTGACGGTGCCGGTGCGGCTGGTGTTTTTCTGGGCGATCGGGTTGCACCGGCAGTCGTGGCGGTTTGCCTCGGTTGAGGACCTGCCGCCGCTGGTGTTCAGCGTGCTGTCCAGTTCCGCGTTGATCATCATCACACTCTGGGTCTTTTGGACCGTTCCGGGCGGCTTTCCCCTGTCCACTCTTGCCATCGACATGGTGCTGTGTCTGGTCATGGTGGTCATGGGACGGTTCGCCTATCGCATCGTGGGCGGACCGTCGGACCACCTGGGCAACCGTGTTCCCCGGCGGCGGGCGATTGTCGTGGGCGCCGGCAACGCGGGCAACCTGACCATCGAGGCCATGCAGTCGCCGCGTCTGGGCGGCTTCAAGGCCGTGGCCCTCGTCGACGACAACCCCCTGATCAAGGGCATGCGCATCCGGGGCGTGGAGGTCATGGGCAATATCGACGATATCGCGAAGGTGGCCCGGCGCAAGGAGGCCGACGTCGTGGTGCTGGCCATCCCCTCCGCTTCCACTTCGCAGCTCTACCGGATCGTCAACCGCTGTCAGGAATCGGGCCTGCCGCTGAAGTCGGTGCCCAGTTTCTGGGAAATCATGGAAAGTGACAAGCCGGGCGTCCGGCGCGTGGAGGATTTTAGCACCGACAGCCTGCTCCACCGCCGCCCCGTGGCCGGCGACGTGCTGATTCTGGAGCAACTGCTGGTCGGCAAAAGGGTGCTGGTCACCGGGGCGGCCGGAAGCATCGGCTCCGAGCTTTGCCGGCAGATCACCGAAGCCGGGGCGGCCCATTTGGCTTGCCTGGACAAGGATGAAAACGGACTGTTCCGTCTCGAACGTGAACTTCGCGACAAGCCAATGGAAACCCGTTTCGACTTCCTGCTCGGGGATATCAAGAACGAAACCCGCCTCGAGGTGTTTTTCAAGCAGGCCAAACCCGACATCGTATTCCATGCCGCGGCCTATAAACATGTTCCCATCCTGCAGTTCCATCCCGAGGAAGCAGTCGACAACAACATCTTCGGCACGCGCCAGCTGGCCGACATGGCTGTGCGGCACGGAGTCGAGCGGTTCGTGATGATCAGTACCGACAAGGCCGTCAACCCGACCAACGTGATGGGCGCGACCAAACAGGTGGCCGAAAAGGTGATCCTGGTGCGGTCGGGAAAAGAAGCGGCGAGTTGCCAGTTCTCGATCATCCGTTTCGGGAACGTTCTGGGCAGCGCCGGCAGCGTGGTGGAAATGTTCCACAAGCAGATCAGCAGGGGCGGTCCGGTGACCGTGACCCATCCGGACATGGTCCGGTTTTTCATGACCATCGCCGAGGCGGTTCAGTTGGTCCTTTTTGCCGCCTCCATGGGCACCGGGGGAGAGGTCTTCATCCTCGACATGGGTGATCCGGTAAAGATCGACGATCTGGCCCGCCAGATGATTCGCCTGTCGGGGCTGACTCCCGGCGTGGACGTGAAACTCGAATACATCGGACTGCGGCCGGGCGAGAAACTCTTTGAAGAGCTGTGGGCTGAAGGAGAAGAGCCCCGGAAAACTGACAACTCCGGCATCCTGGTGGCCCGGCGTCAATCCATCGATCCGGTGGCCATCGACCTGGGCGTCGACAGGCTCGTGGCCGCGGCCAAAATCGGTGACCGTTCCGCATTGTGGGTGGAACTGTTGAAACTGGTACCCGATTTTTCCGGTCACACCGGAGACAGGGCCGAGATCCCGCCCGCGGAATCCGCGCCTTCACGGTCCGACGAATCATGACCAGGACTGAACCTTCCCTGCGCCACAATTTTTCCTGGACCCTGATGGGCAACGTTACCTACGCGGCTTGCCTGTGGGGCATTCTGGCTACCCTGACCAAGTTGGGCGATCCGGAAACCGTGGGCCGGTTCGCCCTGGGCTCCGCCATTGCCAACCCCGTCATCATGTTCAGCAACCTCCAGTTGCGGGCGGTCCTGGCCACCGATGTCAACGACACCCACGAATTCCGCGACTACCTGGGATTGCGCATGGTGATGCTGCCCCTCGCGTATCTGGTGGTCGTGCTGATCGCGGTGGTTTTCTACCAGCCGCAGCAGATCCTGGTGATCGCGCTGGTGGGGCTGGTGCGCGTGGTCGAGGCATTCAGCGACCTGGCCTACGGGGTCGCCCAGAAGTATGAACGCATGGACCTGATGGCCAAATCGCTGGTCCTGCGCGGGTTCGGGGCCCTGATCCTTTTCTTTCTCGCGTTCTGGTGGACCCGGGAATTGGCCATGGGTATTCTCGGCATGGTTCTGGGGCTGGTGCTGCCCCTGCTCTTTTTCGATCTTCCGCGCAGCGCCGCGGTTCTGAAAGCTGTCGCGAACCAATCCCTGCGGCCACGGTTTGTTCCGGGAATCCTTAAGGAAATCGCCTGGCTCGCCCTGCCCATGGGGCTGGTCATGCTGCTGATCCAGTTGAGGGGGACCATTCCCCGCACCGTTCTCGAGTTTAATTTCGGTGAAAACGATCTGGGCATCTTTGCCGCCCTGAGTTATCTGGTGATCGCCGGGTTGACCGTGGCCAACGCCCTTGGCCAATCCAGCCTTGCCCGCTTGTCGCGTTATTATGCTTCCGGGGATTTACGGATGTTCCGGCGCACGGTGGGTAAACTGGTCCTGGTGGGAGTTGGCTTGGGCCTGGGCGGCGTTGCCGTCGCGGCGCTTTTTGGCCGCCCGATCCTGGCTCTTCTCTACTCCGAGGAATACGCCGCCCACAGTGGGCTGTTCACGCTGATCATGGCCGTCGGCGGTGTCCAGTTCGTGGTCACCCTTTTGGGCGCGCCGGCCACCGCGATGCGGGCATTCAAGGGTCAGTTGGTGGTCTTCATCTTCAATGTCCTGGTCATTCTGGTTCTGGCCCTGGTCCTGGTCCCGGAGTACGGGATGCTTGGGGCGGCCCTTTCCCTGCTGGGCGGAGGGCTGGTGGCATTGATCGGCTTCGGTATTCTGGTTCGTTGGAAACTGCGCCGCGTCGCTGCGGATCCCATAACGGAAAATGGGCGGTAATATGAAACTTTTGTTCGATTTATGGTCGACCCAGCCCAAGGTGATGGGCGCCGGGGGCGGGGGAGAGTATTCCCGCTCGGTGTTTCGCCGGCTGGGCAGCCTGGCGAATTCCGGGAATCTGGGAGTCTTTTACCATCCTGCATATTCCCTGGACCCCGATATCGAGCGGATTGTTGAGGAAAAAGGATTCGAGCGCCATGAAGCGGCCGACATGAATGAACTTCAGGTTGTCGTTTCCTCCGGGCGGTACTCCCGCTTCATGTCAGGGATGCCCTACCATTATCATTCGGTGGATTTTTCGGGCCTGGATGTCTTTTTTTCCGTCCATGGTCTCAGGCCCATAGAGAGGCCGGTGTCCTCCCGGGAGATATTTTTCATCCGCAGTCCAGGCAAGGCCGTCAAGTGGGCGGCCAAGATGCTCTTGCCGGGGCAATACCGGAACAAGCGTCGCCAACAGTTTCAGAAGTTGGTGACGGTCAAGGCTCGCTCCCGCCGCCTGATCGTTCCTTCCCTGCATACGAAGGGTTCGATTCTGGACAATTTGACCGGCTTCTCGCCTGAAGAAATCATTGCCCTGGATTGTCCGTCGACCGCCGTCTGCTCCATCAGCAACCCCGACCCGGGAGTGCTCGACAGGCTGGGTGTTGCCGACGGACGCTATTTGATGATGGTCTCGGGAAATCGCTGGATCAAAAATACGCACCTGGCCCTCAAGGCGGCCATCGCGACCATGGAAGCCTGCCCCGACGGGGTCTGGATGCCCATCGTGGTGACCGGAGGGGTGCCGTGGGGGTTGCCGAAAACCCGGCGGCGGTACGTGATCGATGCGGGAACTGTCGGGTTGGAGGATCTGGCTGCCCTGTACAAGGGAGCCCATGCCCTGTTTTACCCGACCTTGAACGAAGGGTACGGGTATCCTCCCCTGGAGGCCATGTCCCAGGGAACGCCGGTATTGAGTTCGGCCGTTTCCTCCCTGACCGAACTGTTGGGCGATGCGGTCATTTATTTCAATCCTGACGATGCCATGGAAATCCGGAACCGGGTCCGGCTTGTTCTCGAGGACCCTGCCGTGGTCGAGGAATATGCAGCCCGGGGGAGACGTCATTTCGACATGGTGTCCTCGCGCCAGGAAGCCGCTTTGGAGCAGCTCTGCGCCATGCTGCTGGAGGAGTAACGGCTGATGAAATCTGTGCGCCTGAGCGTGGCGGTTGCCTTTTCCCTGCTCCTTTTCGTGACTGCCGTCGTCAGTACGCAAAGTACGGTCGCCCTGCTGCTGTGGGGAGGTGTGGGCTTCCTTGTTCAGCGCTTCCTTTTTAGGGGCCGACAGGAATTCGACTGGACGGCCGTATTCGTCTTCTATTCCTGGGCGGCCCTGATTCTTTTTCTGGCCCAGCTATGGACCTATCCCGAGTGTCTGGGTTTTTCGGGACCGGGTTATGGCACCGGGACCGATGATAGTTATTTCTATTCCAAGGTGGCTCGGGGCTTGCCATGGGACTTTCCCGTGCGCCCGGGTTATTTTCTTTCTGCGCATCCGTACTCGGATTTCCTGCGAGTGACCGGAACACCTCTCGCTCTGATATTCAGCAAGTCCCACCCCTTGGATTTTTTGTATTTCAACACCTTCGGCCTTTCAATCCTGCCTTTGCTGGTCGCTGGAATTTCCACCGCCTTCTTTCGGGATAGGCGAACTACCCGGGCCGTCTTTTGGATGGTTCTGCTCTGCCCCTTCATATTGTCCAGCAGCATCATTCTCATGCGCGATGGTTGGGTAGCGACCATGTTTGCGGGGGCGATCTATTGTGCCTTGAAAAAGCGGTGGCTGGTCATGTTGATCTTCATGGCCGGAACACTTTACCTGCGCCTCGCCAGTGGATTCATGCTTGCCGGTAGCCTGTTGGTACTGGGACCGATATATTTCAGTTCCGATTCGGGATCCGGGCGGTGGCACCGGCCCGACGGTTTCCTGCGCTTCACTTTTCCCGTCGCGGTGATCGGGTTGGCGCTCGTCGTTGGCGTTTCGATGTATTTGGGTTTCAATCGCTGGGATGAGATTTTCCGTTCCGATTTTCTGAATACGACCCTCAAGAATAGTGCAGCCAGGGATTCGGGGACCTCAACCTTTTATCAGCTTTCTCAACTTCCCTGGCCAGTGCGGGTTCCTTTGGCTTTGGTTTTTTATATAGGATCTCCGTTTTTGAGTTTGCAGAGTCTGCGCAGCAGTGGAATGTGGATCCCCCGATCTTTTCTCGATAACACCTTTGCCTTGGCCTTCCCCCTGTACGCGGCCTTTTTTACCAGGGGTGTATTACGGGCCCTCAAATCCAGGCACGTGATCGCGTTGGCCCTGTTGGCTGTTTTCATCTTCGACATGATC
>Ga0164313_10006192_pt1 | contig 10569 bp, 8 predicted proteins | sample GuaBasSedimGuay4_FD_113735 | JGI IMG/M metagenome (GOLD analysis project Ga0164313, IMG submission 113735) | Subseafloor sediment microbial communities from Guaymas Basin, Gulf of California, Mexico - Guay4, Core 4569-4, 0-3 cm | ecosystem: Environmental > Aquatic > Marine > Hydrothermal vents >...
CTGATTGGGATATGCCTTTCGCGTCTGTTTTTCAGGAGATCCAGGTGCTCGACACAGAGCCTTTCGAAGCATTTCTTTGCGATGCTCCCAGGTGGCGATGCATTCATCAACCCAATACCGGTGTAAAGCTTGAAGCACTGAATGACAGGTTGATGTTCAGGTTGCAGTACAGGAACTTCGGGGATTATCATACCATGGTACTCAACCATACGGTTAATGCAGATGGGAACGGAAAAGCAGGAATCCGTTGGTATGAGCTTCGCGATTCCCTTGACGGCAATGGATGGCAGATCTATCAGCAAGGAACATATTCACCGGATGAATATCATCGCTGGATGGCCAGCATAGCCATGAATGGAAATGGAACAATTGCCATGGGATATACCGTGTCCGGTGAGCATACCGTCTTCCCTTCAATGCGTTACACAGGACGCCATAAAGATGCCCCCCTGGGAGAGATGGATTATCTGGAAATAGAGGTGATCCCGGGTACCAATCCTCAGACTGCTTTGAATCGTTGGGGTGACTATTCCATGACCTCTGTCGATCCGGTCGATGACAGCACCTTCTGGCATACCAGTGAGTATTCTACAGGTGGTTGGGTTACCCGTATCGTTTCATTCGATTTTGGACCCTTTAGTGCACCTACTGCCGATGTCGGCCCTGATACCTCAGTGTTGGTCAACAAAATGTTTCACCGTACAGCAACAGCAACACACTTTAACAGGGTATTCTGGGAAACTGATGGCGACGGCATCATCGTTGGCGATGATGAGCTTGAGGTTTCATACCTGCGTGGTGAACAGGACATCCTGAATGGTTCCTTGAACCTTTGGATGACTGCCTATGGTTATCTGGAGGAAATGACAGCAGTTGATAGCCTCGTGCTGACCATCGAGCAATTGCCCATCGGTATTGCCGAGCCGGGAAAAGAACCGGAAGTGAGCGTATATCCCAACCCCACCAATGATAAGTTTAACCTGAATATCAGTGGTATGGATGAGGCTCCCATGGACCTGCTCATCACTAACAGCCAGGGCCAGCAGATCTTTAACTATCATATTGATAGCTTTAACGGAGAATACAGCAATGTGATTGATATGAGTTATTTCACATCCGGAATTTATTTCCTGAAGATCAGCAGCAGCAACTTCAATAAAACAGTGAAGCTCCTCAAAAACTAGGGAAGTCTGATACCAGAACTCTGATACCAGAACTCTGATACCAGAAGTTTGAAGTGAAGTCAGAAATAATTCATAGTTTACTTCTGACTTCTGGTATCAAACTTCTGACTTCTCTTTCTGATCATCTTTTAAGCCATTTCCCACTCTCAAACAAGCCCTCTTCATTGTATATTCGGTATACATATGTTCCGGATTTGAACGCAACAGTATTCACCTCTCCCCATTTGCCAATTATCTGCTCGGACAGAACAATTTTACCACTGATATCATATAGCTCAAAATTACTTTTCTTGTAGTGTGCTGCTATACGCACTTTCAGGTGGTTTGTACCGGGGTTGGGAAATACCAGGGCTTCCCGCATCTCTATTGCCGGCTCTTCGGGGGTACTGACCAGCAGCCCTTCGCTGTTTAGTTTTAACACATGAATATCGAGTTCTTCTTCAGTTACATTTTGATAATCATATCGGGTTCCGGCGATAATACAACCACCATCTTTGGCTGCAATAATTTTTTGCATCTTATAGTAGGCATCACCACCATAAAAACGTTCCCAGCGTATATTGAGGTTGCTGTCGGTTTGCAATACATAATACCACGATGGCCAGGTTCCAAAAAAGATACCATAACATTTAGTACCCCCAATAAAAATAGAATCTTTATGGTTAAAATCTAATGCACCTGAAGCTGGAATGTCCAAGCAACTCGTACCCCAGGATTTGAATAAGCTGTTTGTGCTATCAATCGGATGTTTTTGTTTATATAGCCCTATGTCGTGATCACTTCCCCCATTCCATTCGCCTGTCAAATAGAAAGATGTGTCTGTATCCCATTTGATTCCATAAGGAGAGTTAATATTATTTGGCCTGGCATTTTCATGAACAATTAGATCAAAGTGTTCATTGATAGAGTAATAATCAGACATAATTTCATCAGCCATCCAATATGTGGTATCTGACAATTGCTTAATTGCACCGCAAACTCTACCTTCATCGCTATAATATCTTGCTTGTATGCTGTCAAAATTATTACTCAAAACATAAAAGAAAATTTGAAAGTTCAATGTTTTAATAGTTCCTCCCACAAGTAGATTATTATTTGCTCCTCTTTCAGTTATCGAAAACCAGTATTCATAGTTCGTTGGCAAGGAGAAACTATTTCTATCCAATATATCAAGCTGACTACTGATTTTCTTAATTTCAATTATACTGTTTTTGTAACCGATAAACTCTCGAGTTGTATCGCTCGTGTATCCACTAGTAACAATCGAATTGTTAGAATCAGACAGCAACCGATTAATTACATTCCGTCGATTTGGACTAATAAGTATGATGCTATCTTTGAAATTTCCTTTGTTATCAATCTTGACGATGAGTCCCTCAGTTTTTCCCATGAACTCATTAGGTTTCGATACAAATCCACAGAATATGATATCTCCTGATTCTGATTCAAATACATCATACACAACTTCATTCATAGGAGTAGACAGAAGATATTCGAAAGTTGCATCTTGACAGTTTGCAGCAATTGAGCAAAGGAAAACTATCGGCACGAACAACAATAACTTACACATAATATTTTATTTTTTCAAGAACCGGGCTAAAGATCCTTAGCCCGGTTCTTGATTTCTGAGATAAGAAAATTAATCTGGTGAGTTTTGATAAGGAATCCCGTAAGTTACTTCATAAGTGTGAGCAAGTACTTGGGATCCAAAAAGATCATCGGTTATTTTGATGCCAACAAAACTTTTACCGCTTGGCCGTAGGCCAGTCGGTGGCGATCCATACGTGTATATGATATCGTCTGCTTCAAGTAAGAAATATTCCAAATCTTCATTATATAGGCAACTGTCAAGAGTATATGTTGGGTCCAGATAAATCCTAAAATTTCCACTTCCATCAGGAAATTGACTGGGATAGGCGGTTTTTGTTTCTAAATTCGTATAGCCACCTGAGCCCCCAACCCAAGTATTGGATCCGTAATTCAGTCTCCATTCGACTTCATTTGATCCATCGGATACTCCTTGCATGCTGCCATCACACTTACCTTGCAGAGTTCCACTTAATGTCCCCCAGACCCAGTTATCATCGGGGCTGAAGGGATAATATCCCATTACCAGGTTAAACCCAAAGCCGTTTATTGCTGTAATGTACGCTGTATTGCTTACAATTGAGTCAAGTACAACATCACAAAAGCGCATAAAGGCTTCTTCCGTATCGATAGATTCAAGCTGGTTCTGAATGTCCGTTTCCATCTGGCTGTTCAGGGTTTGCACATCGCTTACATAAGCCATGCTTGAAGCATTTACATTGAGCGTGTAACTTGCTTTGTAAACAATAAAGTCCCTGGTAGATGTATCGGGAATTGCATAGTTGTAATTTTGCAATGCTTCGGAGTTCCATACAACAGAATCAATATGGATCTTATCGCCGGTTTTTAGTGTGCTGTTCATTTTCTGCTCAAATTGCTTAATGAGACTCAACACTTTTTGGCTGTGGTTTGATAATTCAATCTTTTTGTCCTGGCCTGCTGTTACAGCTTCATCTTTCTTACATGAAGTAAAGGCAAAGCTGATCATCAGCATAATAACGGCCATTGTTTTCATTTTGTTTTTCATTTTTTCAAATTTTAAGTTAAACAATCATGAATTGGTTTAGCCGGCTACGCTAAAAAATAGCATATATTTGCCTCTGCCTCCTTTCTTTGTTAATTGTTTTCATCTAGCGGTGTAAATATTTAATTTTCAATTAAAGGGGGTTTTTTTAATCCCTGCCTTCAAGACTGAAACCAATATTTCCCCTGGACAATTAATCATTCCCGGGTATAAAAGCGTACGAGTTTGTTTTGAGTGGTTTTTAGTGATCGTCGTATTACGGACAACTACATATTAATACGGAATATGTGTAAAAGGTAACCCTGTTTGATCGTTTTTTTTTTTTAACTGAAAAATGCCAGATAAACAAGGTGTTAAGTGTTCAAATTAGATTTATTCTAATTAATATTTTGGTACCTTGATCAGAGAAAAAAGATACCAGAAGTCAGAGGTCTGATACCAGAAATGTCTGGTTAAAATTCATGAGTGTTGTGAAAACATCTACTGTTGTGGAGTTACAAAGAACATGATCTAATTGCGGCTTAGTAAAACTGCAGTTGAGGGGATGTCTCGCTAGCGCTCGACATGACAGCAAATTTGTTGAGAATATAGAAGGGCGCGGCGCAAGATCGTTGATTTCGTTGGAGCGCCGCGCCCTTTATTTTTAAACATAATGCATGTCTTTTCGACCGGAATGAAATGAAGGGAGAAATCCCCTTGTTATCCTTAGCTAAACAATTTCCCTGGACACTACTGTACCAGAAGTCAGAACTCTGATACCAGAAGTTTGAAGTGAACTCAGAATTATTTCTGACTTCTGGTATCAAACTTCTGACTTCTTTTTCCAAATCCTTCTAAATAACTTCCTGATAATCAATTTAGAGAAGTTCTAAACAAATTTCCAAATACCTGATTGATAAGGCTTTCGGAGTGTGAGCGTTTGCATCATCCTTCGGAAGTCTTTTTAATTATCAGTATTACAGCGAGTTACGCTTGTTTAGATTTTGCTCTAAATCACTTTTCAGTTGCTCTAATGTTTATATTTTTGCCCTTTGTGAATTACTAAACAATTGGCTTGTATCAAGCCTTTAAAAAGGAGCAAAACGTGAACGATGTAATGATCTATTCGGTAATTTCAATTGGATCCATTGGAATTGCTGCAGCCGTGATCCTTTATTTTGTTGCCCAGCGATTCAAGGTCATCGAAGACCCCAAGATCGATGAGGTGGAAGAAGCCCTCCCTGCTGCTAACTGCGGCGGATGTGGCTATCCGGGTTGCCGTGGCTTTGCCGAGGCTACCGTGAAATCTGCCAATGAGCATAAACATATTGAAGGCCTGAACTGTCCTGTAGGTGGTAATGATGTAATGTCGCAGGTAGCGGCTATCCTTGGCCTTGAAGTGGAAGAGACAAAACCCATGATTGCAGTGGTGCGATGCAATGGTTCAAAAGCTAATTCTCCCCAGAAAGTACAGTACGACGGTCCTGCAACTTGTGCATTTGCACACAACCTGTATTCAGGTGAAGGCGGATGCCCTCATGGATGTCTTGGCCTGGGTGATTGTGTGGCTGCGTGCAAGTTTGATGCCATCCATATGGATCCCGAAACAGGACTTCCGGTGGTGAATGACCTTTGTGTTGCCTGTGGTGCATGTGTGAAAGCCTGTCCCAGGGATATCATCGAACTTCGTTTCAAGGGGCCCAAAGGCAAAAGGATATTTGTCAGTTGTATAAACCAGGAACGCGGTGGACCTGCAAAGAAAAATTGTGCCGTGGCATGTATCGGTTGTGGCAAATGTGAGAAGGAATGTAAATTCGATGCCATCACCATAGTGAATAACCTGGCTTATATCGACTTTGAAAAATGCAAACTCTGTAGGAAATGTGTACCGGTTTGTCCAACAAATGCCATCCATGAGCTGCACTTTCCTCCAAAGAAAGAAAAAGTTGTGAAGCCGGAAGCTAAAGTTGAGAAAGAGGAAAAGCCGGTAGTAGCTGAAAAGCCGGAATCAGAAGGCAAAGCTGCTGATGATACAAAACCGGGTAAACAGGAAGCATAGTATTTAATCTATATCGCAATACAGAATGGGTATCTTAAAGACTTTTTCATTAGGCGGTGTTCATCCTCCGGAGAACAAACTCTCGGCCAATCAGGCCATAGAGGTGTTGCCGCTGCCCAAACAGGCGTTCATTCCATTAAACCAGAATCTCGGTGCCCCCGGCGTTGCCCAGGTACAAAAGGGCGATGAGGTGAAGGTAGGGCAACTGCTTGCAAAGGGTGAGGCTTTTATTTCGTCCAATGTACATTCATCAGTTTCGGGCAAGGTTCTGAAGATCGATGCTGTGCAGGACCCCTCAGGCTATAAGCGTCCTGCAGTGGTGATCAATGTGGATGGAGACGAATGGATAGAGGGTATCGACAAATCCGATGCATTGATAAAAGACATAAAGCTCAGCCAGAAAGAGATCGTTGACAAAGTCCACGAGTTGGGCGTTGTTGGCCTTGGTGGAGCTACTTTTCCCTCCCATGTGAAGCTGATGGTGCCGGAAGGCAAGAAGGCCGAAGTGCTGATCATCAACGGGGTAGAATGTGAACCTTACCTGACTGCTGATCACAGGCTGATGCTGGAGAAAGGGGATGAGATCCTTGTTGGTACCTCCATCCTCATGAAAGGACTGGGTGTTGAAAGAGCTATCATAGGCATCGAGAACAATAAGCAGGATGCCATTAAAAATATGACCGAGCTGGCTAAAGCCTATGCCGGTATTGAAATATGCCCCCTGAAGGTGAAATATCCACAGGGTGGTGAAAAACAATTGATCAAAGCCACCATCAAAAGGGAGGTCCCGTCAGGGAAGCTTCCGATTGAAGTAGGCGCTGTGGTCAATAATGTAGGAACTGCTTTTGCTGTTTATGAAGCAGTTCAGAAAAATAAACCCCTGTTCGAACGTGTCGTGACCATTACCGGCAAGTCAGTTGCCAAACCGGGTAACTTCATGGTCAGGATCGGTACTCCCATTGGAGAGTTGATCGATGCGGCCGGTGGTCTTCCTGAAGATTCCGGTAAAATGATCGGTGGTGGCCCAATGATGGGAAAATCACTGCTGTCGACTGATACACCCGTGGTAAAAGGGTCGTCAGGCATCCTCATCCTCCCCGAGAACGAATCGAAAAGGGTGGAGATGAAGAACTGTATCCGTTGCGCACGTTGCGTATCGGTATGCCCCATGGGACTGGAACCTGTTTTGCTGGCACAGCAGGCAGAACTGGAAATGTGGGATGAACTTGAACAGGAAAGGGTGATGGATTGCATAGAATGTGGTTCATGCCATTATACTTGCCCGTCGGGAAGGCCATTGCTTGATTATATCAGGCTTGGCAAGAACAAGGTAGGTCAAATTATGAGAAACAGAGGAAAAAAATAAAATATGAGCATGTTAACAGTTTCCGGGTCTCCCCATGTTCATGGAGACTCATCCGTTAAGAAAATCATGTACACTGTGCTGATCGCCATGTTGCCTGCCATGCTGGTGTCCGTCTACTTTTTTGGACTGGATGCCCTGCGGGTGATGGTGATCTCTTCACTGGCTTGCCTTTTCTTCGAATGGCTGATCCAGAAATACATGATCAAAGGGCCTGTGACCATCAACGATGGTTCTGCCCTGGTTACCGGTATCTTGCTGGCCTTTAACGTGCCAAGCAACCTTCCGCTCTGGATCATTCTTGTCGGCGCTTTTGTGGCGATAGGCATGGCGAAGATGTCGTTTGGCGGCTTGGGCAAGAATCCTTTCAATCCGGCACTCGTCGGACGTGTATTCCTTTTGATCTCCTTCCCTGTGCAGATGACCAGCTGGCCGGAGCCCAAACTCCTGTTCGGTAACATGATTTCCGCTCCGGATGCTATGGGTGGGGCAACCCCATTGGGATTTCTGAAGGAAGGATTGAAGAATAATACCGTGCCTGAGCTGATGGCAAAGATGCCTGACCTGATGACGGACTTCATTGGCTTTATCGGTGGTTCTCTTGGTGAGGTTTCTGCCGTTGCCCTGTTACTGGGTGCCATATACATGCTGGTAAAAAAAGTAATTACCTGGCACATCCCATTGGCGTATATCGGTTCTGTGATCGTATTTACAGGCATACTCTGGATGATCAACCCTGAAATGTATGCTGATCCTGTATTCCATGTGCTTACCGGTGGATTGATATTGGGAGCCTTTTTTATGGCTACTGATATGGTATCATCGCCTATCAGTCCATGGGCTCAGATCGTATTTGGTATCGGCTGCGGGGTGATCACCATATTGATCAGGATATGGGGCTCATATCCCGAAGGGGTATCATTTGCCATCCTGATCATGAATGCCTTTACACCACTGCTGAACCGCTGGATGAAACCGGCAAGGTTCGGAGAAACAGTGAAAGCAGCTTAATTTGTTCAATAGATAATTGTATAGATACATGGCTAAGAAAGTTAAATCATCCTTTATAAACATGGTGCTGACGCTCATGATCATCACCGTGGTGGCCTCACTGGCACTGGGTTCGGTATACAACCTGACCCTTGAGCCAATTGCTGCTGCTAAAAAAGCTGCACGCGAGAGGGCCATTAAACTGGTATTGCCAGCATTCGATTCACTCAACAGTTTTAAGGTGCCCATGCCGGCTGATCCTGAACTGACAGCCGGCAACGGCGATCAGGATTCACTGGAATTTCACCAGGCTTTTGAGAATGGAACCCTTGTTGGTACTGCCATATCGACCTTCTCAAACCAGGCTTATGACCCCACACAGATTCAGATCATGGTGGGCTTCTTACCCGGTGGAATCATCGACAGTACGGTGGTAACACAGCAGAAGGAAACTCCCGGGCTTGGTACCAAGATGGCAGACCCGAAATTCAACGGACAGTTTGCCGGTAAGAATCCTGCCACCTTCAACCTCTATGTGACTAAGGATGGCGGCCAGGTGGATGCCATCACGGCTTCTACCATAAGCTCCAGGGCGGTATGCGATGCACTCCGCAGGGCATATGCAACTTTCGAATCATATAAAAGTGATGGAGGAAACGAATAATGAACCAGTGGACCAATTTTACCAAAGGATTTATTAAAGAAAACGCAGTATTCGTACTGCTGCTGGGGCTCTGTCCTACATTGGCTGTGACATCATCAGCCATTAATGGGATGGGAATGGGCCTGGCAACCACCTTTGTGCTCGTATGTTCGAACATGGTGGTGACCCTGGTCAAGAGTTTTATTCCGGACAAGGTGAGGATTCCGGCATTCATTGTGATCATCGCTTCATTTGTGACCATAGTAGAACTGGTGATGCAGGCCTATGTGCCCGCATTATTCGATACCCTCGGGATCTTTATCCCGCTGATCGTGGTGAACTGCCTCGTTCTCGGACGCGCAGAAGGCTTTGCTTCAAAGCAGAGTTTCATCTCTTCTCTGATCGATGGCCTGGGCATGGGCCTTGGATTTACCTTCGCACTGACCCTCCTGGGGAGCGTTAGGGAGATGCTGGGTAACGGCTCTATCTTCGATGTGAAGTTTACAACGGGAGATGCCATACTGGTGTTCATCCTGCAGCCGGGTGCCTTCATCGTGCTGGGCTACCTGATCGCGATAATTAATAAATTGAGAAAAACAGCTTAATATACAGACCATGGAATATTTCGGTATAATCATCGGTGCCATATTTGTTTCGAATATAGTTTTGGCCCAGTTCCTGGGGATCTGCCCCTTCCTTGGAGTAAGTGGAAAGGTATCCACCTCAGTAGGTATGAGTGGAGCGGTCCTCTTTGTGATGACCCTGGCTACCCTCGTTACCTGGCTGATATATGTTTATGTACTGGTGCCCCTTGGCATCACATTCCTGCAAACCATCAGCTTTATCCTTGTGATCGCATCACTGGTACAGATGGTAGAGATTGTCCTGAAGAAGATCAGCCCGCCCTTGTATCAGGCCCTCGGGATCTTCCTCCCACTGATCACCACTAACTGTGCCGTGCTTGGTGTTGCTTTGCTGGCGCAATCAAAAAACCTTGACCTCCTGCAGTCTATTGTTTTTGCTGTTGCCAATGCCATCGGCTTCGCCCTGGCAATGATACTCTTTGCAGGCCTCCGCGAACACCTCAACCTTATGCAGGTACCAAAAGGCATGCGTGGTGTACCTATCGCTCTTGTCACAGCCGGTATCCTCGCCATGGCGTTCATGGGATTTGCCGGCATGGTCAAATAAAACCGGAATTATGCACGATATCATGCTTTTTATGGGAACAGTGATCATGGGCTTCTTCGCCATCATGAACCCTATTGCCAATACACCAATATTTATGGGGCTTACTTCCTCAATCGATGAAGTGAGGACAAAGAATATTATTGCATTCAGGTCGGTCTTATTTGCATTTGTGATGGTCAGCGTATTTGTGATTCTTGGAAACTTTATTTTTCAGGTGTTTGGGATCACCTTGCCGGCTTTTCAGCTAACCGGCGGCATATTGTTATTCTTAATAGGATATGATATGCTACAGGGACAGACTTCGAAGATCCGTCAGCACAGTAAAGAGGACCATGAGGAAATTAAAGCAAAAGCTGCTGACTCGGATACGGTCCTGAGTCTTGCTCTCACTCCGCTGGGTATTCCAATACTTGCAGGACCGGGAACAATTGCCACAGCCATGAACGTTGCCGGTATGTCCTCCGGAATGGGGCATGTTGAACATGCGGCCGCCATCATAATTGCATTTGCCCTGATGTGCCTGGTCACCTTTCTGATGTTCATCTCTGC
>Ga0164313_10006193_pt1 | contig 10569 bp, 5 predicted proteins | sample GuaBasSedimGuay4_FD_113735 | JGI IMG/M metagenome (GOLD analysis project Ga0164313, IMG submission 113735) | Subseafloor sediment microbial communities from Guaymas Basin, Gulf of California, Mexico - Guay4, Core 4569-4, 0-3 cm | ecosystem: Environmental > Aquatic > Marine > Hydrothermal vents >...
ACATGCTCGACCTGCCACAGACGTGGAAATCAAGCGGCCCCGGAGGCGGTGTGATCCAGATGAGCGCCTCTGATGCAACACATGCCATGCTCGTCGTGGCCCGTCATCGTCAACGCAGCATTGCCCGCTCGGAAGACATGGTGGTTTACGTCTCGGACCAGGCGCATTCATCGATTGAAAAAGGGTGCACGGTTGCAGGTATCGGGCACTGCAGGAAAATTGAGACCGATTCCGCGTTCGCCATGGATGTCGATCGTCTTGGAGCCAGGGTTGCCGCTGATGTTACCGCAGACTTGGCGCCAATAGCCGTAGTCTCTGCGGTGGGTACGACGGCCACCACGGCCGTTGATCCGATCCGCCCTATCGATGCGATAGCCAAGCGCTACAAAATGTGGCACCACGTCGACGCGGCTTACGCGGGCACCGCCATGGTGTGCCCGGAGTTCCGCCATCTACAGGACGGTGTGGAACTCGTCGACAGCTACACCTTCAATCCCCACAAGTGGATGATGGTGAACTTCGACTGCAACGTGCTGTGGGTTGCCGATCGTGCACCGCTCATTGACACGATGAGCATTCTGCCTCCCTATCTTCGGAACGAGGTTTCAGATAGCGGGGCGGTGGTCGACTACCGCGACTGGCATGTACCACTCGGGCGTCGTTTCAGAGCGCTGAAATTGTGGTGGGTAATCCGGTCGTATGGGGTTGAGGGGATCCGCAGCCTGGTTCGCCGCCACGTCCGCCTGGCAGACGAGTTTGCCACATGGATCGATGCGGATAAGCGCTTCAAGTTGTTTGCGCCGCACCCGTTTTCGCTGGTGTGCTTTTCGCATGTCGAAGGCGATGATGCCACTAAACGTCTCGCAGCGGCCCTCAACGCGACCGGCAAGGTCGCTGTGACGCCTTCAGTCATCGATGATCGATCGTTCATCCGCGTGTCGATAGGGCAGACGCACACCGACGAAGTCCACGTCAAGCGACTCCAGGCATTGATCGACGGGATAGCTTAGGAGTTGCTGTCTCCCTGGCGAATATATTGGGCAGAATGTCGCAAAATTTACACATCGGTCGAACCCGGTAGCATAATAAGCAGTCAGATGTTTTACGGACATTGATTCGGAGCATTTCATGCGGATGATGCAAACAGCCCTGGTGGTTTTTTCGGTAGCGGTGATCACATCGTGCACCACGCTGGGCAGACCCTTGAATGTGCCGGTTTCAAGTGAGATATCAACCGAGATGCTTCTCGATGCCAGCCCGCTGGCAGAAGGCTTAGAGCTGGAAGATCTGTCACAGGTCGACATACTCGAGCTTGGCCCCGAGATGACCGCGTTCATCGACAGATGGGTTGACCCATACGGCGGCGAATATTTCAGGCTATGGCGTCTGCTTTACGCGCTAATGGGAGACGGCACCTTCGATGTGATCTACGACGGTGCAACGCGTACCGCAAGAGAGACGTTTCGGGACCAGCGTGGCAATTGCCTTTCATTTACCAACATGTTCGTGGCAATGTCCCGGTATTTGGACCTGGATTCGAATTTTCAGGAGGTCATGGTCCCGCCGGACTGGTCGGTGTCGGGCGAGACATTGGTTTTCAATCTGCACATCAACGCACAAGTTGATTTAGCTACACATTCGGACCAGATGGTCGATTTCAACATGTACGATTTCCGTATCCGGTACGATCGCCAGATCGTCTCCGACAACCGTGCCCGCGCACATTATTTCAACAACATGGGCGTTGAGAGCATGCTGGAAGGAGACACTCCTGCGGCACTTGCGAATTTTCGAGAAAGCATCAGGACGGACGACTCTTTTAGCCCTTCCTGGATTAATCTGGGCACCCTGAACAACCGGGGGGGGTACCCGGACTACGCCGAAGCAGCTTATCTGCAAGCTTTACGTATCGATGACAGCAACCAGGTTGCAATGAGTAACCTGGCCAGCCTTTATGAACAGGAAGGTCGTACCGAGCTTGCGGAGCAGTACCGAATCAAGGTCAAATTTCACCGGATGCGGAATCCTTATTACCACTATCAGCTTGCGCGTACAGCATTTGATGACGGGGATTATGAGACCGCAATCGATCATCTGAAAATTGCTGTCCGCAAAAATAAAAACGAAGATACGTTCTATTTCCTGATGAGCCTCAGCTATCTCAACAGCGGTGAAAAAGAAGCCGCGCAACGCTGGATGAAAAAGGCGGAAGAAGTCGCCGAGATGGATGTTGACAAGAAAAAATACCATCGGAAACTTGATATGTTGATGAGTGATGGCACGGGATGATTGGCGAACGCTGACCGATAATGGCATTGCCCTGTTGCGGCAAAGTCAGTCGCAGAAAGCGTTGATTCAATTGCAGCGGGCTGAGGTTCAAGCTCCCCATGAACGGGATGTCAGGTATTGGCTCGCCAACGCCTATAGAATGACCGGCGAAACCAACCGTGCCCTCGGCATATTCCGGAAGCTGCTGGCTGAAAAGCCAGACGATTTTGATACTTCTTTTGCGCTGGCATTCCTGTTGCGTGATACCGGCACGCCCGGTGAAGTCGCAAAGATTTTGCTAAAGGCATCCGGGCAGCCCTCTGTAACGCAAAAACAGCTGTTGCAGATAACGGGATTTCTACGTGACATCAATCAGTTCGCGGCTGCCATTCAGGTTTGTGAGAGAGTGGTTGCAATGAGTCCCGGTCAGGCAGACCTGCATTTCAAGTTGGCGCGCCTATACCAGGCGACCGGTGCGTTCGACCTGGCGTTGGACGCGCTGCGAAAAACGTTGGACCTGCAGCCGTCAGTCGGACCGGCATGGACAAGCCTGGCGCAACAGAAAGACTTTCGTGCGACCGACGATGTTGATTACAAGCGAATCCGGGCTGCCGCCACTCACTCGTATGGTGGTGAAGCCGACATGTGTATTGCGTTTGCTTATGGCAAAGCCCTGGACGACCTGGAGCAATGGCCACAGGCATGGGCGCAATATCAGAAAGGCAATCAGCTAATGTCGAAGACCACGCCATGGAGTCAAAGTGTGTGGAGGAAATTCGTTGACCAGACGACCGCAAATGCTGGTAAGGCAGAATCTGTTGCATCCTCTGCAAGGCGGAATGCCGTTTTTATTGTAGGCATGCCACGATCCGGCACCACGCTACTGGAGCAGATGCTTGACCGGCATCCGGACATTACCGGCCGGGGAGAGATGAACTTCCTGGCCCATTTCGTACAGCAAGGTTCGGGTTCGGCTTGGATCACTGCAGCGCAGCGAAAGGAGATGGCGGATGTATTTTGGACCCAGTTGCGGCTTGAGGGGCCGGAGAACGGGACATATGTAGACAAGAATCCGCTTAATTTTCGTTATCTTGATGTGCTGTTTGAACTCTTGCCGACGGCCAAAGTGCTGCACGTCATCCGGGATGGCCGTGATAGCTGCCTTTCCTGTTATTTTCAACTGTTCCGCCATACAGACACCGCCTTCAGCAACAGCCTCGAATACCTGGCCACCTTTTACTCCGGATACCGGCGCCTGATGGCGAATTGGGAGAAGATTTATCCTGAGCGGATTCACAGGGTTAGGTATGATGAATTGGTCGAGTCCAGCGACGACGTGCTTGCGAAAGCCCACCGGTTTCTCGGCACAGAATGGGATGACACCGTTGTACACCCACTCGATCAGGTGGGAATTGTCCGGTCTGCCAGTGCCTGGCAGGCGAGGCAGCCGATTCATACGCGATCGGTAAATCGCTGGCGTCATTACTACGATCAGGCACCGGAGTTCTTTAACACGCTGTCCGCTATTGATTCAGATTACGATTTCGAAAAAGAGAAAAACAAAAGATGATCCTACCCCATCAATTGACTATTAAACAGGCCATGAAACGTGCAAAGGAAGCGATCAGACAGGGCAATACTGCTGTTGCACTTCAACTCTATAATGCTGTCCTGCAGCGCCAGCCCAACCACCCTGTAGCAGGAAAAGCTCTGCGTAAGCTTCAAAAAGCGTTGCCTCGCAATCAATCCATGCAAGCACAGGCGACAAATCCCTCACCGGATCAGCTTCGTGCCCTGATCAATCAATTTCACTCAGGGCAAATGACAGAGGCAGTGCGGGTTTGTAGAGAATTATTGCAGACACACCCGCAATCATTGATTGTTTTCAATATATTAGGAGCAGTATTCAAGGCACAGGGTAAGTTACAGGAGGCAGTGCAGACTTTTGACAAGGCGATCCAGATCAAGCCTGATTTTGCAGAGGCTTACATTAATCGTGGGGCCGCTCTTCAAGACCTTGGACAGCTGAAGGAGGCGGTGGCGAGCTTTAACAAAGCGATCCAGATCAAGCCTGATTATGCAGAAGCCTACGGTAATCATGGCAATGCGCTTCAAGCCGGTGGGCAGCTGATGGAAGCTGTGGCGAGTTATGACAAGGCGATCCGGATCAAGCCTGATTACGCAGAGGCCTACAGTAATCGGGGCAATGCACTTCAAGATCTTGGACAGCTAAAAGAAGCGGTGGCGAGCTATGACAAGGCGACCCGGATCAAGCCTGATTATGCAGAGGCTTACAGCAATCGCGGGGTTGCACTAAAAGCCCTTGGGCTGCTGAAGGAGGCAGTGGCGAGCTATGACAAGGCAATCCAGGTCAAACCTGATTATGCGGAGGCCCACAGTAATCGCGGCAATGCACTTCAGGCCCTTGGGCAGCTGAAGGAGGCTGTAGCGAGCTATGACAAGGCGATCCGGATCAAGCCTGATTATGCAGAGGCTTACTGTAATCGTGGGCTCACACTTCAAGCCCATGGACAGCTAAAGGAGGCTGTGGCGAGCTGTGACAAGGCGATCCAGATCAAGCCTGATTATGCAGAGGCTTACTGTAATCGTGGGGCTGCACTAAATGCCCTTGGTGAGCTGGATGCAGCGATTGAAAACTATCAGCAAGCTGTCTCATTTGACCCTCAGAATGGTTTGTACTGGGCTGGTTTTGCAGATGTTTTGCAGTCAGTGAAATTTAATTCATGCAGTGATGATTTATTACACTACTCGCTTCAGATGCTGGACCAGCCGACAGTTCGCCCCCGCGATGTCTCGAGTGCCATAATCAGTGCGCTGCACTATCATCCACCAGTCTTGCAAGCTTTGGAGTTATCCAGGTCTGACCGTATTGATGAAAATATAGATCATCTGACAGCACAACTTTCAACGGTTCCCCTTCTGTTGCGAGTGATGGAGTTGAGTCCTATTGCGGATTTGGATGTGGAGCGACTGCTCACGCAAATGAGAAAAGCCATGCTCAACAGGGCGACAAGCGGAGTAGGTGGAAATCTGGGCATCCCGTTCTGTGCTGCCCTGGCCCTGCACTGCTTTACCAATGAGTATGTTTTTCCAGAGAGTGAGGGAGAAAGGCAGGGAGTCGAGTTTCTCCAGGAAGAAGCCGGGGCTACTTTAGAAAAAGGCTCTGCTATCCCACCGATCTGGGTCGCGCTTTTAGGCGCATACAGGCCGCTGAACAGCTTTTCATGGGCTGATGATTTGTTGAATTCTGAATGGTCAGGAGACATAGAAAAAGTGATTACGGTGCAGGTGAATGAGGTCAGAGAAGAACAAGCCCTGCGTTCCAGGATCCCCAGCCTTACATCAATAGACAACAAAGTCTCTCAATTGGTGCGCAGGCAATATGAAGAAAACCCTTATCCCCGTTGGGTTAATGCAGCATTAAGTGACAAACCAAGGACGATCGGGCAGGTTTTGAAACCGATGAAACTTCATCTGGATTTTGATGAGCAACAGTTTTCAGATAACCCGGATATCCTTATTGCAGGCTGTGGCACAGGTCAACATGCATTAAGTACAGCATCACAATTCTTGAACTGCAACGTTCTGGCTGTGGACTTAAGCTTGAGTAGCTTGTCTTATGCGATAAGAAAAACCCGGGAATTGGGGGTCACGAATATTGAGTATATGCAGGGGGATATTCTGGAGCTTAAGCAACTTGGTAAACAGTTCGATATTATCGAAAGTGCGGGTGTCCTGCACCACATGGATGATCCCATAGCCGGATGGAGAGTGCTGGTAGATAGATTACGTCCGGGTGGATTGATGAATATTGGTCTTTACAGCGCCATTGCCCGCCAACGCATTGTGGAGGCCCGCAGGCAAATCGCCGAGAAAAAATATACTAATTCTCCAGATGATATCCGCCGATATCGTGAAGAAATCATCAATATGCAGCCTAATTCTGATCCTGGAATTTCTGAGGTCATGGATTCGCTTAATTTTTATAGTCTAAGCGAATGTCGTGATTTGCTTTTTCATGTCCAGGAGCACTGTTTCACATTGCCACAGATTGAAGTGGCTTTGAAAGATCTTGGTCTTAAATTCCTTGGCTTCGAAATGAAACAAAGTTGGATAATGAGTAAATTCAGTGAGTCTTATCCAGAACATGATGCGCCAACATCATTGTCTTTGTGGCACCAGTTTGAACTCAACAACCCGGATATTTTCAGAGGCATGTATCTGTTCTGGGTGCAAAAGACATAATCCTAGTCTATGGAGATGCCTGCCTCAACAAGGTGATCCTTCAGCGGTTGCAACTGCATTTCGAATTTTTTCCATTTATTGACTGATCGCGTGTGGGCTTTCTCGCGCACCTGCACCGAACTGGCAGTGGCGCTGGGGGTCTTGTTCTGATCGAAATCGAGACAGGCTTGCTCGAAATCCAGGCCCAGTTTATCCAGCAGAATCCGAGTCTGACCCTCGTGATCAGCAACCAGTGATTCATATTCGACTTCAATCAGACGATTCTCAAGCAACTCCTCCCAGTGACTGCGAAGACGGTCGTAAGCGACGTAATATTTACCGAGATTCTCCAATGTGTAGGCAAACTTGAAAAAAGACTGTTTGTAAAGGGCGAAGCAGCTGTCCATCGGATTTCGCCTGAGGTGAATAATTTGCGCATCGGGAAACGCTTTAGCTATGAATCCGAGATACAAGAAATTTTCAGGAAACTTGTCGATGAAATTTGGCCTGTCGCTCAGTCTGTAATCCACAGCATTCAGATACGCTTTGGCTATGCGCCTGATGTCTTTTTTCGCCGCGGCCTCGATTATCGCCGGACTCATGTTTTCTCTGCTCTCGACTCCGCCTACACGCCGAATCATTAACTGCATAAAAAACGTCTCGCCGGCACTTTCAACCTGTGAATGGCTGGAAATAATTCGCTCGGTCAACGTCGTGCCTGTGCGTGGTAAGCCCACAACGAAAATAGGGGTTTTTCGCAGCTTGTCCGGTGTGGTTTTTCCAATCCCGGCCGCCAGCCAATCGGAATTGCAAACATCAATAATCTTATCGATAAGCTCGATTTCGGTATTGATATCGTAACCGGCCTTCTGGGTCACCCTGGTCACCGCATCACCGGCCAGTTTGTAATAATGAAACGCCTCCTGCCATTGCTCCAGGTCTTCAAGCTCCTTTCCAATCGCGTAATACATGAAGATATTCTTTTCCGCCGTCAGCCTGGTAGTCTCAAGAATTTCCTGCATCTGATCCACGTGCGACGAATCTTTTGCCCTTTCCAGGCGGGACAACTCATAATGATTTTTCTGGTGATCGGGATGCCGGCCCAGGAGACTGCGGTAGATGGATTTTGCATCCTCGATCTTGCCCAGATACACGGCACAGGCAGCAAGGTTAGCCTGGAACATATCGATGCCAGGCTGCAGTTCATTGGCCGTCTGATACAAGGGCCACGCCCTGGCGTGCAAGCCGAGTCTTGAATAGGTGTTTGCGGCCATGTCGAGATAGAGCGGGCTGTTGCCCAGGCGAGATTCATATTGCTGCAACAAATCCCGTGCATCGCCATGACGCAGTGATATCAAATACTGATTGGCGAGTTCTATCGCTGCGTCGTAACGTCCCGCATCAAGGCTGATTGCTTTCGAAAATGCGGCTGTTGCCTTCTTTGATCGTCCGGCAGCTTTCTCTACCAGGCCGGAGAGGAAATAACCCTCCGGGCTTTTTTTATCCTGCTTCAGAATCTCACTGGCACAGGCGCTGACAGTCGCCCAGTCTTTGGTCTGAACAGCCCTCCTCGCGATGGCGCTGATCTGTGCCAGATTCGCTTTCATTTGGCCCATCAGACCTTGTTCACCAGCGATCTGATCAAGCTATTCAACTTTGATGCCGGCGTTTTCAAGATGTTGCCGTAGTGGTTGTAATTGCCTGGTGAACCGGGTCCATTTGTTGATCGAACGACTGTGGGCTTTTTCCCGCACTTGTACAGAGCTTGCTGTCGCGCTGGGAGCCCTGTTTTTATCGAAATCCAGGCAGGCTTGTTCAAAGTCCAGACCCAGTTTATCCAGCAAGATACGGGTCTGACCTTCCGGATCAGTAACCAGCGATTCGTATTCGACTTCTATCATGCGACCTTTAAGAAGCGCCCGCCAGTGATTCCGCATTCGATCGTAGGCCACGTAGTATTGGCCCAGGCCGTCCAGTGAATATGAAAATTTATATGCCCACGTAAAGACCTGTTTATACATGGAAAAACAGGAATCCATGGGATTTCGCCCGAGGTGAATAATCCGGGCATTTGGCCAGGCTTTGGCAATAAATCCAAGAAACAGAAAATTGAATGGCAGCTTGTCAATGAACATGGGTTCATCGCCGAGCCTGTATCTCACCGTGTCCAGGTAACCTTTGGCGATCAGCCCGATATCTTTCTTCGCTACGGCCTCGACCATCGCCGGGGTCATGTTTTCTATACTTTGGATACCACTTTCCCGGCGTAGCACCATCTGCAGAAACAGTGTCTCTCCGACGCTTTCCACCTGCGAATGACTGGAAACAATTCGTTCGGTCAACGTCGTACCGGTACGCGGAAGACCGACGATGAATATCGGTGTCTTTTCGGGTTCATCTGCCCTGGGCTTGCCAGTCTCGTCTGCGATCCATTCAGCGTCACAAATCTCAATTATCCTGTCGATAAGTGCAATGTCGGCGCCGACATCATATTTAGCAATTCGGTTCGCTGCATCGCCGGCCTTTTTGTAATACTCGAACGATTGCTCCCATTGTTCCAGGTCTTCCAGTTCTTTGCCGATCGCGTAATACATGAAGATATTCTTGTCCGGCGTGTCATCGATGGTTCGAAGAATCTCTTTCATCTGATCAATATGCGCGACATCCTTCGCTTTGCCCAGGCGGGACAATTGGTAATGATTTCGCTGATGGTTTGGAAAACGTTTCAACAAAGACCGGTAAATATCCCTGGCTTCATCGATTTTGCCCAGGTAAACACCGCTTGCGGCCAGATTTGCCTGGAACAGGTCGACACCCGGCTGCAAGTCCGTCGCTTTTTTATACAAAGGCCAGGCTTTTTGGGGCATCCCGATCTCGGTGTAAACAGTGCCTGCAAGATCCAGGTACATCGGGCTATTGTCCAGTTTCTCCTCATATTTAGCCAGCAGTTCAGCTGCTTCGTGGTTGCGCCGGGCGATCGAATACTGATTGGCCAGTTCGACCGCAGCATCGTAACGGTCGACGTCCAGGTCCAGTGCTTTTTCAAATGCCTGTGCTGCTTTGACAGGTCTCTGCGAAACCCTCTCGACAATCCCGGCGAGGAAATACCCCTCGGCGCTGCTTGCATCCTGCCTGATGATTTCATTGGCGCAGGCCGCGACTGTCGCCCAGTCCTGGGATTGCACGGCTCTTCGGGCCGTTACGCTGACTTGTGAGATTTTGCTTGTCATATTATGTGAACCAGATTCAACACAGCGTTTGATAGCTGTAGAAAGTTGAGAGTATTGTTATCGAATTTCGATTGTTATACTAGTATGTTACGCCATTCAAACAAGCCTATATATATGAACAAAAACAAATCCGGTAATTCAAAGGTGGCCGATAGCTGGGATACTTACTGGCATGGCACGGGCGATGTCGGCGCGTTTTCAAGCGGTGGTGTAGATCATCCGGCTATTCAGGCATTTTGGGATGAATTCTTTCAAACGGTGAAGCAGGATTACGCCACTCCGAAAATAATCGATATTGCCAGCGGCAACGGCGCAGTGGTTGAACGTGCGTTGGCAACATTTGGCGACGAACCACTCGATTTTACTTGCCTTGATGTATCTGATGCGGCTATTACAAATATCCAAAACAGATTCCCACATGTAAATGGCGTAGTTACAGATGCGCGAACTATTCCATTTGACTCCGGTAGCTTTGACATCGTAACCAGCCAGTTTGGCGTTGAATATGCCGGTCTGGAGGCCATTGCCGAAGTTGCCCGACTGCTTGCATCTGGAGGGCAGCTTGCGTTCTTGCTGCACAGCCAGGCAGGGAGTATCCACCAGGAATGTGTGGAAAGCCTGGATGCAATTGTTCAGTTGCAAAACTCCCAGTTTGTACCGTACGCCAGGGAAATGTTCACCGCGGGTTTTAAAGCCGTCCGGGGCGCTGACCGGGCTCCGTATGAGGCTGCCGCAAAAAAGCTTGCTCCAGCTATCGTAACGCTTGAAGCAATCATGAAACAGTATGGCCAGCAGGTCGCCGGCGAAACCATTGCCCGTCTTTACA
>Ga0164313_10006194_pt1 | contig 10568 bp, 6 predicted proteins | sample GuaBasSedimGuay4_FD_113735 | JGI IMG/M metagenome (GOLD analysis project Ga0164313, IMG submission 113735) | Subseafloor sediment microbial communities from Guaymas Basin, Gulf of California, Mexico - Guay4, Core 4569-4, 0-3 cm | ecosystem: Environmental > Aquatic > Marine > Hydrothermal vents >...
CGTTTACTTGCTGGTAACGCTCCTGCACTTGATATTAGAGCAGAAGGAACGGTACTAACAGGCGGCGCCTTAATTGTAGAGCGTGGCGATCATGCCCATGCTCCGTTTGCTGGATTTGGCGAGATTTGGGTCCGCAGCGACACACCAAATGTATTAGTATTCACAGACGATGCAGGAACCGACACTGTACTAGGTAGCGGTGGCGGTGGCCTTGCTAACATTGTAGAAGACACAACTCCGCAGCTAGGCGGTGATTTAGACGTAAACGGTTCTAGCATTATTGGTGCGCCGGCGGCAACGGCCGTATCAGCAGGCGGAAATCTTAATCTCTATGGTGGCACTGGCGGCGCAACATCTGGTGATGGTGGATGGGTAGGCATTTATGGTGGGTATGGTGCTACAGGTGGCTATATAAGCCTTACTGCAGGCGCGGGCAGTACAGCTGGGGGTCCGATCACTTTAACAGGCGGATACAGCGAATACCAAAATGCCGGCAGCGTAACCATAGTAGGTGGCGAGACCGCTGCTGACTCTAAGTACGCTGGTAACGTAACCATTACAGGCGGCGATAACTCATACGGCGGATCCACTGATACTTATGGTGGACAGATAATAATTGCAGGCGGAACTGCATATGGATACGGCGGCAAGGTAACGATCACCGGCGGTGCATGTACAGGTACGCGTGATGCTGGTGATGTAGACATTACTAGTGGCGCTGGCGGCAATTATAACTCAGCTGTTAATATTGCTGGTTCCGTTGGTTCGGCAACTAGAGACGCTGGCATAGTTACTATATCTGGCGGCGCAGGTACTGCAGGTAATGCCGATGGCGGTAACATTCAATTAAGTCCGGGCATAGGCGCAGGAGCTGGCGAAGACGGTGCTATTGTAATTTCCACATCAACTGCTCCAGGTACAACAACAAACAAATTATATAATGTTGGCGGAACTCTTACATGGAACGCTATTGATCTTACAGCAAGCGGAAGTTCATTATCTGTCGTTGTAGTAACCACAACATCAGCTACAGCAGGAGCATTTCAAGCGACAATGGTTGACGATGATACAGCGGCAGGCGTAGTAACAATCACATTGCCTGCAGGATCGGCAGCCGATCAACAAGTTATTAAAAAATTAGGAACAACAGCCAATGTCATAATCGATGGCGATTCCGCAGAAACAATAGACGGCGCGTTAACATTTACGTTGACTGCTCAATACGCTTCCTTAACATTAATTTGGAACGGCACAGAATGGAGTATAATTTAAATGTCACATTTCGATCAGCAATTAAAAGCCACATTAGGTGGTAACATTGATGTAAACGACTATAGCATTGTCGGTAAAGCTGCGACAGGCGACAATCCCGGCGGCGATGTAACTGTTGTAGGTGGTGCTGCCGCATCTAATCAAATCCTCCGGGCAGCGCAGCAACAAGACAGATATACCGGAGCCGGCGACTTCGGTGTATACAGTGGTACTGCTACTGGTACTGCCTACGTTGCGGCTGATGTGATTACCATGTCTGACGGTTCAACAGTCACTGTTGGTTCTGTAAATGGCGGCGGCGACATTCTTACATTTATTGTTACTACCTCTGGTGGTACAACTATAACCACAGGTGTTGCTCTTACACAAACATCGGTTGCACCAGCAAATGGACAAACTGGATTCACTCTTACTCCTGAAATTGGAAACGTTACAGGCGAAGACGGCGGCGACCTAACATTAACCCCAGGTGCAGGCGCTGGGTCTGGTGTAGCAGGTGAAGTTCAACTTGGTGGCACTTTAAACGTTAACGACTTTAATATTACTAGTCCAGAAAAAACTAACGCTACGGATCGTAATATTAATATCTTTCCCGGCGAAGCGAACAACGACGAAACAGCGGGCAACAATGTTAACATAACGGGCGGCTCTACTAATTATGACGGCGGTCTCACAGTTGCAGCTGGTGATGTTAACATCACAGGTGGTGGATTGCTTCACGATGCTAATAATGCTACAGGCGGAAGCGTTAATATAGTTGGTGCTAGTCTGCCAGCCCAAACCACCTCCGATTACCTCGGGCAGGGCGGCGGCGTTAATATTACCGCCGGCAACGTTCCAGATTCCGGACCAGGATCATCATACGCATACGGCGGCCACTTAGTAGTACAAGGCGGCGACGCGTATTCAGCCAATGGTCTGTCTATTGGCGGCAGTGTTAAAATCACTACGGGTTCGGGATGGGATGATAGCGGAAACATTATTTTACAAGCTGGCGGTAATGATTCTGGCGCGGGCGCAACTAGGTTTGGAGGTGCTGTAATCCTTCAGGCTTCTGATCCTTCTGCATACGGCGTGTCTGGTGAAGGTGTAACCGCACTAAGATTCATGGGACTGCAATCTAATAGCGCCACAAGTGCATATCCGTACCGTAATAAAATCCGAGACAACTATATCGAGCTTCAAGCTCCAGATGATATCACAACTGCGTTCACTTTGACCCTTCCTGTATCAGACTCTACAGGCACGCAAGCACTTGTGTCTGACGGTTCCGGTACATTAAGTTGGTCTACTATTCCTGCCGCTGGCGGAGACGTATCTAAAGTCGGCACTCCGGTTAATAACCAAATTGGTGTATGGACAGGAGATGGCACATTAGAAGGCGATGCAAACTTTTCCTGGGATGGTTCGGTATTAGATATAACAGGTACCATTGATGCGTCGATCGAAATGTTATTTACAGAACGTGCCGCGCATAACTTTGTGCCTGTAGCAACACGAGGTATTCTTTGGGTTAGAAACGATGACCCGAACATTCCGGTGTTTACAGATGATGCAGGAACCGATCATGATCTTATACCAGCAACAGGTAGTTGGACACCAGTTGTAAGTGATGGTACCAATGACTGTACAATGACAAATCAATCTGGTACATATACTAAAATCGGCAATCTTGTTTTCATTACCTGTTATATCACAATTAACAGTGTTGCGAGCGCGGCCGGCGCCGCAAGAATTACCGGCCTTCCGTTTACCGCTGCAAATGTTAGCGCCGGCCACGATTATCCATTATCATTGGGAGAAATGTCAAGTCTAGCTACCGCCACAAACTTAATACCAATGGCGCAAGTTGAAAATAACACAGCCTATATTTCTTTGCATGTATGGCAAGATGGTGGAGCAGCCGCAACAACTACAATGACAATTGCACAAGTTAGCAACGGCGGTACAATGAAAATAAGTGGGCACTACGAAGTTTAATATAACGAAAAGATTTATTTATCCTTAGAATTCTAAGGATAAATAAAAAGTGGCACAAGATAAAACCATACATATGATAGCAGGACTCCCGCGCTCGGGATCCACATTGCTATGCAATATCCTCAATCAAAATCCTAGATTCCATGCAACTTCCACGTCAGGCATTTTAGATATAGTTCTTAGTATAAGGAATCAATGGGAGAACGTCTCAGAATTTAGAGCTTCCCCAAACATGAAAGGTAAGAACGCAGTTATTAAACAAATATTGCCTAGCTATTATTCAACTGTTGATCGTCCTGTTGTATTTGATAAATCTAGAGGATGGTGCGCGTTTATCGAATTGGCAGAGTACGTATTAGACCGCGAGATTAAAATAATAGTGCCCGTACGAAATATTGTAGATATCCTTGCATCGTTTGAGAAACTGCATCGAGGACAAGCACACGAATGGCAATTCCCACAAGAGAAGTCTCATTATTTTGAATGGCAAACAGTTGAAGGTAGAGCCGGAATATGGATGAGAAATGATCAACCTGTTGGCATAGCATACAATAGAATCCGGGATGCAATTAGTCGAGGCTATAGCGACCGTATGCATTTTGTTGAATTTGAGCACCTCACCCATCAGCCAGCATTAACAATGGCTAACCTGTACGAATTTTTAGGAGAAGAACCATTCGCACATGATTTTAAAAATGTTGAACAAACAACTAACGAGAATGATGACATCCATGGCATCCCCGGACTACACATTATTCGTAAAGAAGTAAAACCAGTCGTTGTAGATGCCAAATCGTTAATTGGCGAATCAGCATATAACAAATATTCAGACGCCCAGTTCTGGCGCAAGTAAGTCGTTCACCCTTTTATTTTAATAGATAAATACTGTTAAATATTTGGAGAACAACATAAATGACTTTCTTAGTTAACGACGATCTAATCCTGGCAGGCGATATAGACTTAGCCAGCACCTATAAATTAGTAAATTCTGCAGCGCCAACAGGCGATGACGACCTTGCCACAAAAATATATGTAGACACTGAGGTCCTTTCTGCGGCTAGCTTCTTCCAAGCTGGCGTAGGCGATCGAAACATAATCGGATCCGAGCTCGGAAATGCTGGTGCGGCCTTAACAGGAACAGCACAAGATAATTTCTTAGCAGGCGATTTAGCTGGTAACGATATTACCACCGGCGACAACAATATATTCATTGGCTCCAGAGCCGGCCAACTAATCATAACATCTAATAATAATATAGCCGTTGGTGTTGGCGCTTTAACTGCGTCGACCACTGGCGAAGCCAACGTTGCAATCGGCAAAGACTCTTTAACCGCAATGGCCTCCGGCAATACTAATACTGCCATCGGTCACCGCGCAGGATTTTTTGCAGACTCGGGAACAGCTAACAGTATCTTTATCGGACAGAATGCAGGCCCCGGATCATTAACAGCAGTCACAAACGAATTATTCATCAATGATGGTGCAAGCGACACTCCACTTATACATGGCGACTTTACTGCAAGTATTCTTACCGTTAATGGATTGTTACAAACTGAAGCAAGTGACGCAACAAAAGCTGGATTAAATGTTCCAGAAGGTGTAGCACCAACCGTCCCGGTTGATGGTGATGTTTGGGTTACAGCCGCAGGTGAATTTCTTGCAAGACTTGATGGTGTAACTGTAGATTTATCCGCGGGCAGCGCGGGCTCAGCACTCGGCTCAGTTTGGAAATATAACAATACTACCACTGCCTCTGATCCCGGCGCAGGCAAATTCCGTTTGAATAATACAACAATTGCTTCAGCCACTTCATTATATATTAATTCAGAAACCGACAACGGCGGAGACTTTGATGCTATTCTTAACGCAATTGGCATTGGCGATAAGATGTACATACAAAATCAAGAAAATTCTGATCAACGACTATTATTAACAATCGCCTCAGTTACTGATAATACTGGATGGTGGACTTTTACTTTTACAGTTGATGACAGCAACGGCCCAACATGGCAAAACAACAAACAGTTTGGAATTCTTATGTTCTTTGGTATGTCTGGTAGTGCTGGCGATGTAACTAAAGTCGGAACTCCAGTTAATAATCAAATTGGCGTATGGACTGGCGATGGTACATTAGAAGGCGGCGCCGCGCTAACTTTTAATGCTAACGAACTTATATTATCGAGTGCAACTGCAGAACAGTTCGCTATGAATGATACGAACGGCACTACCGCAGCGGCCACAGATGTTAGAATGACCTTCCAAGGCAACGGCTCTATTAGAGCCCGACTGCGCTACTCTAGTTCAGATTTCCGAATGGAGAATTTAGAAGGAGGCATAGAACTAAGTCCAGCAATTTCCTCGGGCGCCGAAACAGTTGAAATACTTAAAGGTGGATTAGTAATGCTTGAACGGGCTGATCATGCTAAGACTCCGGGAGCAACAAAAGGTGAGATATGGGTTCGAAGCGATACTCCAAACGAAATAATATTTACAGATGATGCCGGAACAGATCACTCTCTGATTAACGAAGCACCCGCAGCGAATCCAACTGCGACCACTACTGAATTAGAAGATATAGCTGACGCAATAAATACAGGCGCACTGAAGGTGCCAGGCTACATGGTATTTAATACCACTAGTGGCGCTCCTGTTTGGGCAATAGCCGATACAGATGGCGGCGTTTGGAATGACGCAACTGGCACACTAGCACATACACCGATAGCATAGGAGCAAACAATGTTAATACTAGGAACAATCGCAGGAAGCTTTCCATTTAATGGATCTATTTACCCGGTTAGCGGGAACACGTACCCGACTACTCCAGAATGGAATCCAGCTGATGCTATTAATATTACCAGTGTTACCAATGGTGGTAAAGATCTGGTACTAGGAACCGCGGCCAGTAACACCGGCATAAGAACTTTTGCAATTCCTCGCAATGGCAAGGTATATTTTGAAGTAGAGATTCTATCAGTTGCAGCATCTGACGGCACCCCGCACTTCGGTATTAGACGGATGGATGAGGTTGAGAATGTTGGAGCAGAAGCAACAGTAACTGGAACACACTATCACAATCATCCAAACGGAATAAAAGATGGTCCGGACGTTGTCACAACTAGCGCAGGACAGAATGCAGTTAACACAACATGGCAGATTGCTATAGACTGGAACTCCGGAGAATGGTGGATGGGCAGAGATAATACGTGGGCGATGAATAACGGCGATGTTGGCAACCCTAGCACAGGCGCGTTCAGCTTAGATGATATAATGCCACTCGGAGACTTTGAGTGGGGATGCCACGTAGAAATTCATAGTGCATGGGGTGGAAACAGTATGCGGTTAGTAACCGCCGTTGGTGATTTTGTACATACACCACCAACAAATTTTGTAGCATGGGAAGATGCTATTACATCATCATACGAAACCGAGGTCGCATCCGACTCTCCAATTGGTTATTGGAAGATGAACGAAACTGCCGGAACAACATTAGTTGACGGCGCCGGTAGTATTGATTTAACGTTGGTCGACACTTATACTCTCGGTGAATCGCCTGTTATAACTGCAGGTCGCTCTGTAAACTTTAACGATGCTGTTGCATCGGCATCATCTACAGGCTCGTTGCAAATAACCGGCGACTTGACTATGGAGGCTTGGGTAAAATCAGATTTCTTAAACGGTAATAGATTTATAATTGCTAACCTAGGTGCCGGCGAGTCTGAAGCTGATAACTACTTATATTCCTTTGGTATAAACGCATTCGGCCAAATTTACATTCGCCATGAATATAGTGCTGGAACGAACGAAGAAGTAATTGGTGTTACACAATTAAAAATTGATACAGATTATCATATTGTCGTTACTCGTGATGTCTCGGCTCCTGAATATATTGTTTGGATTAATGGTATTAAAAATGAAACATTTGCATATACTAATAATCCTACTGGTGGCACAAATAATGAGATGCATATCGGCCGGGCAGACGATAACAATTTGGAATATTTTGAAGGCGATATCGATCAGGTAGCAATATACGATGATATCTTATCCGACGCTAGAATACTGGCACATTATGCAGCAGGCGTTCCAATCGGATTCGCTAAGGCAGGCGTCGACAACGGAGCGATTCCGAATGCGTCTTTGACAGCTGATACTACATTCGGCGGAACACTAGTAGCTTCGAATGGTAGACTAAATGGCATATATGCTTGGTCTGCTTCTTCTAGCGATCCAACTGCTAGCTGGTGGAAAGTAGATCTCGGCTCGATCAAAACCATTAATGCTGTTCATTCGCAAGGATCGAATCAGGTTCAGACTGAGTGGATAACTGGTTTTGAAATAGATTACAACGACGACAACGGCGGATCCTGGACATCTTATAATAGCAACGAAGTGCTAACTGCTAACAGTGATTACGATTCTGTAGTTATCAACGCATTAACTCCATTCACTGCAAGGTATGTGAGAGTTCGACCTAAGACTGTTAACAGCTGGGTGTCTGGTCGCTTTGAATTTATCGTAGAATCAATTTAAATTAACATCTCCGATCCTTAATCCTTGATTTACCACGAACGATAAATACAACTAACATAAATACAACAAAGGATCCATATATGAAAATCGGAGAACTACTAAGACAACTAGCTGACAGGATCGATGCAGAGGAATCGCAAGATCCTGAAGCACCTGAACCCGGCGGTTGCACACCAGACTTGAATGCACAAGCAGGCACGGGGGAATCTCCAGATGAAATATATGTTGGACCATTACAGCAGAAACATGAGTTGTTGAAAAAGGCAACAGGTGTAGAAAATAATGTTGATCAATTTGCAGCCGATGATGAACTAGCACAAATGCAGCAAAACGCAGGCATACAACCAACAACAATTATTAATCAAACGATTGAAATTGCTCCTGGCACACAACAACCAGCGTTACAGCCCAATACTGCCATTATATCCCCATTATCTGATCTAACAGACACTGATTAAAGGAGGCTTATTCTATGGCCTTCATCCGTAAGATAAAAGCTTCACTAGTCAGACAAGATGTAGAAGACTACATCGGTGAAGAAACTTATCTATTTTATGATATTGAGACAGGATGCCTCCGTCAGTATGATGGAACGCCCGGCGGCATACCTGCATGTATCGAAGGCTTAGGCACATCTGGAATATCAACAGTTCAAGATGAAGGCATTGATGTATCTACCGCAGCGACATTATTAAACTTTGCTGGTGCAGGCGTAACAGCAACCGAACCGGGCGCGGCCGGCGAAATAACTGTAACAATACCTGGTGGTTCAATAACAGGTTTAACAACTACAATCATTAATGGTCAGCCAATGTTAACATTGGAAGACACAACTCGCGCCAACAAAATTCTAAGTGTATCCGAACAAGAGTTAACTTGGTCAGACAATAAAGTAAACAATAACGACTGGCTATTAATAGGTAAAGCAAAAGGCAAAGAGGTTGGCTATATAGCAGACTTCGACGGAACCATTGTGTATGCATCTGCCTACTGCAAAGATACTAAGGCAAACTCTAAAGAAATAAGAATTTATATTGACGGTGCAAACTCTGGCAGCGTAGGAACATTAAGCGGTGGCACAGAAATAACAATTACCAACACTACATTGGATTTAGATTTTACACAAGGACAAAAACTTCGCCTGCAGGCAATTGATGGAAGCGGCGGCGACATAAAAGAAGTAATAGTTAAGTTAACAATTAAATGGCGTGGATAATAATAGTATTAAACGATTTTACCATTTTTTGGTAAATACTAGGAAGGCACAAGCCAATCATAATTAAAGGAATAATAATATGTCATTTACAGTAAGAAAGCCCGGCGTAGTTGCCGTTGAAATTGCCGATCTAGGTATTACAGTTAACGGAACTTCCGGTGGCGAAGAGCGTGACTTGCGAGATATTTCAGCACAGGATATTTCACTCTCAGCTGATTTAGCCGGCCTGATCGCCGTAGGAACACTAGTAGTCTTAGACCCACGTGATGATAGCACAGCATTGTCGATCACAGACGGCGAGCTTGCTAGAGCAACTGCAAACGATGCGCACTTTGGTATTAACGGCGGCATCTTTTCAACACTCGATGCACCTGGTGCAGCATTAACAGACAAGTATATACTTGAATATAATAGCACCACCGGCGAATTTGAACAAGTAGATGGTTCCGGCACTATTAGCAACAACCAAGACGAGATAGCACAAATTGTTGCCGATCTATTAGACGACGGTACAGATACTAACGTAACATTCAATCCAGCTACCACTCCATTACTTACAGGACAAGACGAAACAAATTATGATAACACCGGCAACAACGGTGACTTCTCCGGTGTAGCAACAGCTAACTCTTATGCGGTAAGTGATGTAATCACAATGTCAGACGGTTCAACTATTACCGTTAATGCGGTATCTGGTGACGATGTAACAGATTTCACAGTAACAACCAGCAGCGGCAATGTAACAGCAGGTGCGACACTTACACAAGTATCAGTCCTTCCAGCTAACAGCCAGACTGGTTTTACATTAACACCACAAAACGTAAACATTAAAGCTGGCTCGTTATCAGTAAACGTAGACGATTCATTCCTACGTAACACTGGTGACACATTAGATTCGGGTACATTAACAATTGCTTCCGGTGCATCTATAGCAATTGCAACCGGCGCAGATTTAACTATTGCCGATGCTCCGGTTAACGACACTGACGCAGCAAACAAATTATATGTCGACACAGTAGCAACTGGACTTGACTTTAAAGAGTCAGCTCATATGTGTACCGTTGCTGACTTAGGAGCAACGTACAGCAACGGAACAGCAGGACTTGGCGCAACATTAACAGGTTCCGGCAATGGTGTTTTACCACCATCCATTACAGACGACCACGCACACTATCCGATCGGCACACGTATATTAGTTAAGTCACAAACAGACCCGATTGAAAACGGTATCTTTGAAGTTACTGACACTGGTTCCGGTGAAGAAGTAACTAAGGTTGTTACTACATCAGATTCAGGCGACAGTTTAGACGGTACGTATTTTGAATTCAACGCAAGTGCTCCATTCTTTGTATGGTATAACACTTCCGGCGGTTCAGCTACTGTTCCTGCAGGAACAGGAACAGCGATCGAAGTTGCGATCGCAACCAACTCTCCAGTTGTTCTTGTTACAGCAGCAACTATCTCCGCAATCAACGCATCAGCTGCGGCGGTTGTAGCCTACGCAGATGAAAACAATACTTTTTATATTGTTGATGATGCAGTCGCGGTACGAACCGCAGCAACTGACGTA
>Ga0164313_10006198_pt1 | contig 10561 bp, 21 predicted proteins | sample GuaBasSedimGuay4_FD_113735 | JGI IMG/M metagenome (GOLD analysis project Ga0164313, IMG submission 113735) | Subseafloor sediment microbial communities from Guaymas Basin, Gulf of California, Mexico - Guay4, Core 4569-4, 0-3 cm | ecosystem: Environmental > Aquatic > Marine > Hydrothermal vents...
ATTCCCGGAGACAACACGAACCTGGAGGTGGAGCTGATCACCGACATCGCGATGGAGAAGGGCCTGCGCTTCGCGATTCGCGAGGGCGGCCGGACCGTCGGCGCCGGTTCCATTACCGAGATCCTGGAGTAGACGATGGCGAACGACAAGATCCGCATTCGGCTCAAGGCCTACGACTACCGCCTGCTCGACCAGTCGGCGACCGAGATCGTGGACACGGCGCAGCGAACTGGGGCGCACATCGCTGGTCCGATTCCGCTGCCCACCCACATCCAGAGGTTTACGGTGCTGCGGTCCCCGCATGTCGACAAGAAGTCGCGCGAGCAGTTCGAGATCCGCACCCACAAGCGGTTGCTTGACATACTCGAGCCGACCCAACAGACCATTGATGCCCTGATGAAGCTCGAGCTGCCGGCGGGCGTCGATGTTGAAATCAAAGCCTACGGTGCGAGGTGATCTGATGGTACGCGGCATACTCGGGAAAAAGGTCGGCATGACCCAGATCTTCGACGATGATGGGCGGGCAGTGCCCGTTACGGTCGTCGAGGCCGGGCCGTGCGTCGTGGTGCAGTGCAAGTCCGAGAACTCCGACGGCTATGAGGCGGTGCAGATCGGCCTCGTTGAAGCGAGCCCCAAGCGCAACGCAACCAAGGCGACCACAGGTCACTTTCAGAAGGCCGGTATTCCGCCGACCCGGTTCGTGGCGGAGGTTCCGGTCGACTTGGACGACGAGTCGAAACCCGGTGACTCGGTGCTCGCGGACATCTTTTCGGCCGACGACAAGGTACAGATCGTAGGCAAATCCAAGGGCCGCGGTTTCCAGGGGGTCATCAAGCGCCATCATTTCGGTGGCGGTCGCGCCACCCACGGGTCGATGCACCACCGGGCGCCCGGGTCCATCGGCCGATCGGCTACCCCCTCTCGGGTTTTCCCGGGTCAAAAAATGCCGGGGCACATGGGCGACAAACGGGTCACGATCAAGAACGCCCAGGTGATCAAGGTCGATGTTGAGCGAAATCTGCTCTTCCTCAAGGGCGGCGTCCCGGGTGCTCGCAACAGTTACATCCGGATCATCAAGGCCCAATGAGGGGATGGGTGGTGTCATGAAGGTTGAAGTCAAGAACTGGGACAACGAGGTGGTGGGCTCGATCGACCTCCCGGACGAGGTCTTTGCCCGCGAGGTCAACCAACATCTCGTGTGGGAGGTCGTACGGGCTTATCTGGCGAGCCGCCGTCGCGGCACCCATAAAGCCAAGGAGCGTTCCGACGTCAAGGGCACGCGCTCGAAGCCGTGGAAGCAGAAGCATACGGGCCGCGCCCGCGCCGGTTCGCGGCAGTCGCCGCTGTGGCGCTCGGGCGGCGTTGTTCACGGGCCGCGGCCGCGTTCCTACGTGCAGAAGGTGAACAAGAAGGCCCGCAAAGCGGCGCTCAGGGGTGTGCTCTCTCAACGGTTGGCCGAGGGTCGGCTGCTTGTCCTGGGCTCGCTCGAACTCGAGGCGCCCAAGACCAAAGATTTTCTGAAACGGCTGGACAGTCTCGGTGTCAAGGGCGAGAAGGTGCTGCTGGTCGATGGTCTGGAAAACCTCAATCTTCACCTTGCGAGCCGTAACCGTCCCGACGTGAAGATGATCGACGCCGGTTCGCTTAACGCCTACGAGGTCCTCAACCACCGTTGGATCGTGGCCTCGGAGCCGTCCGTGCGCTCGCTGGCGGAGGTGCTGTCATGAAGCCGCGCGAGATCATTCTGCGGCCGCTGATCACCGAGAAGACGACCCTCATGCAGGAGCGTGAGAACACGGTCTGCTTCGAAGTAGATCGCCGGGCCAACAAGATCATGGTCGGAAAAGCGGTCGAAGAGCTCTTCGACGTCCGGGTGACCGGGGTCCATATCGTCAACCGGAAGGGCAAGCCAACTATGCGCTACGGGCGAACCGTCAGCCATCGAAAGGCTACCCGCAAGGCTTACGTCAAGCTGGCCGAGGGCTCGAAGACGATCGAGTTCTTCGAAGGAATCTGAGGAGTCTGTCATGGCGATCCGATCGTACAAACCGACATCTCCGGGACGGCGCTTCGTCACCAGCCTCGACTTCGAGGAGCTGACGACGAACAAGCCGCACAAGAAGCTCACTGAGGGCAAGAAACGCTCCTCGGGGCGCAACAGTGAGGGTCACATCACCTCACGGCACCGCGGCAGGGGCCACAAGCAGCGCTACCGGATCATCGACTTCCGGCGCGACAAGTTCGAAGTGCCGGCCCGGGTGGCGACGATCGAATACGACCCCAACCGGTCGGCGAACATCGCGCTGTTGAACTATGCGGACGGCGACAAGCGCTACATCCTCGCCCCGGTGGGCCTCAAGGTTGGCGATACCGTCATTGCCGGCATCAAAGTCGACGTGCGACCGGCGAACGCCATGCCGCTGGGCAACATCCCGCTCGGTAGCCTGGTCCACAACATCGAGCTCAAGCCCGGCAAGGGCGGTCAGATGGTGCGCGCGGCGGGGGCCTCGGCCCAGATCATGGCGAAGGAAGGCAAGTACACTACCGTGCGTCTACCGTCGGGTGAGATGCGCATGGTGTTGTCGTCCTGCATGGCCACCATCGGTCAGGTCGGAAACGCCGATCACGGGAATCTGTCTCTCGGCAAGGCCGGGCGGCATCGTTGGTTGGGCGTGCGGCCGCAGACTCGCGGCACTGCAATGAATCCGGTTGATCACCCACACGGCGGCGGCGAGGGCCGTAACAAGGGCCGCCATCCGGTCTCTCCCTGGGGATGGCCCACCAAGGGCGCGAAGACTCGCCGGCCCAAGGCTTCGGACCGGCTCATCGTGTCGCGTCGGAAGAAGAAAAGGTAGGGGGGAGATATGTCACGTTCAATTCGCAAGGGACCGTTTGTCGACGAGCATCTGGCCAAGAAGATCGACGGCATCACGTCGGCTGACGACCGCAGGGTCATCAAGACCTGGTCGAGGCGATCGACGGTGACCCCGCTGATGGTCGGCATCACCATCGCCGTCCACAACGGTCACAAGTTCGTGCCGGTGTTCATCACCGAAAACATGGTTGGACACAAGCTCGGTGAGTTTGCTCCAACCCGGACATTCCGCGGCCACTCCGGCCGGCGTGAAAAGGGCGTGTAGGTGGGGGCGGTATGGAATCTCGAGCTCAACTGAAGTACTATCGCTCGTCGCCGCGCAAGGTACGGCTGGTGGTGGACATGGTGCGTGGTCAGGCGGTGGAGCCGGCGCTCACTTCGTTGCAGCTGAGCCCCAAGTATGCGGCAAAGGATGTCGCCAAACTGGTGCGGTCGGCGCTCGCCAACCTGGAGCAGGCTCAGCCCGGCATCGATGTCGATCGGGTTTTCATCAGCAAGATCTACGTCGATGGCGGTCCAAGCTTGCGTCGTGGCCGCCCGGCGTCGAAATGGGTTCGGATGCACCGGATCCTGAAGCGGATGTGCCACATCACCGTTGAGCTTGCGGTGAAGGAATAGGAGCTTATTGTGGGACAGAAAACTCACCCGTACGGCTTTCGCCTCGGCTACAACAACACCTGGCGATCCCGCTGGTATGCGGATGGCGTAGAATACGCGAACCTCCTGCACGAGGATCTCCAGCTGCGGCAGGAGCTTCTCGAGCGGCTCGAGAATGCGGCGGTCAGCGCGATAGACATCGAGCGCACGGCATCGAAGCTTCGCGTCAACATCCTCTCGGGACGACCGGGCATCATTATCGGGCGCAAAGGCGCCGAGGTGGACAAGCTCCGCGACGATCTCATGCGCCGCTATGGGCAGGACATCCACATCAATATCCAGGAGATCCAGCGTCCGGAGATTGACGCCCACCTGATTGCCGCGAATGTGGCGAGGCAGCTCGAGCGGCGGATCGCGTTCCGGCGGGCCATGCGCCGGGCGATCGAGAATGCTCTTCGCTTTGGCGCCCAGGGGATCAAGATCCGTTGCGCCGGGCGTCTCAACGGCGCTGAGATCGCGCGCGCCGAGTGGTACCAGCAGGGACGTCTGCCGCTCCATACCCTGAAGGCCGACATCGACTACGGCTTCAAGACCGCCTACACCACGTACGGAGTGATCGGGATCAAGGTTTGGGTGTACCGGGGTGAGCGCCACCGCGCTCGCGCCGCCCACCCCCGGGTCTAGGGAGATTCGTCATGTTGATGCCGAAGAAGGTCAAGTACAGAAAGCAGCAGCGGGGCAGGAATCGGGGCATCGCCCTCCGCGGGGCCAAGGTGTCCTTCGGAGATTATGCCCTCATGGCTCTCGAGCGAGGCTGGGTCACGGCCCGCCAGATCGAGGCGGCACGAATCGCGATGACCCGGCACGTCAAACGTGGCGGCAAGATCTGGATCCGGGTCTTTCCCGATAAGCCGGTGACCAAGAAACCCCTCGAGACCCGCATGGGCAAGGGAAAGGGCAACCCGGAGGAGTGGGTGGCGGTCGTCAGGCCGGCGCGGATCCTTTATGAGATGGAGGGCGTGTCGGAGGATATCGCCCGTGAGGCGATGCGCCTCGCGGCCCACAAGTTGCCCATCAAGACGCGTTTCGTGACCAGGAAAGAGCAGATATGAATGCCAAGGAAATTCGTGATCGCTCGGACGATGAGCTTCGCAAGGCGCTTGGGGATCTCGAGGAGCAGCTCTTCAAGCTTCGCTTCCAAAAGTCGACGGGGCAGATCGAGAATCCCATCAAGATCCGCGAGGTCCGCAAGGACATCGCTCGGGTGCTGACGGTGATGGGCGAACGTCAGGCCGAGGGGAGAGTGTGATGAGCAGTGACGTCAAAACCTCGCACAAGACCACCAAGGTGGGTCTGGTAACGTCCAACGCCGCCGACAAGTCGGTTGTGGTGAAGGTCGAGAGCTTGATCATGCATCCGCTGTATTCGAAGTTCGTACGTACGTCGTCGAAGTTCATGGCTCATGACGAGGAGAACGCCTGCAACGAGGGTGACCGGGTACTCATCGAAGAGTGTCGGCCGCTGTCCAAACGCAAGCGCTGGCTCGTCCGCAAAGTCATCGAGCGGGCGCAGTAGCTGGGAGGCCGCGATGATCCAGATGGGAACCATGCTTCAGGTCGCCGATAACTCCGGCGCGCGTCGACTGCAGGCCATTCGCCAGCTGGGCGGGTCGGCGGCGCCCCGCTATGCCGGTCTCGGCGACATCGTCGTGTGTTCGGTCAAGGAGGCCGCACCCGAGTCTGAAATCAGAAAGGGCACCGTGGTCAAAGCGGTTGTGGTCCGCACCAAGTCCCGAGCTCGCCGGCGCGACGGGTCGTACATTTGCTTTGACGAGAACGCAGCAGTCCTCGTGACTCCCGAACGGGATCCGGTGGGCACTCGTGTATTCGGTCCGGTGGCCCGCGAGCTGCGCGAGAAACGATTCATGAAGATCGTATCTCTGGCCCCAGAGGTTTTGTAGGAGCGAACATGAAGATCAAAAAGGGTGACACCGTTGAGGTCATTTCCGGCAAGGATGCCGGCACACGGGGCCGGGTCCTGGTCGTCGATCGCCCGCGCGAGCGGCTGGTGATCGAGGGCGTGAATATGATCAAACGTCACACGCGGCCCAATCCGCAGAAGAACGTAAAGGGCGGGATCGTCCAACGTGAGGCGCCAGTCCACGTCTCCAACGTGATGGTGGTTTCGCCGGACAGTGGACAACGCTCGCGGATCGGCATCCGAATTCTGGACGACGGACGGAAGGTCCGCGTTGCCAAGGTCGACGGCGCGATTCTCGACCGATAGGAGGGACGATGGCGCGCTTGGAAGAAAAGTACCGTGGGGAGGTCTTCCCGCAGCTCCAAAAGGAGTTCGGGCTGACCAATCCGATGCAGGTGCCGAAAATTACCAAGATCACCTGCAACATCGGCGTCGGTGAGGCCAGCCGTAATGCCAAGCTGCTCGACGTGGCCATGGAACAGCTCACGAGCATCACCGGCCAAATGCCCGAGATGCGAAAGGCGCGGAAGTCGATTGCGGCATTCAAGCTTCGTGAAGGTATGCCCGTGGGCGCGCGGGTCACCTTGCGACGGGAACGAATGTACGAGTTCCTGGATCGCCTGATCTCCATCGGGCTGCCGCGCGTACGCGACTTCCGTGGCATCTCGGCAAATGCGTTCGACGGTCGCGGCAATTATACCCTCGGTATTCGCGACATTCTGGTCTTTCCGGAGGTCGACTATCAGAAAGTCGAAGGCGTCATGGGCATGAACATCACCATCACTACGACGGCACCCACAGACGACCAGGCGCGAGCGCTCCTGGCCGGTCTGGGAATGCCATTCAAGAGCCGATAGGAGGCACCGTGGCACGTAAGGCAATGATCGCGAAAAGCCTGAAGAAGCCGAAATTCAAGGTTCGTCACCGCAACCGCTGCCGGGTGTGCGGTCGACCGCGGGGTTATATGCGCAAGTTCCAACTGTGCAGGGTGTGCTTCCGCAAACTGGCCCTTGAGGGGTATCTCCCCGGGGTCACCAAGGCGAGTTGGTGAGGAGTACATCATGAGCATGACTGATCCGATTGCCGATCTGCTGACCCATATCCGGAATGCGACCACTGTGCGCCACGACCGCACCGACGTTCCGGCATCGAAGATGAAGCTCGAAATCGCGAAGATTTTGAAACAGGAAGGGTACATCCGGACCTTCAAGGTGATCGAGGAGGGTCCGCAGGGGACCATCCGCATCTACCTCAAATACGCCGAGGATGGTGAACCGGTGATCCACGGATTGCAGCGGGTTTCGCGCCCGGGTTGCAGGATCTATCGAGGGGTGGAAAGTCTGCCCAAGGTCCGCAACGGGCTCGGCGTCGCGGTGATCTCGACCAACCGGGGCGTCCTCACCGACGAGCAGGCGAGAGGTCTGCAAGTGGGTGGCGAAGTTCTGTGTGAGATCTGGTAGGAGGCGTCATGTCACGGATTGGAAAACAGCCGATCCCCGTGCCCAAGGGGGTTGAATTCAAGATTGCCGAAGACCAGGTTTCGGTAAAGGGCCCGAAGGGGCAGCTCCATGTGAAGCTGCCGCCTGGCATCTCGGCGGCGATGGAGGACGGAACCATCACCGTCAGCCGTGCCGATGACGAGGGTCAGACTCGCTCGTATCACGGTCTGGTGCGCGCCTTGCTGGCCAATGCCGCCACCGGGGTATCCGAGGGCTGGTCGAAGGAGCTCGAGATCGTCGGCATCGGTTACCGTGCCCAGAGCAAGGGCAAAACGGTCACCTTCAGTCTCGGGTTTTCACACACCATCGACTTCGCGGTGCCTGACGGGATCGAGATCGATGTCGATGCGAAGGCTAACAAGTTGATGGTGAAGGGCTTCGATCGCCAACAGGTGGGCCAGATTGCGGCGGAAATCCGTGCGCTGCGGCCGCCCGAACCCTATAAGGGCAAGGGCATCCGCTACTCCGACGAGCGGGTCCGCACCAAGGCCGGCAAACAGGGAGCGACCGTATGACCGTAGCGGGGAGTACTGAGATATGAGGGTTACAGATCGCAAGCAGCGTCGGGTAAAGACCAAGCGCCGTTATAGGGCGGCCGTCCGCGGAACCGCCGACAGGCCGCGCCTGTCGGTATACCGGAGCCTACGCCACGTCTATGCACAGATCATTGACGACGACAAGGGTGCGACCCTCGTTTCTGTATCCACCCTCGAAAAGGCGACCTCCGGAGGCCTCGATGCCACCGGCAATTGTGAGGCCGGCAAGGTGCTCGGAAAGTTGATTGCCGAACGGGCGAAGGAGCAGGGCGTGGAATCCGTGGTTTTCGACCGTGGAGGGTTTCGGTATCACGGCGTGATTCAGGCATTTGCCGATGGGGCCCGCGAAGCGGGTCTGAAGTTCTAGAGAAGACCGGGTTAGGGGTTGCCGACAATGATGAACCGAGAGTCCGAGTTCGCTGAAACAGTTGTTTACATCAACCGCGTTGCGAAGGTTGTGAAGGGCGGGAAGAACTTTAGTTTTTCCGCGGTCGTGGTTGCCGGTGACGGCGCCGGCATGGTTGGCTATGGCACCGGCAAGGCCCGTGAGGTCCCACCCGCGATCCAGAAGGCCAGCGAGCAGGCTCGCAAAGAAATGGTGAAAATTCCCCTGGTCAGCGGCACCGTACCTCATCTCGTGTGGGGGCGTTGGGGAGCTACCAAGGTTCTGCTGCGTCCGGCATCTCCCGGTACCGGCGTCATTGCCGGTGGTGGGGTGCGAGCGGTGATGGAGTCGGCCGGCGTGGCGGATGTCCTGACCAAGATTGTCGGCAGCAGGAACCCAATCAACGTGGTACGCGCCACTTTCGACGCCATCGACCGGTTGATGACCGCGGGCCAGGTGCAGCGGCTGCGCGGTGTTCAGGTTGCTGCCGCGGCGGACTCCGAACCCGCACCCGAGAATGTGCCAGCCGAGGAGAACGCTGACACAGTGGCGGCCGAGGAGGTTGAGAGCTCATGACCGCAGAAAAGAAAGACCCCAAGACCACCGAGAAGGCTCCGGTGGAAAAGGCGCCTGCGAAGAAAGAGGCCGCCAAAAAGGCAGCTCCGAAAAAGGAGCCGGCAAAGAAGGCCGCCCCGAAGAAGGCGGCTGCCAAAGAGCCGGCGAAAAAATCTGCACCGAAGAAGGCAGCCGCCAAGGCACCGACGAAGAAGGTCGCGGCCAAGGCTGCGCCGAAGAAGGCTACCGTCAAGAAGGCTGCGCCAAAGAAGGGCGCCTCGGAAAAGCCCGCGGTCACCAAGACCGCGGCGAAAGCTCCCAAGAGCACGAAGATTCTCAAGATCACGCAGGTGAAGAGCCAGATCGGTTATGCGAGAAAGCAGCGGCGGGTTCTGGCCGGGCTCGGTCTCGGTCGTATCGGCCGTACCGTTACCAGGCACGACGACCCGTGCATCCGAGGCATGGTTGCCAAGATCATCCACATGGTCTCGGTCGAGGAACTGGAGGGCTGAGCCATGGAACTTCATAATCTGCATCCGGCGCCGGGCGCCAAACGCCCGCGTAAACGGGTTGGGCGCGGTCCCGGCTCGGGCAACGGCAAGACTGCAGGTCGTGGCCACAAGGGCCAGAAATCGCGTAGTGGATACTCGCGGCGCTATGGCTTCGAGGGTGGTCAAATGCCACTCGTACGGCGCATCCCCAAGCGCGGATTCACCAATATTTTCAGGGTCGAGTTCCAGGTCGTGAATCTTCGCGATCTCGAGCGGGTCTTCTCCGACGGCGACACCGTCGCGCCGGAGGTTCTGGTTGAAAAGGGTCTGGCCCGAGGCGGCAAGCGGCTGATCAAGGTGCTTGGTGACGGTGATCTCACAATAAAGCTCAACGTTCAGGCCCATAAGTTCTCCGGTTCGGCCCGGGCCGGCATCGAAAAGGCCGGCGGCAGTTGTGAGGTGGTGACGTCGTGATCGAGAGCTTCCGCAATATCTTCGCCATTCCGGACCTTCGCAGGCGCCTGATTTTCACCTTCGCCTTGCTTGCGGTCTACCGGCTGGGTTCGTTCATTCCAATTCCGGGTATCGATCCGGTGGCGATTGCCGAATTCACGAAGGCGGCCGAGGGCACCCTGCTCGGGTTCATCAACTTGTTTTCGGGCGGTGCGCTCGGGAGGATGACGGTCTTTGCGCTTGGCATCATGCCGTACATTTCGGCATCGATCATCCTCCAGCTGTTGACGGTGGTGTGGCCGTATCTCGAGAAGCTCTCCAAGGAGGGCGAGCTCGGCCGCCGTAAAATCACCCAATACACACGTTACGGCACGATTGTGCTGTCGGTGATCCAGGGCATGGGTATTTCGTTCTTCCTCGAGCGGACGACCGCTCCGGGCGGCGCGTTTTTGGTGCCTGAGCACCTCCAGGGATGGGGATTTCGTTTGCTGACGGTGCTCACGTTGACCACCGGAACGGCATTTGTGATGTGGCTTGGCGAACAGATCTCGGAACGCGGCATCGGTAACGGCATCTCGTTGATCGTCTTCGCGGGAATCGTCGTCGGCCTGCCGGGGGCGATCATCAACACCATCACCGATATGCAGACCGGAGCATTGAACATCATCACGGTCGTTCTGCTGGTCGTATTCATGATCATGGTGGTGGCCGCGATCGTGTACATGGAACGTGCGCAACGTCGCATTCCGATCCAATACGCCAAGCGCGTTGTGGGTCGAAGAGTGTACGGCGGTCAGAGCACCTACCTGCCGCTGCGCCTTAACACCGGCGGCGTGATCCCGGTGATCTTCGCTGCCTCGATCATGTCCTTCCCGCAGACCCTCGGCCAGATGATCGACAATCGTTGGCTGCAGAAAATCACCGAGGCTCTCGCATGGGGCGAGCCCATGTACAACCTGGTCTACTTCCTGTCGATCATTTTCTTCTGCTACTTCTACACCTCGATCATCTTCAACCCCGAGGACACCGCCGAGAACATGCGGAAATACGGCGGGTTCATCCCGGGAATCAGGCCCGGCAAGCGGACCGCCGAGTTCATCGACAAGATCCTCACCCGCATCACCCTGGTCGGCTCTGTCTACCTGGCGGTGGTGGCGATCCTGCCGAATATCCTGATCGCGGGATTCAAG
>Ga0164313_10006200_pt1 | contig 10560 bp, 6 predicted proteins | sample GuaBasSedimGuay4_FD_113735 | JGI IMG/M metagenome (GOLD analysis project Ga0164313, IMG submission 113735) | Subseafloor sediment microbial communities from Guaymas Basin, Gulf of California, Mexico - Guay4, Core 4569-4, 0-3 cm | ecosystem: Environmental > Aquatic > Marine > Hydrothermal vents >...
CAAAATACTTTGTCTTTAGCGGATGTGATCACCACGGTTTTGACTTCAGGGTGTTCGAAACGTAAACGCTGGATCGCGTCGTAAAGCTCCATATCCACACCCAGATCATATGAATTCAGTTTGAGTTCGTAACCGGGTACCAGGCTGGCTGACTCATCAACATCCATAATCAGTGTCGCAATTGCGGCATCGATCTCGATACGCCAATGTTTGTAGTGTTCCGGTGTGGTGTGAAAATTGATCATGTTTCATTCCTTAAACTGTATTGTCTTCAACTGCGGTCAAGCATGAACCATCAATTGTGAGGGGTTCATACTCACTTTAAAGTACCGCTTCACAGTTTTACAATAAGCCATGGTGGTTTTAAAAGCGCTTGTGCTTGACAAGTCACCCTTGATCCATCAACCTGCCCCGCAAGTCTGCAGGTGTCCTTTTGACTGCTCAGTCAGGGGATTAAACGGGAAGACGGTGCGCTTTTAAAGGTTAACTCCTTTTACGCAATTCCGTCGCTGCCCCCGCAACGGTAGGCGAAGGTACGGGTCATTGCAGCCACTGTGTGTTTACATGGGAAGGCGACCCGTCACTGGCGATGTCAAATCGCTCTTCGCAAGCCCGGAGACCGGCCAGCAGTTTTATTCACTTGTGCATTCGCGGCGGGCGGAAGCGTGTGAGAACTGCTTCCCCCGGGCACAACCGGTACCAGAATCAGCCTCCCGACTTCGACCATTGCCAAAAAGTACAACCCTGCGCGTTCGGGTGAGATCGCAAGGAAACGACAATGGTCATATCCAAATCAAAAGCCATATACGCTATGGTCAGCTCTGTGCTATTTACATCATTCAGTGGTCAGCTTATTGCTGAAGAAACCCTTGAACTTGACGATTTGCTGGTCACGGCAAGTCTGCGACCCATATCCATCAATGATGTCGCCAGTTCGGTCACCATCATTACGCGTGAGGAAATCGAGCAGAAACAGGTCAAATACCTGGCCGAGCTATTACGTGATGTGCCCGGCTTTGCCGTCAGCCAGGCGGGTGGCGCCGGTTCGCAAACCCAGATACGTGTGCGCGGTGCTGAGGCAAACCAGTTATTGGTACTCATAGATGGAGTCCGCGCCAACGACCCGGCAGCCAGCGGAGAATTTCAGTACCAGTTTGCACTGACATCCAACATTGAGCGCATCGAGATCATCCGTGGACCACAAAGTGCCACCTGGGGCAGTGATGCGATGGCGGGTGTGATCAATATCATTCGCAAAAAGGATATCAACAACAGTTATATTTCAGGCACCATCGAAGCCGGATCATTCGACACCATTAACGTGGGTGTTGATGGTGGTTATTCCGGAGATGTGTTTCACCTCAGCGGTGGCCTGAGTTACCTGGATACCGACGGTACCAACATCTCGAGGACCGGCAATGAAAAAGACGGTGCGGAAAACACCACCGGTAATATTGCACTCGAGTTTGATGCCGGTGAAAACTTCAGTTTGCGATTTTCCGGACAAATGACAGATGCGATCTCCGAATACGATGATATTGATTATTTCGTCACTGGTCTGCCGGTGGACGCTGACCGGGTTACCGAGTCACAGCAGACTTTTCTGAGTGGCGAGTTGCGCTATGACCCGCAGCAAAATCCTTTTTCCGGCAGTCTCTCTGTTAACCGGATGGATTCTGACAATGACAATTTCAGTGATGGTTTGTGGACCAGTTCCACGGCCGCCGAGACGCTCGAATTCCGATTGAGAGGGGGCGTTATTTTTGGAAAAGATGAAACACAAAACCACCGCATCAATTTCGCCATTGAGCGTGAGGATATAGATTTCTCACAACGCGGTGAGGCGTCACCCTGGGGCGATCCCAACCAGGACCAATCCTATGATGTAAATGGCTATGCATTGGAATATATCGGTAAACCGGTCACAGGGTTCACCTGGACTATGAGTGCCCGTCTCGATGATTACAGTGATTTTGACGACGCAACGACCTGGCAACTGGCAGCATCACACCGGGTATCCCCTGCCCTGCGCTTGCGCGGCTCGGTTGGCACCGGCTCAAAAGCACCGACATTTACGGAACGTTATGGTTATTTTGCAGACCTGTTTGTCGGTAATCCCGACCTGAAACCGGAATCATCACAGGGCTGGGAAATTGGCCTGGATAGCAGTTGGGCAGATGACCGCTACCAGCTCCAACTGGCTTATTTCGACCAGGATTTGCAGGATGAAATTGATGGTTTCGTGTTTGATCCGAATACTTTTCTTTTCACCGCCAAAAACAAGGAAAGTGACAGCAGTCGCAAAGGTATCGAAGTGGTCTTCGATACCCACCTGGGCAAGTCATTCACACTCGGTGCCTCCTATACCTACACGGATGCCACCGAAAAAAATCCCCTGGGCCAATCGGTTCGTGAGGTCAGACGGCCCGAACACATGGCCAGTGTTTCTGCCAATTACTATTTTTCGGATAACCGTGGCAACCTGAACCTGAGCCTGAACTATAACGGCCCACAACTGGATGTTTTCTTTTCACCGTTGACGTTCACACAGGAATTGGTGGACATCGATGCCTACGCGGTGCTGGATCTTGCTACTTCATGGAAACTGACGCAATCACTGGAATTGACAGGTCGAATCAGCAACCTGCTGGATGAAGAATACGAAGAAGTGCTGGGTTTCGTGCGCCCCGGGCGGGCCATTTTTGCCGGTTTGCGCGGGCGCTTTGATTTCTAGAAAAACAGGGGTCGGAGTCAATCGCAAGGGTTTCACCCTGGCAATTGACTCCGACCCCATATCATCAGTCTGCTGAATCAACCGTACCCATATCTCTCAAAAGCCCGTTCTTAATATTATAAATCCACCCGTGAACGGATAGTTCCTGTCCTTTTTTCCAGGCTTTTTGCACGATGGGCATCGTGCAAACGTTGTTGACTTGTTCTTTCACATTCAACTCACAGAGTGCGTCAAGTCTCTCCTGTTCATTCAAACCCGCCAGGAGCTCAGAGTTAAAACGGCGAACATCCTTGATGTGACGGAGCCAGTTATCGATAAGACCATGATCCTGGTCCTCCATCGCTGCCGCGATACCACCACAACCATAATGCCCACAGACAATGATGTGCTTCACCTTGAGGACTTCAATTGCAAAATGGATGACTGAAAGACAATTAAGGTCTGTGTGTACGACAATATTGGCAATGTTTCGGTGAACAAAAACCTCACCCGGTGGCAAATCTATAATCTGATTTGCCGGAACCCTGCTATCTGAACAACCGATCCAGAGATACTCTGGCTTCTGTTGCGCAACCAGGTTTGAAAAAAACTCCGGGTCCTTTTCCTTAACCGATGTCGCCCACTGCCGGTTTCTCTCAAAAATATGTTTCAGTGTTTTCATAAGCAATCAATACCCCAATTCAAAATCCACGACATATTGCAGGTTTTCCCCTCGCAGGAATCTGCCATAATTCTTGATAAATATCCCGACAATATCTTCAATGAAACTGGTAGCTGCATTGTGCGGCGTGATATATACACCAGGCATCGTCCATAACGGATTATCCCGGGGCAAAGGTTCATTTGTAAATACATCGAGAACAGCACCACCAATGATACCGTCACGTAGTGCATCAACCAGATCTGCTTCGTTGATAATGGCGCCACGTCCAACATTTATCAGCACAGCGGATGGCTTCATCAGCTCAAGTACACCGGCATTGATAAAATGCCTCGTGCCAGATGTATCCGGAAGGGTAAGAACGATGTAATCCAGCTCCTGAAAGAAGCCGGCAAGGTCGTCCTTCACATAAACTTTATCGACATCTTCACAGGCACTGCCCGAACGGTTCAGGCCTATCACCCGTAAGCCAAAAAACCGGGCAGTACGTGCCAGGTGCTGACCGATCGAACCCAGCCCGACAATTCCGAGCGTGATCTCCCGCGCAGGCCGATAAGGCAAAGGTTTCCAATGCTGTTTCAACTGGTTGCTTCGCATGCTGAACACCCGTCGCTCAAGTGCAAACAGATAGGTCATCACATATTCGGAGATCAGGGGGCCAAATATATCTTTTGCACCGGTTAAAACATAATCCTGGCGCAAACCGGGACGGCACAAGCGGTCTACACCTGCCCAGCATGATTGCACCCATTCCAATTGTTTGGCAGAACCAAGAGCTTCACTTACCAGGTCTGGATCACCAAGAATAATATTATAACCGTCAATCAACGCTTGTGCTGTCACCCTGTCATCAGTCGAGCAAATCTCCAGTTGCTGCAGGTCGGCAGCCTTGATCAGTTCGCTGTATTTTGCCGCATCAGCAGCCAGAATAAGCAGTTTATTCACCGGATATATCCAGTGGCAATCAGGGGTGGGATGGTACGGTTATTATTAGCCAGAATCTTCAATCTCGGCTGGTAAGTGTAATGTCAAAGCCGGCTAGCAAGTGTCCCGTCGAGCGAGATCTCTCAGCTTTTCTGATTCCAGAATCGCCACTTTCTTGCGGTTTACACGGATAATTCCGGCACTTTGAAAGCGAGCCAGCACACGGCTGATAGTCTCGGTTGCAAGGCGCAGGTTGCTGGCAATATCACGACGCGACATGCTCAGGTTAAACTCTTTCGCAGAATAACCCCGACTCGCGAATCGCGATGATAAGGAACATAACAAACGGGCGATTCTTTCCTCGGCGCTCAGGTCGGCCGCACTCGCCTCAAGCTCGGAAATATGCAAACTCATGACGCGAAAAAGCTCATCCTGCAAATCCGGTAATTGCCGGGCCATCTCAGTCACCGAATCAAAAGAGAGCCCACAAACTGAACTGGTATCAAGTGCAACAACATTGGCTTTGTGAGTTTTCTCATGAATGGCATCAAAACCGATGATTTCTCCGGGCAGGTAAAACCCCAGCACCTGTTCCTCACCATTCTTGTCTATGACATAACTTTTGAAACAACCCGCACGTACCGCGGCAATAGATTGAAATTTATCACCGGCGCGGAATATGTGCTCGCCGGGCTGAATAGGTCGGGATTTATTAACGATATGCTCAAATTGCTCGGTTGCATGGGCATCAAGACTTCGGGGCAGGCACAAATTCCCAAGCGTACACTGGCTACAGGCTACCTGCGCACGTTCCGGAAAATAAGGCTTTTTCTTAATATCCGAGCTCATAAAAACTAAATCCAATGCCATGACATTTTATAAGCAAAGGATTATAGCCTAACGGCGGGCATTAAATGACTTTTGAGTAAGCCTTACCCTGTTTATCGTTGATGAGGTATTCGTCAAATTTCATTGCAATGATGCGCAAGAGCAGTAAACCGGTTGGTGTAACCTCAAGATTTTGCTCACTCAATTCAATAAGGCCATCGTCCTGCAAAGGTTTAAGCGATTTCAGTTCCAATGCGAAATGATCTGCGAAATCAATACTGTGTTTGCGTTCAAACTCACTAAAATTGACACTTCCCTGGCACATGATCGCAGAGATAACGCCCCGACGAAGCCGGTCTTCACCACTCAGGCCGAGGCCACGCCACACCGGCAGCTTATCGGCATCAAGCGCTGCTTGCCAATCCCGTATATCTTTCCGGTTCTGTACAAAACTGTTACCAACCTTTCCGATTGCACTGACTCCCATGCCCACGAGATCTGTCTCGCGGCAAGTGGAGTAACCCTGGAAATTACGTTGCAGGGTTCCGTCTCCCATTGCAATCGACAACTCGTCGTCAGGCAGTGCAAAATGATCCATACCAATGTATATATAACCGGCTTCTTTCAACTTGTTGATAGTAGATGCCAGTAGTTGAAGACGAACCTCGGGAGCCGGTACATCTTCTGTTGTAATCATACGTTGGGCAGGGAACAGATGCGGTAAGTGGGCATAGTTATATACCGACAAGCGATCCGGACGGGCAGTGAGTACAGAATCAATTGTATTTTCAAATGACTTTGCGGTTTGCAGCGGCAATCCATAAATAAGATCCACCGATACCGAGTTGAACCCGGATTTGCGCGCCGCATCAATCAGGTCCAGTGTCTTGCCTTCATCCTGTACCCGGTTAACTGCTTTTTGTACGGACCGATCAAAATCCTGTATGCCCATGCTGACCCGGTTGAAACCAATATCGGCCAGGTAGGCAATTCTTTCTTTATTGACCGTTCGGGGGTCAATCTCAATAGAAAACTCCCGGTTTGCAGAACGGCTCAACAGAAAGTTTGCAGATAGTGTCTCAACGACATGCTTAAGTTGCATATCATCATAATACGTCGGTGTACCGCCACCAAAATGTAACTGGATGACCTGCCTGTCCCGGTCAAACAGGGCCCCCTGCATCTCAATTTCTTTATCGAGGTGTTTCAGGTAATCCTCAGCACGCTGGGAGTTTCGCGTGACTTTTTTATTGCACGCGCAGTAATAACAAAGCTCCTTGCAGAATGGCAAGTGCACATATAGTGACAATGGTCTCGGAATCAGATCGTCATTGCTACTCTGAATATGTCGGCGATAAGCCTGGGCATCGAACCCTTCGTGAAACTGCAATGCAGTCGGGTAGGACGTATAGCGAGGTCCCGCCAAACCATACTTGGTAATGAGTTCTGCTGGAAAATCTGTGGTAATGCCCATGTCGAAACTTCCCGTTCCACTCAGGCGGACAGGTGTATTTTCCCCAGGCCACCATGTGCCTTGAGCGAATTCTTCTGAACTTTAGAGAACTCTGTCATGTAATATCTGCCTAATTTATTTCTATACTTGTGCAGCGCACGGTAGCATCGCCCCAGTAAATGACAAATGACTCAGGTCAAGAAATCCGGAGAACCGATTTCAGGCCACATATATTGTGTATTTGCGGGGGATGTATTGGCTTGTTTATGATCTGGGTCATTTTCGAGTCATAATCCAGTAACCTAAGCTACGCGATTTTTTGATTGGGATAGAACCATGCCACAACTCAGGTCATCACATGTTATTGCATTGTTACTTACTGCAACATCTGCAATAGCCGAAAGTGCTGACAACAGCCTTGAAATGGACTCCGTGGAACTGGATCCGATCGTTGTTGTTGCCAGCAAAAGACCGAGACCGCTATCTGATGTCGTAGGGCAGGTCAGCGTTATAGACAGTGATTTTATAAACCGTTACCTGGTTGAGAATATCGATGATCTGTTACGTTACGAGCCGGGCCTGAATCTCGAAAGCTCGGGAACACGCTTTGGAGCAAACGCCATCAACATACGTGGCATAGGCGGTAACCGTGTTGCCATAGAAGTTGATGGTGTCCCGATACGCGACAGGTTTGCCATTGGCAGTTTTTCAGATGGCGGTAGAATATTGGCAGAGACCGACAGGATCAAGCGTCTTGAAGTGCTGTATGGCCCGGCTTCAACACTATACGGATCTGATGCGCTTGGCGGCGTAATGGCCATCACGACCTGGGACCCGGATGACCTGCTGGCACTGGGTGACGGCAAACATTGGTACTCATTACGTGGTGGTTATCAAAGCGCTAACGACAGCATCGTTGGTTCCGGTGTTGCGGCCTGGGGCAATGATAATAACGGCTTGTTGTTTGCCGCCACCTGGCGTGATGGTCATGAACTGGACAACAAAGCGGCTGCAGACACCCCCCGGGATAAACAGGACTGGAACAGCCAGGATTACTTCCTGCGTTATACATACGATACCCGTGGAGGAAATCGCCTGCGTATCTCATTAAATGACTACCGCAAAGAAGCACTGACGAGTATTGACTCCCTGCCGGGTAACGGCCGTTTCCGCAGTACAAGCTCACTGAGTGGAGATGATAGTGATGAAAACCGTCAACTGAATATCGATTACCAATTCGATACTGCCTGGGGCAATGGTGTCATCCGCGCTTTTGATGTCAGCTCAAGCACTCAACAGTTAACCATTGAGGAAAGGGCCGCTTCCATCAAACCGACCCGCCTGGAACGTTACTTTCAATACGATCAGGACTTCAGTGGATTGGAACTGAACCTGTTCCATGACCTGTCCCTCGGCAACAGCGACCACCACTTTGGTGCTGGCATCGAATTTCAACGCACAGACTCCAGTGAGTACCGCGATGGCTTCCAGCAAAGCCTGGTGGATGGCTCCATAAGCAAAATTGTACTGGGTGAAGAATTACCGGTGCGCGATTTCCCGAATTCTCGCACCGATGAATTAGGTATATTTCTACAGGATGAAATCAGCCTGGGAAACGGTGGTTGGGAATTGGTTCCAGCTATACGCTATGACCGCTATGATCTCGAGCCCAGCCCCGACGCCATATACATGGGAGACAACCCGGGAACCCAGGTGGTTGCCATCACCGAGGATAACCTCAGCCCTCGCCTTGGTATCCTCTACCATATCAATGAAGATCTCGGCATATATGCCCAATATGTAAACGGTTTCAGGGCACCACCGTTTGAAGATGCCAATATTGGCCTGGATATCCCTTTATTCAATATCCGCGCTATCCCTAATCCAAACTTGAAATCAGAAACCTCACAGGGTTATGAAGTTGGATTCAGGTACATTTCAAACAGTACCCGCCTGACACTGGCACTATTTGATACACAATATGATGACTTCATCGAAACCAAGGCGCGTATCGGGTTCGATCCTCAAAGCGGTGTACTGTTATTTCAGTCACGCAATATCGACCGTGCCCGGATTTACGGTTTGGATCTGCGTCTGGAGCAGGATCTGTCAGCCTGGGGTGAGTCCCTGGAAAACTGGTCTCTGAGCGCTGCCGGTTACTGGTCGAAAGGCGAAAACAAGGAAAATGACCAGCCGTTAAACAGTGTTTCTCCTCCACAAATGGTATTGGGTGTTTCATGGCTTTCATCCGACGGCCGCTGGAATGCCAACCTGGCAGGAACCTTCACTGCCCGCCAGGATGAAATTGATGAAACTGCCGGTGAACGTTTTCATACCCCCTCATGGAAAACCGCCGACTTGACGGCAGGCTGGCAGGTCAATGATCACTTTGAACTCTCCGCCGGGGTCTACAATCTCACAGACGAGCGCTATTGGCGCTGGGCGGATGTCAGCCTGTTCAGTCCTGACAACCCGATGCTGGAGTTATTAAGCCGACCGGGACGAAATTACTCAATCTCCGCCCGTTTTCAATGGTAATCGCGATCGCACCAAGCAGGCTTTCATAGCCACAAACCTGGCCACCACCCCCTTCACCCCCCATAAATTCACCGCCACAGGCCATCATCAACTGTTTTCATGACGCAGATCAATTACGCAGGCATGATTGCCGCGTAAATTCCAATCTGAAATCCTATAAGCTAAAAAACACTAATAACTAAATATTACGAGGAGTTAAACGGTGAAAAAAATAATTTTATTAGTCTTGGCCTTAAGCATGGCCTTTGCAGTCTCAAACGCTGCAGCAAAATCAAAGGATGATGCTGTACACGCCGCTGAGGTTGCTTCAGCAAATGCAGCAACATTAAGTGAGCGCATCAGCAATGGTGAAAAACTGTTTTCAACCCATTGCGCAGCCTGCCACCAGGCAACCGGTAAGGGACTGCCCGGCGCATTCCCACCATTGGCCGATTCTGATTACATAGCAGACGATCCAATGAAAGCGGTACATGCCGTGCTTAACGGACTGACTGGTCCAATCACCGTCAATGGCTTGGATTACAACGCCGTGATGCCCAATCTCTCTTACCTGAGTGATTCAGATGTGGCTGATGTGGTGACTTTTGTAATCAACTCCTTTGGTAACAAGGGTGGCGATATAAATGCAGCCCAGGTAGCAGCAGCGCGTGGTGGTGAAAAGGTCACCGGCCCTTCTGATCACCCTGTTTCAGCTGGAGCGGAGATGGCCTACAGCGGTGCACCAACAGCCATGAGTGGCGAAGATACAAGGAAATTCATTGACTCAGAAGGCCCCGGTATCACCCAGGCCGAATTTGATACTGCTACTGAAATATTTTTCCAACGTTGCGCTGGTTGCCATGGTGTTTTGCGCAAGGGCGCGACTGGCAAACCTCTGACCACCGATATTACCCGTGAAAAAGGTACGGATTACCTTAAAGCCCTTATCACCTATGGCTCAGCGGCCGGCATGCCCAACTGGGGTACCTCCGGTGACCTGACCGAAGATCAGATCGATATAATGGCCCGCTTCCTGCAGCATGAACCACCCGCACCACCGGAATTTGGAATGCCCGAAATGGTCGATAGCTGGAAACTTCTCGTAAAACCTGAAGATCGTCCAACAAAACCGCAACATGATCTCAATATCGACAACTTCTTCGCGGTAACCCTGCGTGACTCCGGTCAGGTGGCCATTATTGATGGCGACACCAAGGAAACCGTCATTATTATCAAGACCGGTTACGCAGTACATATCTCACGACCTTCTGCATCTGGCCGCTACGTATTCACCATCGGCCGTGACGCAAAAATTGATATGATCGACCTGTGGATGGATCCACCTGCACGGGTTGCTGAAATCAAGGTAGGCCTGGAAGCACGTTCGGTCGAATCTTCAAAATACCATGGCTACGAAGACAAGTATGCGATTGCAGGCTCCTA
>Ga0164313_10006202_pt1 | contig 10559 bp, 7 predicted proteins | sample GuaBasSedimGuay4_FD_113735 | JGI IMG/M metagenome (GOLD analysis project Ga0164313, IMG submission 113735) | Subseafloor sediment microbial communities from Guaymas Basin, Gulf of California, Mexico - Guay4, Core 4569-4, 0-3 cm | ecosystem: Environmental > Aquatic > Marine > Hydrothermal vents >...
AATCCGTTCCCTCCCAGCTTACCCTCTGGGGCAGGGAGACAAATGTTTTCCACATAAGTCTTCCAGAAAGATCGTGAACCGATACTTCTGAGTATCCCGCATCGAAGTTCACATAAAAGGAAACCGGAGCATCCCTCTGTGCAGGGTTGGGATACGGAGGGGTTAGATAAAGTGCAACAGGAGGTATGTATCCTCCTCCTTCAGTCCTTAAGACCGCAAGAGCAGGATCCATGAAAGCGCTCCAGGAGAGGAGGCTCTGGAAGGTACGGTCGTAACCTCCATCCATATAGGGAATCCTGAGATCCTTGGCGATGGAGAAAGCAAGACCCAGGCTGGACGCCTGCGAACCAAAAACCTGCCTGGAAAGATCTATGCACATCCGTTCGCTTGCCCCGAGGGAAGGCCAGTGACCCTCCCAGCCGTAGCTTGTGTTGAAAAGCACTGCAACTCCGCCACCGTCCGGTTTGTTGAGAAGAACCTCTGCACAGCATTCCTGACCAATGTATTCGGCTGGATGACATGCGATACTTGTATGTATGCCTGCTTTATTGCCGTTATGAAGGCTGTCGGAAGCGATCCAGTTTGTCATCATTCCCTGAGGGGGGAGACGCCAGTAAATACCTCTTTCATTACCATGCCCTGCATAGTGATTCCATGCGGTGCCGCTGCTGATAACAGGTATATGCTCAACGAAACCTCCTCCAGGCAGCTCTTCGTAGTATTTATTCACTTCCCAGTACGGAGGAAATTCAACAGCGATTGAATCGCAGCCTTTGTCAGCGGTATAGCCTATATCCTCAAAAAGCACCGCACCGCAAAGAACTGCCCTCGTCTGCCAGGGTCCGCCGGGTGCGCTGCTCTGGTAGGTCAGGTTTTTCTGAACGAAGAGTTCCGCTTCATCGATAGTTGCGAAGAGTGCCCGGCCCAGAAGTACATCAGCATAAAGATCAAGGCTGTCATCCGGCTGGCCGTACTCACCATCTCCGTTATCATCCCATGTACCATCAAGATCTGCGAAATACAGATCCACAGTGGCTGTATCAAAAAACCCTTCACAATAGGTGTAGATCATTCTAACAGGAATGAGCGTTTCATCTCCAGCCAGAAGTACAAAGACAGTTCCGTGTTCAAGGAATCTGTTCTTTATGAAATTACGCAGTTTCTCGGCGTCGTCATTTCCGGGAAAAGTGGCAAGGATTTCCTGTATTGAAGCGGTCTCAACGCTTAATCCCTGCTGCTCATGGAAAGCTGCAAGTGGATCCATAGTTTCAATATACGAACCATCGCAGATTAACAGATACTGAGCATCTCCCCCCTGCATCGGGGGTAAATCCCATGGAGGAACCTGATCGGCAGTCCCTTCAAGAGCATTAATCCTGCTTCTGGCAACCCTCATCTGTTCAGCAGTCAGATTGAAATGAGAACCCTCTTCCCATGATACCGTTACTTCCATTTCATTAATGATGCTGAGCGAACCTGTTGATGGAACGTAAATCCATGGCTGAATCAGACAGGAAGCAACTCTGATCCCTGAAAGGGTGCCGGTGTGTGTGCCGATAAGAGGGTTCTGGGGCCAGGGTGATTCGGACCCGTAAACTGCCGGATCAGGCAGGCGCAGGGAAATTGAAGTTTGTGCACTGAACGGTCTGAGTTCCGATGCGGGTATTATGTTTATTCCCCGGAGACCGATTGCAGTCTCTTCAATGGGAGTTACGCTGAAAGTAACGTTCGCAGCGCCATCAGGGAGCAGGAATACTTCAGGTATCGCCGGAAGAAGCGGGGTTCCGGGGATACCCCTCTGCTCGAATTGCGGCATTACGATAACAGTCCAGATATCATTCAACTGAAGGTCGATATCAGCCGGATTGAAATGCAGTGTTCTGGTGATGGAACCTCCGGCTACCGGAAGACTCAGTACAAAAAGCATTTGTGCAAAACAGAGCAATTTCAAATTCATCTCCTCCATTACATTCGAATTACTATGAATATATTACATAACTGAGATAATCGTTCCCGAACAAAGAGATGGTTCATGGAAGGCGCAGACATTGAAAACTAAGAATTTCAGAGTAGTACCCAGAATACCGCAATCGCTTGCAGCTCTCAAGAAGATAGCCTACAACACCTGGTGGACGTGGAATACACAGGCAATAGAGTTATTCAGATGGATCGATTCCGACCTGTGGGAAAGTACTTATCACAACCCTGTACGCCTGCTTGGACATGTCAGCCAGGAAAGGCTCGAGGAACTTTCAGCAGATACTGTCTATCTATCACACCTTGAAAAAACAGTCGAAAGACTGGACGATTATCTTGGAAGGAACACCTGGTTCGATGCTCTGAAGAAAAAGGAGGAAATATCGGGTGACAGCTTCCTTGTGGCCACTTTTTCAGCTGAATTCGGGCTCCATGAGAGTATTCCGATCTATTCTGGAGGCCTTGGCGTGCTGGCCGGAGATACTATTAAGAGCTGCAGCGAACTTGGCCTGACAGCTGTTGGTGTTTCCCTGCTTTACAGGAAGGGATACTTCAGCCAGTACCTGAACAGCGACGGCTGGCAGCAGGAAAGGTATTTCATCAATGATTACTCCAATATGCCGGTTGAACCGGTATACCGCCTCGATGGATCCCAGGTCTCAGTACAGGTTCCAATGGCTACGCGCATCGTAACGGCAGCGGTCTGGCAGGTGAAGGTCGGCAGAGCCGTCCTGTACCTTCTGGATACAAATCTTCCGGATAATAAGGAAAGTGACAGGGACATAACCGGGCAACTCTACGGCGGAGACCGGGAAATGAGGATCAAGCAGGAGATTATTCTGGGAATAGGAGGCCTCAAAGCCCTTGATGAAATGAACCTTACACCCACCGTCCGGCATATAAACGAGGGGCATTCGGCATTCCTTATCCTCGAACGTATACGACAGCTCATGCAGGAAGGACTCTCCTTCCCCGAAGCCCGTGAGATCGTAGCTGCAGGCAACGTATTCACAACCCATACACCAGTGCCCGCAGGCAACGAGGAATTCTCAACTGATATGGTGATCAAGTACTTAAGTCCCATGATCAGTTCCATAGGTCTCACGGATGAGGAGTTTCTTCGATTCGGGCATTACGACGACAATCCCAACTTCTCAATGACGGTTTTCGGCCTTCGTTTCTCAAAGTTCAGAAACGGTGTAAGCGAACTTCACGGTGAGATCTCAAGGGAAATCTGGAAGGATGTCTGGCCGGCTCTCCCATCCGCGGATACACCCATTACGCATGTAACAAACGGAATTCATCCTGAAACATGGGTCTCGGATGAGATGGAAAAACTGCTGAGCAGGTACGTCGGACCAAGATGGTCCAGCAACAAGACAGATTCGAAGGAATGGGAAAAAGTTGACAGGATCCCGGATTCCGAACTCTGGCCGGCTCATGTCAGAATGAGGGAAAGACTTATCTCCTGGGCAAGGGATAGATGGGAACAGCAGATAAGAAGGATGGGGCTGCTCAAGCCGAACTTTGAGGACAAACCGGTTCTCGATCCTGAGAAAGCCACTATCGGTTTTGCAAGAAGATTTGCAACTTACAAAAGAGCCAATCTCCTTCTCCGGGATGAAAAACGCCTTGCCGGAATTGTCAATGACCCTGAAAACCCTGTGCAGTTCATTTTTGCAGGGAAGGCGCATCCTCATGACACATCGGGCAAGGAACTGATAAAGGAGATTATACATCTCTGCATGAAAGAGGAATTCTACGGTAAGATCATCTACCTCGAGGATTACAGCATGGACATGGCAAGACATATGGTACAGGGCGTTGACGTATGGCTGAATACTCCAAAACTGCCTATGGAAGCGTGCGGTACAAGCGGGATGAAAGCGTGTTTCAACGGAGCCCTGCACTGCAGTGTCCCTGACGGCTGGTGGGCTGAAGCCTACAGACCGGGCGCGGGATGGTCCATAGGTTCGGGAGAGGAGTACGATGATCCTGAACTTCAGGACAGACTGGAGGCAAAGGCGCTCTACAATATCATCGAGAATCAGATAGTGCCCATTTTCTACGATCGTGACAAAAACGATATCCCGGTGAACTGGCTTCGGATCGTCAAGGAATCGATGAAAAACGTCTGTCCTGTTTTCAGCAGCAACAGAATGGTTGCCGAGTACACATCGAGATTCTACGTACCCGCATACAAAGGAACAGAGAAACTTTCCCGGAATAGCTATTCAGGAGCCAGAGAACTCGCTTCCTGGATGGAGAAGATCCGGGAGAACTGGCACTCTGTCGTGATAGAATCGGTTGAATCGGAGATCGAGAACAGCACCTGTGCTGTGGGTGATCCTATACCTGTGAAAGTTACACTTCGAGCAGGGGGACTTGAACCTGACGATCTCCTAGTTGAAATCCAGCACGGCAGGATCGAACACGACGGCTGGCTGACGGAAAGAGAATCTGTCCAGCTGCGGTTTGAGTGTAATAAGGAAGGAATACTGTTATTTGAAGGTTCATTCGAATGCAGCCATTCGGGAAATCAGGGGTTCACCGTTAGAATACTCCCATGTCATACTGAGTTCGGGCTCATAATAGAGCCTGAACTTGTCTGCTGGTGGGACTGAACCCTGCAAATACAGGGACTTGACCTGCATCCCGCAGTAAGATATTCTTACAGTCAGTAGCGTGTATTTTCGTAACTTTACCTGAGGGGGTAAAAATGAACAAAATGACCCGTCTTATGACAGTATGCGCAGCATTACTGCTCATCGTACCGGCAGCCAGCGCTGACTGGTCCGAAAACTTCGATTCTTACGCTCTGAACAGCGGATTGATCGGTCAGGGCGGCTGGGACGGCTGGGAAGGCGCTGCTGCTGCGGATGCCTTCGTAACAGATACACAGGTTCTCACAGCACCCCATGCGCTGGCATCAATTCCAACTACGGATATCGTACAGGAATTCAATGAAACCAGCGGTGACTGGACCATGACAGGACACTGCTACATCCCCAGCGGCTCTACAGGCAAGCAGTACTTCATCATGCTTAACATTTACGGTGTCGGTGTACATAACTGGTCCGTCCAGGTTGAATATGATTCAGATGGCGGAATCGTTACGGATTACTACAGCTCTTCTGTAACATCCCTGATCAACGACGCATGGGTAGAGGTCCGCGCTGAGATCCATCTTGATATCAACGTTTACGATCTCTACTACAATGATGTTTTCCTTGCTTCAAACGCATGGCAGGATGGTTCAGGCGTAAACGAAATAGCCGCACTTGATATCTTCTCAGACGGTGGAAGCACCATCTACTGGGATGACTTTACACTGATATACGAGGATGCTCTTCAGCACACAACGTGGGGACACATCAAGACCCTTATGCAGTAATCTGTGCAGAATTGATACTGGGGGAGCCGGTTTTCCGGCTCCCTTTTCTTTACTCCAGTAATGTTGCCTGTCATACAAACAGCCCTTGACAAAGTATGACTGGAATTACATTTGTTGCTGGTAAAATAAACGCGGGAGCGCACGGGGACTGGTGTCCCTCCCGGACTTCAAATCCGGTGCTGGGTGCTAGAACCACCCTGGGTGGGTTCGATTCCCACACGTTCCCGCCATTCTATTGCGGCTCCGCTATCTTATCCAGCACCATTCCAGCAAGCGTATATCCGAATATTCCGGGCATTACCATAAGGCTGGATATCCGGTTTCTTACCCTCCCCCGTTCATATGTAAGATCGTCCGTATCGGGTGGAAATGAATGGTTGCCGGCAGGTTCTGTTGAATACACGCAGGGTATACCGCTGGTAATTCCGCGCTTACGAAGGTACTTCCTGAGCTGTTTTGCAAGAGGGCAGGTTCTTGTCCGCGATATGTCACCTGTATTGACATGTGACGGGTCTCTCCTTCCAGACGCGCCCATACTGCTGAAAACAGGGATTCTCTGTTCAACGCAGTATTCAAGCAGCGCGGCTTTGGGATTAAGGCTGTCTATGGCATCGACGACTGCATCTGGTGCTGGCTTGAGAATCAGATCAGCGGTATCTGAATGAAAAAACTCCCCGATGGTCTCAACCCGGGTATCAGGGCAGGTTCTGCGAAGATGATCTGCAACAATATCAACCTTGTAACCGCCGCAGTCTTTTAATCGGGCCATGGGATTTCTGTTCAAAGATGTTTCTGTAAGCCTGTCAAAATCCACAAGGCGAAGTATACCGATCCCGCTTCTTGCAAGCGCGGCCGCAGCATGGCATCCGACTCCGCCAAGGCCGATAACCGCGACCTCAGCCCCGCGTATTGCAAGGAATGAATCACTGCCGAAAAAATCAACTACCCTGTCGAATCTTCTCTGAAACTGCATATCTCACCGGCCTTCTCTGATATTGAAAAGCTCCAACGCATTTTCTGTGGTCCGGGAGGCAATTTCCTCAGAATTGATTCCGCGAAGCAGCGCAAGTGATTCGGCTATTCGGGCAATATTTGCCGGCTCCATCTGTTCTGGCTCGACCCCGTCCATTCCGATGGAAGGAGCATCGGTCTCAAGAACGATTCTATTGAGGGGTATCGCAGCCGCGGCACTTCTTGCTCTCTTTGCGCGGGATCTTGTAACAGCTCCTCCGAATGCAAGGTAAAAACCAAGATCAAGGAAACGCTCGGCCAGCTGCCTCCCCCTTGTATACGCATGCACTACGCCGGTAATCCTGCGATTGTATTTCTTCTCCGATAGAATGGAGAGCATTTCATCGAAAGCTCCCCTGCAGTGCAGAATTACAGGTAAGCCAAGCTCGGAGGCAAGATCAAGCTGCCTGCGGAATACGATTATCTGGGTACTTCTGTCAGGATTTTCGATCTTGAAATCGAGACCAATTTCACCCACGGCAACCGAACCTGTTTCGATCAGGAGCTTTCCAAGCAAACCCGTATCAAGTATCTCATCTGCAAACCACGGATGAAGTCCAAGCGCCGGGAAAACTGCCCGATATTTTGACAGCTCAGCTACTTTTTTCCAGGAGCTGGTTTCTACAGCGGGAACGATGATCGCCGTAATGCCTCTGCGAGCGGCTCTTTTCAGAACACCGTCGATATCTCCGCAAAGCGGCTCCATGAACAGATGGCAGTGAGTGTCTATCAGCATATCGGATTCCAATGGATTAAGTAAAATATCCTATCGGCTTTACTGCAATACATTCTGCATCGACAGGCCCTGTATGTCCAGAGCAGAAGGTCAGTAGGTCAGTGTTCTCTGCTTGAATCCGTATCCCATTACATCGTAAGCGTCATGCAGCACCATGAATGCATCCGGATCGATCTTCTTCAGTATTCTTCTGAGAATCATAACCTGCCTGCGATGAATACAGACGTAAATAACATCTTTCTCTTTCCTGCTGTATCCCCCCTCCGCCTTAAGGAAAGTTACACCTCTGTTGAGTTTCTGAAAAATGGCATCCCTTACTTCATCGGGTCTTTCGGTCACTATCATCACCGCTTTTACATAAGGCATTCCCTCAGCGGCGAAGTCAGTCATTCTGCTTGTAAGGAAAAGGTTAAGATAAGCCCATATTACAATGACCGGATTCCGGAACACGGCGCCAACAGCCAGAATGATCAGGGATTCGACCATCCAGTAACCGGTGCTTATCGAAACTCCTGTATACTTTTTCAGTATTGCCACCGGGATATCAGTTCCGCCGGTAGAACCACGGTATTTGAAGATCAGACCAAGGCCAAGCCCAAGCAGAGCGGAACCGGCAATGGAAGCCAGGAGGATATCCATTTCGGAATTACCGGTAAAGAAGACCGCAAGGCGCGGCAGCTCTCCCGCCGGGGCAATGTTATGTACGAAGTTTTTATAATTCGAAAGAAATGACAGATGGGAAGGCTGAAAGAGCCAGCACATGGAATTCGACATGAGCATTCCAACAAGGCTTCTTACCCCGAATTGTTTTCCAACGACCAGGTAACCTAAAAAGAAGAGGGGTACATTGAAACCAAACATCCAGATGCTTTCAGAGACACCTGTCCAGTGGTACAGAACCTGAGCCAGACCGGCTACTCCGCCAGGTGATATCCGGAATGGAAACAGAAACCATGAATACGCCATTCCAAACAGAATGGAACCTGCTGCAATACCTGCATAGTCCTGAAATTCATTCCTGATGCTCACTCTCATCACCTCCTGGATGTGAAAAATAAAGGGACAAAGCCGAAAGCGGCCTTGCCCTGACATGTGCCGGAAATATAATCAAATGTTTCGCTGATCAGTTAACAATCAGCACTCTCGGGGGGATTCTACCTGCTTCCTCATCTTCTCGCAGAGCAGCCTCGATCTTGCGCTTCGCCAGGATTATTGCCCATACCAGAACAGGAGGAAGGCCGAGGAGAACAAATTCACTCCAGTATGGGATAGCGAATATGCACAGGTCGTAAAGACCATGGAATAGAACGGCAAGAAGAAAACCCTTCATGATCAGCTTTCGCCTTGATCCTCTACTCCCGCTGAATTTCGCCATTCCTATCCAGTAGCCCATGATAACCGACACTGAAGCATGCATTGGAATTGAAGTGAATGCTCTGAGAATACCTACCGTTATACCGTTTCCGAGGACATACAGAACATTCTCCAGACAGGCGAAACCCATTCCGGCAATCACGGTATATACAATCCCATCCATAACTTCATCGAAGCACTTCTTTCTGAAAACAAACTTCATTACAATAAATAGCTTCAGGCTTTCCTCTACCAGCCCAGCTACGATAAATGCCTTGAACACTGGATAGAGGAGACGATAGAAGGGATTGAGGAATCCCCTCAGTTCATCCAGACCCAATTCCAAGAAGATTGCCGGCACTGTTGATAGAAGTCCAAGCAGGAACATTCTGATGACAATGCCCTTTGGCTCCGGCTTCGCCCTGTCCTTCCTGTAAAAGTATATGACAATGATCAGAGCGGGAACTACTGCAAGCGCCAGCGAAACAACAAGGTTCATCTACGCTGTACTAAGCTGTTACGGGAGTGTTGATCTAATGAAGCCTCTGCTGCCATTTATTTCCGCCTTCCCAGCCGGCCTGGTATTCGTACTCTACAAAATAGACGCAGAGGTCCGCCTGATACTCGTAATCGACATAGAAGATATCGATATCCGACTGGTACTCGTAATCCACGAAATACCACAGAGCATCTTCTTCATCGGCCTGGTATTCGTATTCTACGAAATAGACACAGAGGTCCGCCTGATACTCGTAATTAACAACGAATATCTGCAGATCGGCCTGGTAGTCATAGTCACATACATATACGTTACCTGCAACAGCAGCAGTTGCGGCTGCAAAAAGAATCGCAAAATACTGTTTCATGAAACACCCTCTTTCATCATAATACCATTTCATTGCCATGGAATAGATTATTGTCAATATATGTATCTGATGTAAATAATCGAAAGGGGATACTCGATATGAAATGCGCTTATACTTTTCCGGTAATTCTTCTTATTCTACTGATTCCATGCTGCAGCAGCGGAGGAGAAACAATGCTTGGCTCAAACAACGACATTCATGAAGAAGAATTGCGATTCCCGGCGGAAGTAAGCGTGGCTGAAACATTCGCTGACAGATTCTTCGAATCAGTGGAATCAGTTGTTATTCCGAATATGGCTTCTCTTCAGTTGCCGGTTAACCCTGAGGAAGTATTCAACCTCGATGATATCATTAATGTATCGGGTATCGGCCGTATTCCCGAAGTGCTGCTGGAAAATGGTTTTGTTGTATATGAACCTCTCTATGTCACGAACAACCCGATCAGAGCGTACGAACTTATAGAAACATGGGATCAGCCGGTATACGTTTCAGCCGGTATTCCTCTTCACATGCTTCATATCTTCTTCGACCAGATCCTCCAGGATATCGAAGAAAATTATCTCTACGGCGATCTCGAGATCGTCTGCCGGAATCTTTACGAAAGCAATTTTGAGAGAGGCTGCAATCTGAATGCCGCTTTCTTTGCCGTACCCCTGGCGTTCCTCGATCCGGATTTTGTACCTGATCAATCCATTGCAGAAGCCGTTGACGCCGAAGTGGCACTTATCGAAGAACACCTCGGCTTCGATGACAGCCCTGTAATGGGATACAGGGAAGATTACTCCCAGTACGTTCCGAGGGGACACTATACTGCCAGTCCCGGACTTGAGCGGTATTTCAAGGCGATGATGTGGCTGGGCAGGCTTACGTTCATCCTGAACGGAGGAGAACCCAACGGACAGATGGCCGAATACATCGTTGCAGAAGATGATGCCCGCGTTATGACTGCAAGCGCCCTGTGTATCGTTTCGGATCTGTCGGAAATTGAGTATGAAGGAGAACTTCTTCTTGATAAATGGCGGCGGATCTATGAGATAACAGCTTTCTTCGCCGGTTTTGCAGACGATCTCTCCGTGCCGCAGTACACTTCCGCAGCGCGGGAGACCGCAGGCGAAGCTGCGGACAGTCAGCTTATATGGAGTATGGATTTCTACAGGCTGTTCAGAGATTACGTTAACTCCAATTTTGCGGGCCCTGCCATCTACAGCGGTACAGGGGAGCT
>Ga0164313_10006203_pt1 | contig 10556 bp, 9 predicted proteins | sample GuaBasSedimGuay4_FD_113735 | JGI IMG/M metagenome (GOLD analysis project Ga0164313, IMG submission 113735) | Subseafloor sediment microbial communities from Guaymas Basin, Gulf of California, Mexico - Guay4, Core 4569-4, 0-3 cm | ecosystem: Environmental > Aquatic > Marine > Hydrothermal vents >...
AAGAGCATCAGCAACAAGAAGCTGGCGTGGATGCTGACTGGGATTCCGCGGATCGTGGCCACGTGGAGCGACCAGCGGGAGTCTGGAGGATTCCCCTTGGGTTGGGTCATACTGAGCCTTCCAGGATCCCATTTGGCCGCCAGAACGAGGAATGACAGCGACCCAGAATATCTGTCATTCTGAGCGAGGGTCCAAATCCGTTTTGATCCGTGAAATCCGTGTCCTCATTGCGACGTTGTGATGTCTGCGATGGAGCTAATACCTAATACCTAATACCTAATACCTAACAGCTTATGCGATGAAGCTAAAAGCTAACGGCTAATAGCTTTAGCGATGTCTTTGCGAGCTTTGCGTCTTGGCAGTTGCTAATTCACTTGCCGCTGTTGCTCGGTGAGGGCGGCTAGCCGGCCGCTCACCTCGCGGTAAGCTGGATCCTGGTTCCGAATTTCCTCGTAGAGGCCGACTGCCTGTTCGAATTCACCCGTCTTTTCGAACGCCACCGCCAGCTCGTAGCGAAGGGCCGTACGGGCGTCACTGGAGAGGTCTGGGGCGACCAGGGCCTTCTGATACCACGCGGCGGCTTCGTCATACCTTTTCAATTCGGTGGCACAGACGCCAATCATGGAGCAGGCCTCGACAAAAAAGGCCGGATCGTGGGATGCAATCTGGAACTCGCCGATGGATTCTTCCAGGAGTCCCATTTCCTTGTAGGCGATCCCAAGGTTGAAGTGGGTGTCCGAGTCATCGTCGGAGAGCTGCTCGGCAACACCTTTCTGAAACTCTCTGAAGACCTCGTCAAGCAGAGCTTCACCCTTGCCTCGTCCGGTAGCTTCCTCCACCATTGCCTCTTCTTCGGCGAGCTCTTCCTCGAGTTCCTTCGCCAGGTCGATGTAGTCCCCGGCTCCGTCCTCTTCGAAGATGTCGCTGGATGTCTGGATTGTTTCATCCACCACCGGTTTGGCGGGTTTGCTCACCGCGGCAGGCTCAGCCACTTCTTTGGGTGCACCCACCTCTTTGACCGCCGCCGGCTGGTCCATGGCCCCAAGGCCCTCCAGTGTCTGCCGCCGTTCGACCAGGTCTGAATCACCGGGGTAGTCGGCCTCCAGTCGCTCGAGAATCCCTGCTGCGTCTTCGAGGAGTTCCTGATCGATAAAGAGATCGAGCTGAGCGAGCTCGTTGAATGAAGGACCGTCCGATCCGGTGCTGATCTCAACTAGATCTTCCTCAACCACCTCGATCTCGGCGGCTTCCGGCTCACCGTCTGCGAGCTGGGCGTCGACCGCCGGACCAGCGTCGGTCCAGGCCGGCCCGGAATCCGAATCGTCAAGATCGCCCACAGCATTCGCAACCATCTCTTGGACGTTGACGTCGCTGAAATCGACGTCGGTCGAAACGACTTCGTCAAAGGTGGTCTCGGACACTTCGTCGCCGTCGATCTCGACGATGATGATCTCATCGTCCTCATCTTCGACCGCTGAAGACGGCGTTCCATAAAGGGTTTCAAGCTCCGTCGCCGCGTTCTGATTGCCCGCGGATCGGTACCCCTCGATCACCGGCTCGACGGTGCTCGCCGCCCGGTCGCGTTGGCCTACTTCGAGGTAGATCCTCGCGAGCGCCTCTCTCGCCTCAACGTGATCCGGCAGGCGGCTGATCACTTCCTCGAGGTGATCGATCGCCTTGTCATTGAGACCGTACTTGGAAAAAACAGCTGCTTCGTTGATCCGCTCGGTTGGGTCGAAGGTCAGTGCCCCCTGGATCACCGGCTCCGAATCGGCCTCTGCGCCATCCAGTTCGTCGCCGTCGATGGTGAAACTGATCTCCGAAGGAAAGTCATCGCCAAGACCCGAAATTTCGACTCCATCCGAGTCTTCGATCACTGCCCCGTCGAGCTGAGCCAGTCGCTCCCGATACAACTTGTTTGTCGGATCGGTGGCAACCAACTCAAGATAGAACCGCTTCGCCTGATCTTCCTGGCCGCTCGAGAAGCACACATCAGCCAACGACGAAGTGAGTCGAGTGAGCATTTCTTGATCGCCCGAGGGGCGAAATGCTCGAATCGCCAGCCGCAGAATGCGCTCATCGTTGGGGGCAATCTCGACAAGCTCGCGCAGCATCTTCTGCGCCCTCGAGTAGTCGGCCTTCTCGAGCAAGGACTCGGCGGCCGGGATCATCATCTCGGCGGCCTCGTCCTGATCACCGTCCGACATCAGAACGTTGCCCATCAGCGCGCGAACATCCGAGTTGTCGGGGTCCACCTCGAGAATTTCTCTGGCGAGCTCCGCCGCCGGCTCGCTTTCACCCAACGCCATGAAGGTACGGACCTGCTGGGTCCGGAGAGGGACGCTGTCGGGGGAGACCTGGAGCCCAGCGGTCAGCAACTCTTGAGCGGACGTCACCCGCCCGGCGTCGAGCAATCGTTCGCAGATGGGCGCCATCACGTCGCCATTGGGCAACTCGTGGTCGAGCAAGCGCCGGAACAACCGCTCAGCTTCGTCGAGCTGATTTCGCTGGATGAGCGTTGCTCCAAGGGCGCAGTAGGCCTCCATAGCCTGTTCGGCGTTACCCGATTCAAGCAACATGTCGGCAAATTTGAGCCTCGAGGTAGAGTCGTCCGGATCGATGTCGGTCAGACGCTGGTGGGCGCGGATCGCGCGCTCCATTTCATCGTTCTTGGAATAGTGCTCGGCCAACATCTGGAACTGACTCTTGGCCTCAACCATCAGACCCTGTTCGACGTACAGCTCGCCAAGCTTCTCGAAAATATCCAACCGTTGCGGCGCGAGCCGGTTGATCTTCTTATAAATGGCAATGGCCTTGGGGAGGAAACCTTGCTCGGCAAACTGGCCGGCAACCCGCTCGTACCGCGAGACCGCCTTATCAATCTCTCCGACCCTACCGTAGAGGTCGCCAAGGCGGTTGATGGTGTTGGTGTCTCCGGGACTGGCGCTGAGGAGTTTCTCGTACTCGCGGATGGCCTGCTCGAGCTTGCCCTTTTGGACGAGCTTTTCAGCAGTTTTCAGGATTTTGTCCCGTTTTATGGCCATCGGCTGAATCTATCCCTTGCCGCGTGAGTCTGCGGTATTCATGGTAGCACAGGCGACACCCTGAAACTCCGACGATGCAAGTAGCTGCGACCATAACTGCCTATGCCGCGACGGTGGTTGAGGGTGCCGTAACCCTTGTTCCGTGACCAGTCCCAACGGTCGTCGAGGATGCCTAACTCCACCATCACCCCGTCACGATGAACCTTGGCGAGAATCGACGCCGCAGCGACCGAAAAATACGTGTCGTCAGCACGCTTGAAAGAGTGGATCGGAAGGCCCAGATCGCCGAGTTCGACATGGTCCACCACTACCTCGATCCCCGGTTCCGCCAAAGCCTTGACGCCGGCTCTCATGGCCAGACGCGTCGCCTCCAGGATGTTGATTCGATCGATGAGGTCTTGCCAAATCTCGACAATAACCCATGAGACGCAGATCTCGCGGATCCACACGGCCGTCTCCCGGCGTTGCTTTGCGGTCAGCCGCTTGGAGTCGCGAACCCGCGACGATTCGGGAATCTGATCGAATCTCGCCGCACAAACCACCACCGGCCCGGCCAGAGATCCTCGGCCCACCTCATCCACGCCCACCACCGCCTTGGCGCGGCGCAGAATAGCGCGATCTCGCTCCCCGAGAATCTCAGGTGAAGCCGATCGTCGTTTCGAGGTCGTCATCTCGGAGTTGGTGAGGGCAAAAAGCCCGGGCTATCGGGTCTGCGACCGCTCCCGGATACGCGCTGCTTTACCACGAAGTCCTCGGATGTAGTAGAGCTTGGCGCGACGGACTCGCCCGCGGCGTGTGACTTCAACCTTGGCGATGGAGGGTGAGTGCAGCGGAAAAGTCCGCTCGACGCCGATCCCTGACGAGATCTTCCGCACGGTAAAGGTTTCGGAGACACCACCGTGTTTGCGCGCGATCACCATGCCCTCGAAGATCTGAATGCGCTCTTTTTCGCCTTCTTTGAGCCGCACATGAACTTTGAGGTTGTCACCAGGACGAAAGTCCGGGATGTCTGTCTTGAGATATTCTCGTGTTACTTCTCTGATGAGGTCCACTGTATGCCTCCATGCGTGAACAAGGGACCGGTCTCGGACCCTCGGGGACGCGGAGTATACATTATTTATTCGCTTGGGCAAGCGGCTTGCCCGTAGATAATTATGAATTATGAATGATGAATTTTGAATGACGCTGCACCGGACCCGCATTCACGAAACCGGCCTGTGCGATGCAACTCATAATTCATCATTCATAATTCATAATTCGTCGTCTTGTTCTTCGGGGGCGGGAATGCCGACGAAGAAGACTTGGTCCTCGAACGGGAAGGCGATCACCCGCCCGTGGGCGTCCAGCGTCACATTATCGGGCACAGGTTCTTTCGAGACGGCATCGAAGCAGCGGAAGCCGAACGGCACCTCGGCACCATCGGGTGCAAGCCAGTCCGGGATCACCAGATCCCAGCGCTCCTCGTCTTCCGGCACGACCGCAAACCGCACTTGAGCCATAGGCAACTCCTGCAGAGCGGTGCGCTCGGCCACCAGGGCCTCGGCCTCTTCGATCAGCTCCTCAAGGGCTTGTTCGGTGAAGGCCTGAAGGAGAGAGGCGTCTTCAGGCCCCTCGATTTCGGCCATCAACAAGAGGTGGTAACTCCCATCTTCGAGCTCGTCACCGGCAGTGTAATCGACCGCAAACTCGGTGCCGGTTTCTTCCGACTCGACGTCGAAGGAGGCGCCATGAATCAGGTCACGAACCACCAGCGCAAGCAAGACCTCGTCAGCGCTCGTTGCCGGAAACTCGATCTCCCAGCCGGTATTCCAGGTCGCCATCTAAACTCCTCAATCTCAGAGTTAAGAGTTTTGAGTTATGAGTTATGAGTTACATCGCAGATGTTCACGAGCGCCTCGAAGAGTTACTAAAAAACTCAATACTTTCAACTCAAAACTCTCAACTCTCAACTTTTAACTCAAAACTCTCAACTCTCAATTCTTAACTCTTAACTCTCAACTTTTAACTCTTAACTCTCAACTCATAACTGGACCGTCAGTCGTCCACTTCTCGTTTTTTTCCGAAGATCGCCGCCACCACCACCCCCAACAGATAGAGGAGGATCATGGGCACCGCAAAGACCGTCTGAGTGGCGATGTCCGGAGTCGGCGTGATGATCGCCGCGGTCACAAAAATGCCCAGGACCGCCCAGCGGAACCCTCCTATCAGCTGTCGTGCGTTGACGATCCCGAGGCGGGCGAGAAAGAACATGAGCATCGGCATCTCAAAAACCAGCCCGAGGCCGAGCAGGATCTTGGACATCATGCCGAAGTAGGCCTGGATCGTGACGACCTGCTTGAAATCTTCTCCGACACCCATGAGGAAGTTGACCACCATGGGGAACGCCACGTAGTAGCCGAAGAGGCCGCCTGCAACGAAGAAGAGGGTCGTAAACACGATGAACGGCACCGCAAGCCGTCGCTCACGCTTGTACAGGCCTGGTTTGAGGAAGAGCCAGAGCTGGAGCAGCAGGAAAGGTGAGGCTGCAAAGATCGCCGACAGCATTGCGACCTTGATATAGAGCATGAAGGGTCCGGCAAGGTCGGTGAACGCGAGCTTGTCGTCCGCGGGAAGTACGTCGAGGATAGGTTTCTGCAGCCAGTGGAAGATAGGCGGTGAGAAGTACCAACAAGCCATGAAAGCGATGAAGACCGCGAGGACGCTGGCGAAAAGACGCTTCCTCAGCTCGTCCAAGTGGTCGAGCAGTGTCATGCGTGGGAGATCTTCCGACCCCTTTTCGATCTCGTCCGAAAGCTCCGGATTGACGTCGGTCACGATTCGTTCTGCTCCTCCGGCGTCGCCGGTTCTTCGACGGCGGCATCGATGGTCTTCTTCACGAAATCCGTGCCTGCAGTCTTGATGTCACGGAGGTCTTTCTCGACCGATTGGATTTCTTCCGCAGCTACTTCGTCCTCGACCGTCCGCTTGAACTCGTTGGACGCACGGCGAAACTCACCCAGGGCTCGACCGATGGAACGGCCGATCTGGGGCATCTTTCTCGGCCCGAACAAAAGCAGACCGACGATGAAGATCATGATGATCTCGGGCATCCCGAGGGGACCGAACACCGCACACCTCCCGGCACAGTATACGCAGGGAATTTTGAATTATGAGTTATGAGTTATGAATTACATCGCACCATCGCAGGTGGCCCGCTGAGATGTCATTCATAATTCATAACTCATAACTCATAATTCCGAGTAGTTTCCTGTATCGTTGACATCGAATACTGCAACCATCGCAGGTTGCGACCGTTGAAGGAATATGAAGCAAAACACACGACATCCATTCGCCCTGATTTTTGTGGCCTCCACGCTGATGATCGGCGCCGCCACCGGCGCCATCTTCGGCGAACGGTCGATTCCTGAAAGTGAGCAGAAGCTCGTTCTTCGCGCCTCGGAGATCGTCACCACCTTGCTCCAGTGGCTGCCCGAGGAGCACGAGCCGGAAGACATCGTCTACGACGGAATCGGCGGCATGCTTCAGGTTCTGGATCCTCACTCGAGCTACCTCGATCCACGGTCGTTCCGCCACATGCGGGCCCGGCAAGAGGGTTCCTTCTTTGGAGTTGGGATCATCATCTCCCGCCGTAACGGTAAGGTCACCGTGATCTCCCCCATTGCAGGCACGCCGGCTGCGTCGCGCGGCCTACGCGCGGGCGATGTCATCGCAGGAGTGGCCGGAGAGGAGACCGAAGGCCTCAATCTCGATGAGGTCGTCGATTTAGTGCGCGGTCCGGAAGGGACCACCGTGGTTCTCAACATTGCGCGTCCGGGCTTCAAGGATCCCTTCGACGTCGAGATCGAGCGGACGCGGATCCCGCAGACTTCGGTTCGTTTTTCCTTCCTGATCGAACCCGACATCGGCTACATCCGCCTGTCGGAATTTTCCAACACCAGCACCCGCGAGGTCCAAGAGGCCATTGCCAGGCTCGGCGATCAGGGCATGGAGTGGCTGATCTTCGACCTCCGCAACAACCCTGGCGGACCCCTCGATGCGGCCGTCGGCGTTTCCGATCTCTTCCTCATCAAGGACCAGTTCATCACCTCGACTCGCGGACGAACACCGGAGAACAACACGACGTTCCGCGCACCTGGAAACCCGGCTGGTTTCGATGGACCACTGGTCATTCTGGTCAACGAAGGTTCCGCATCGGCCTCCGAAATCGTCGCCGGTGCCGTCCAGGACCATGACCGCGGTCTGGTTCTGGGTGACGTGACCTGGGGCAAAGGTCTGGTCCAAACGGTGTTCACGGTACGCGACACCGGCCTCGCCCTGACAACCGCGCGGTACTACACCCCATCGGGTCGTTGTATTCAGCGGGACTACGAGTCGTTCATCGACTACGTCACTCACCGCAACGGCACCGACAGTTCGACGACAGAAATCTACGAGACCGACGCGGGCCGGACTGTGCTGGGTGGCGGTGGTATCACCCCCGACATCACCGTCGAGAACCGCACCCTTTCAGAATCCATGGTCCGACTCTACAGCCGGTCGGCGTTCTTCCGTTTTGCGGTCAAACTCCTCGCCGAAATACCAGAAGAGGAGTACGCCGCCTTTGCCGACAGCTTCGAGGTGAACGAAGAGATCAGCGACTCGTTCTGGAGCTGGGTCGTCGAGGAAGAGATCATCGAGCCTGACCTGATCGAGAGCCTCCAGGAGGACGAGATCGAATCCACCCATATCGGCAGAGCCATCACCGTCGAGATCTTCAACGCCACCATCGGGTTGAACGAAGGCTACCAGAAGGCCCTCGAGAGCGACGATCAATTAGAGGCAGCCATCGAGAACCTCGATCTCGCGACCGACTTTTGGGAAGCGTTCACGGAGGAACACCAGGATTAGTTTTGGGTTTTTAGTTTTTAGTTTTTAGTTTCCATCGCATGGTTTCCACCAGCGCTCTGCGATGACACGTTGAACTTGATTCTTATCGCCGCGATGCCATCCGCGTCAGTCTGTTTCCCATTCTTTACGTACGTTACGGCAGGCCGCGCCTTGTACGAAGTCGAAGCCCCTACCGGTAATGATGCATGCGATGTAACCAAAAACCAAAAACCAAAAACTAAAAACTTTCCCAGATGAACGTCACCGGTCCTTCGTTGACGAGCTCGACCTCCATCATGGCGCCGAAGCTGCCGGTCTCGACCTCGATTCCGTGACCGCGCAGAAGCTCGACGAAACGATCGAAGAGAGGTTCCGCGTCGTGACCGGGCAATGCGTGGTCGAAGCTCGGCCGCCGGCCCTTGCGAATCGAGCCCGCGAGGGTGAACTGCGACACCGCAAGGACCTTGCCGCCGACCTCGTCGAGGCCGCGGTTCATCCTGCCGTCCTCATCTTCGAAGACCCTCAGGGTGGCAATTCGTCGAGCCGCCTTTTCGACCTGGTTTGAACCGTCCTCGTACTCGAGGCCGACCAATACCAACAGGCCCAACCCAATGGCGCCAACGGTCTCTGTATCGACCCGGACCGCAGCGCGAGACACTCTCTGAATCACCAGCCTCACTCGGTCCCGCCTTTGAAGCTCGCGACCAGGGTGGCTAGTTCACGCCCACCGAGCAGGGTCACAGCCAAGATGTAGAGACCTCCGGCTGGCACAAGCACCGCCGCCAGCCTGAGTGCACCATCGAGGCTGGTGTGGTCGATGCCGGCGAGCCACGGTCGCGATTGCATCAGCCCGAGGGCCATGAGCCCTGCAACCGCCCCCTGACGCGCCACCGCTGCAAGACTTCCAGGGATAAGAGCACGGTCAAAACCATACCGACGGGCATAGAGCACGGTCAGAAAGAGACCAAAACAGGTCATGGCGATGGTGTTGGCCCACCCGAGACCGGGAGTCCCGAGTCGACCGACCATCCACCAACAACCCGCGGTGAAGACGATCATCGCCACCAGGCTGCCCCACATGGGAGTCTTGGTGTTTTTCTGGGCAAAGAAGGCGCTCGCCATCACCTTGACGTGTCCGGTCCCAACCAGCGAGAACGCGTAGGCCGCCAGGGTGGCGCCGGTCATGGCCACATCAGCCGATGTGAAACGACCGCCCCCGAAAAGTACACCGATGATGGGGCGGGCGAGAACGGCCATGACGACCGCCGCCGGCAAGGTCACGAACGTCACCAGGCTCACTGTGTTGAGCAAGGTATTGGAAGCCTGCCTTGGATCCTCGCGAAGTTCCCTCGACAGGAGCGGCAGCAGTACGGTCGTCATCTGGACAACAACCAAACCGAAGACAAGCTCCGTCACCCGGTAGGCACCGTAGGTATAGCTCACGCCGCCGTCGATGAAGGAAGCAAAGCGGTTGGAAATCAGCTGGTTGATCTGGTTGATGCCGAGGACGGGAATCCCGGGGAGCATGAGCAGTAAAACCTGGCCGACCCTTGGGCTGCGAATGGCGCTCCACAGCGGGCTGATTTTGAATCCGAGGCGACGCACCGCCGGCGCCTGAACCGCGACCTGGAGGACTCCTCCAATCAGCACCGCCCCGGCGAGCACGGGAGCAGGGTTATCGACTCTGGGGACCACGACCCAAGCCGCCCCAGCGACAACGAGATTAAAGAACAGGGGGGTCGCCGCCGGCAGGAGGAATCGTTCGTGACTGTTGAGTACCGCCTGAAAGAGCGCGGCGATTGAGATCAGCAGGAGGTACGGAAACATGATGCGATTCATCAAGACCGTGACCGCGAACTTGCCGGACACATCGACGAAGCCCTCGGCGTAGAGCCGAACCAGCCACGGCGACGCTAAAATCCCGACCGCAACCACCAAACCGACGACGAGAAGCAGCACAGCGAACAGACCGCGAAAGAGTTCCTTCGCCTCTTTGTGGTCGCCATCGCGGCTGACCAGCTGGGACAGGGTGGGCACGAAGGCCGCGTGCAGCGTGCCCTCAGCAAAAAGGCCACGGAAGGCGTTGGGGATCCGGTTTGCGGTGCGGTACGCATCGTAGAAAAAGCCGGCGCCGATCACCGAGAACAGCGCCTTGTCGCGGAGATAACCCGACACCCTGCAGAAGAGGGTGACCACCGCCATCCGCGATGCGTGTCGTAGCAGACGCTGTTCCTGACTCACGGAAAGAGACTAACACCGGAGTGTGGCACCGAAGGGGCAGGGGGAAGGCGTTAGCGGATAGGTTTTTAGTTTTTGGTTTTTAGTTTTTGGTTTCATCGCAGGCTTCATTGCCGGTAGGTCGGTAGGACTGACGTGCAGCGTGCAACTTGCCGGATGGCTCGTGAAGAATGGGACACGGATTTGCACGGATTTGCACGGATTTTTTCTGAGGGTGGCGATCGTGGCCGGAAGGGGGTATGACTTCGTGGTGACGGATCTGTGGATTCTCGGCCATGGCCGCCGCCATCGCTATCGCGCCCGCCGAGTGGAACGCAGGCGCGCGCATGTTTAGGCCAACGACTTCCTGAGTCTCCGCCGTTTCCAGCTGCGTGGCAAAGTGTCGTCAGGCCATGCACCACGTTTCCT
>Ga0164313_10006205_pt1 | contig 10555 bp, 5 predicted proteins | sample GuaBasSedimGuay4_FD_113735 | JGI IMG/M metagenome (GOLD analysis project Ga0164313, IMG submission 113735) | Subseafloor sediment microbial communities from Guaymas Basin, Gulf of California, Mexico - Guay4, Core 4569-4, 0-3 cm | ecosystem: Environmental > Aquatic > Marine > Hydrothermal vents >...
TGCTGCCTCAACAAATCCTGAAAATAAGGGGTGTCCTTTTCTAGGTGTTGATGTAAATTCCGGATGAAACTGACAGGCAATAAACCATGGATGATCCTGAACCTCAACGACTTCAACTAAACGACCATCCATAGATTTACCGGTAAAGCGTAAACCTGCTTTTTCCAGTGTATCAATATAATTATTGTTAAATTCATAGCGATGACGGTGACGCTCGGTAATCACATCCTTTTGATACATATCGAATACCAGAGAGTCTGGTTGGATTCGACATTTTTGTGCGCCTAAACGCATCGTGCCGCCTAAGTCAGAATTTTCATCGCGGGTTTCTGTCTGTCCTTCATGATCATGCCATTCGGTAATTAAACCTATCACGGGATGCGGGCTATTAGGTAAAAATTCAGTACTATGCGCACCTTCCAGCCCGGCAACATTTCGTGCAAACTCAATAACAGCAGATTGCATGCCTAAGCAAATGCCTAAATAAGGTATTTTATTTTCTCTGGCATAGCGTACCGTAGAAACTTTACCCTCTACACCACGCTCTCCAAAACCACCAGGCACTAAAATCGCATCAACATCCTTTAAAGGAGCAACGCCATCATGCTCAATGATTTCAGAATCAACATATTTTATTTTTACTGTGTTGCGCGTTGTTATTCCTGCGTGAGTCAAGGCTTCACTTAAGGATTTATAGGCATCACTATGGCCAACATATTTACCTACAATCGCAATAGTGACAGAATCATGAGGGTGCGTAATACTGTCAACTACAGATTCCCATTCAGACAAGTCGGCTACGGGGACATCCAGGCGTAGTTGATTAACAACAATATCATCCAGACCTTGTTCATTTAATAGCAGAGGAATTCGATAAATCGTATCAGCATCAATTGCAGAAATTACCGCATTTTCAGGTACATTAGTAAATAAGGCTATTTTACGTCGTTCTGCCGCAGGAATACGCTGTTCAGAACGACAGATTAATACATCTGGCTGTATTCCGATGGTACGTAATTCTTTAACCGAATGCTGGGTAGGTTTGGTTTTAATCTCACCCGCTGTCTTAATATAGGGCACCAGGGTAAGATGGATAAACAATGCCCGTTCATGCCCTAATTCAATACCAATCTGACGAATGGTTTCCAGAAAAGGTAAGGACTCAATATCACCGACTGTACCACCGACTTCAATTATGGCAACATCCATACCTTCAGCACTGGCGTAGACGCGGCGTTTTATTTCATTGGTGATATGCGGAATAACCTGCACTGTTGCGCCTAAATACTCACCTTTACGCTCTTTGCGTAAAACGCTTTCGTAGACCTGGCCTGTGGTAAAGTTATTTTTCTTGGTCAATCGGGTTTGTAAAAAACGCTCGTAATGACCTAAGTCCAAATCAGTTTCGGCACCATCCTGAGTGACAAATACCTCCCCGTGTTGAAACGGGCTCATAGTGCCTGGATCTACATTGATGTAGGGATCCAGTTTTGTCATGGTTACGTTTAAACCACGCGCTTCCAGAATAGCCGCTAGAGAAGACGCAGCAATTCCTTTTCCCAGAGAGGAAACTACTCCACCTGTAATAAATATAAATTTTGTCATTGACTAAAAAACTGAAAAAAAACGAATTGATTCTTTGTTAATATTAATGATAAACATTTAACCTGTCGTACAGTTCTATATTTAGGATAAAGGAGACTCTATCTATAAAATATAACACAACAGGCTGTGTATACCTGAACCTGACTATTTTAATCGACAATGCATGTTTCGTCATTGCCTTTAAACATTTAATTATAAACTAAGGGAGATGGAAAAAAATAACCATCCAATCTAACGGGCCTTTTTGTTCGTCTTCTCCCGTGTAGCAATAGTTACGTAGCCTGCTATGCGCCTATTGCTACACAACAGAATACAAACAAAAACTCTCCCCTATATTGGACGATTATTTATTTCCAGCTCCCTAACTTAAGTATGCATCAGTATTACGCTGCCAAATCAGCTGAATACATGTTTCGTTGTGCCGATAAAACTCAGCACTTACCCAGGTATTTGCAATGGCAGCAAGCTTTCCATCGATATATATCAGCGGCAGTACATCACGTTGCCAGGGAGCAATACCTGCCTCCTGATATAGTTTTTTTAAACTATGTTGCCCGCTACGCTTCGGTAAAGTCATTTTTTCGCCACCTTGCCGATATTTAATCTGTATGACTCCCTGTCGCCAGATGTGTCTGGCAATACCTTGTTGCGCGGTTTTTATTTGTAACACACCATTGTCAGGTAAATCCAGAAATTCATGCTGGCTGTCCCAGACTAAGACCTGGTTCAAATCAGGTTTATTGCCTACCGGGACTAGATGCAATTCATCCCGGTACCGGTGCACACTATAGCCATCATGCACAACAACCGGATTGGCATCAATTCGTGCTAGTAATATATCCTGCATAATAGCGGCCAATACCTTCTGCGTCGGCATACGTGCACCAAGATAATCTAGCCATTCCCGGATAATGCTCTGCTGTGTTAACTGATCATGTTCCAGCAAGGCCGTTATAGCGAGACATTGCTTTTCGGTATCAAATAACAGCTGCATTTTCTGTTTGGCGCTGGTGGATAATAATGCTTGCGCATCTGCACAATGTTGTGCCGTACGCGCAACCGTTTTATCCAGGCTCGGCCAGCGTTGTTCAAGTAAAGGAATAATTTCATGGCGCAGGTAGTTTCGATCAAACTGCCTATCCTGATTACTTGGGTCTTCAATCCACTGCAAAGTGTTTTGCTGGGCATAGCACTCAATCTGTTGCCTACTGATATCTAGCAGAGGCCTGATTAATTGGCCCAGTGCAAAATTGATCATAACAGGCATCCCAGACAGGCCCTTTAGTCCTGCACCTCTAAATAGTTGTAATAGAACCGTTTCCAGTTGATCATCGCGATGCTGAGCAAATAGCAATAAATCATTGTCACTGAGTATTTTTTTAAATGCCTGGTAACGCGCATTACGCGCTGCAGCTTCAGGGCTTTCACCCGATTTTGCCTGGGCATTGACATGGATTATTTGAAATTTTACCGCCAGCACCTGTGCTGTCTTCTGACCATGAATAGCCCATGCATCAGCTTCTGCTTGTAGACCATGGTGTATATAAACAGCTATTATTTTAGACTTAAGCTCAGGAACTCTGGACAGTAGATGCAGTAAAACATGTGAGTCAATACCGCCACTGTAGCCAACAAAGATATTGTTAGCTGTGGCGCAATAAGGTATCAATTGTGTATGAATATATGCTGCAGTGAGATTCATAACGATACCGAAATTATTTTACCAATGGCTCAAAGCGAAGCGCAGGAAAATTAGAGCCTGGTACTTATAGTACTCCGGGAAATAGGGACGGGATAGATGTGCAATTACTTTGCATCCTCTGAAAAAGAACCAAAAGACATAATTCGCTGATAGCGCTTCGCTAATAAAGTCTCTGTATTTTCGTGCCTTAATTCTTTGATATGGCGAAACAAGGCTTCTTTTAAACTCTCGGCAGTCGCTTTAAAATTCCTATGGGCACCACCAATTGGCTCTCTAATGACTTCGTCTAAAAAACCCTGCTCTCTAACTCTATCGGAGGTAATCCCCATTGCTTCAGCTGCTAGTTTTGCTTTGTCAGCGCTTTTCCATAGTATAGAAGCACAGCCTTCAGGAGAAATAACTGAATAAGTACTAAATTCCATCATAATCAAGCGGTCACCAACACCAATCGCTAAAGCACCACCCGATCCACCTTCACCGATAACAGTGCAGATAATAGGCGTTTCCAGTTTAGACATTTCAAATAGATTACGTGCAATTGCCTCACTTTGACCGCGCTCTTCAGCACCAATACCAGGGTAGGCTCCCGGCGTATCAATTAGACAAATAATTGGTAGGTGAAAACGCTCCGCCATTTTCATGACTCGCAAGGCTTTACGGTAACCTTCAGGACGTGGCATGCCAAAATTACGGATAATTTTCTCTTTGGTATCTCGCCCTTTTTGATGACCAATAATAACCACAGCTTCGCCATTTAGTTTAGCTAGGCCACAGATAATTGCCTGGTCATCAGCATAAGTACGGTCACCGTGTAACTCATGAAAATCAGTAAACATCAGGTCTATATAATCCAATGTATAGGGTCTACCAGGGTGTCTGGATAATTGAGAGATTTGCCAGTCACTTAATTCCCTGAAAATTTCCTCCGTTAATGTCTGACTTTTAGCTTCTAGCTCATTTAATGCAGATGAAATATCAATATCGTTATTCGCCTCTACACGACGTAATTCTTCAATTTTTGCTTCTAATTCAGCAATTGGTTGTTCGAAATCGAGAAAATTTAAATCCATGGCTTTTATTATTTAATAGTTTTTATGGGTTCTTGTTGGCTATTTTATCTAATTCTCGCAAATGTTTTAATTTTTCTGCAATTTTTATTTCCAGTCCGCGTGAAACAGGTTGGTAAAAGTCAGTTTCCTGCAAACCTTCTGGAAAATAATTCTCTCCTGCAGCATAGGCTTCAGGCTCATTATGCGCATAACGATATTCCTTGCCATAATCCAGATCTTTCATTAATTTTGTCGGTGCATTACGTAAGTGATTTGGCACAGGCAAACTGCCACTTTGCTTTGCTACACGCATGGCTGAATTATAAGCCATATACACAGCATTGCTTTTAGGCGCACAGGCCATGTAGACCAGTGCCTGGGCTAGTGCCAGCTCCCCTTCTGGACTACCCAGTCTCTGCTGAGTTTCCCAGGCATTGATACATATTTGCAATGCTCTGGGGTCTGCATTACCAATATCTTCCGAGGCAATACGCACTATCCGCCGCGCTAGATATAGTGGATCACAACCCCCATCAAGCATGCGACAAAACCAGTATAAAGCAGCATCAGGTGAGCTACCGCGTACGGATTTATGTATTGCTGAAATCTGATTGTAAAATTCTTCACCCTGATTATCAAAGCGGCGTACCCCACCGACTAAAACTTCTTTAGCAATCGCCTGGTTAATCTCTGTCAGCGAACTAGCCTGTGTCAATTCAACAGCAATTTCCAGTAAATTTAATAGCCGGCGCGCATCGCCATCTGCTGCAACAGAGAATTGCTGTTTTAAGACTTCGGACATGGTAATCCCTAAACCGGCATAACCTTTGTCTTTATCGGTTAAAGCTTTGTCAATCACACTGCGCAAATCTTCATCAGTCAATGCATTTAAGACATAGACTCTTGCCCGGGATAACAGCGCATTATTCAATGCAAAGGATGGATTTTCAGTGGTTGCGCCTAAAAAAAACACGGTGCCATCTTCTACATGCGGTAAAAAAGCATCTTGTTGCGCTTTATTAAAACGATGTACTTCATCGACAAACAAGATAGTTTGCCGTTGTTCCTGTTGCTGAATTTGTTTAGCTGCTGCAACAGCCGCCCGTATATCTTTAACCCCTGCCAGCACTGCAGAGATTGGCATAAATTCTGCATTAGAATGTTTGGCAATCATACGTGCCAGCGTAGTCTTACCCGTTCCTGGCGGCCCCCAGAAAATCATTGAGTGTAGCCGACCTGAATTGATCGCCTCATAAAGTGGCTTACCAGGCTGTAACAGATGTTTCTGCCCGGCATAATCCGCCAGTGATTCCGGACGCATCAAATCTGCTAAAGGTTTACTTAAATCACTACACATACTATTTTAAATCACTAATCAATCTTTCCAACACGGTTCTGTGCTAACCCTCAAATACATCCGTCCCTTCAGGGACAATAAATTCAAATATGTCGGGCGATAATGACTTTGGCATGGTGATATTGGAAAAAATAATTTGTGTCAGTTGACCGAAATTATCACTTAACTCCATGCCATAAAGCATATCGCCTTTTAAGCCTACCAGAATATATTTAAAACTACTGTCACGACTCTTGGGCGTTAATTTAATCCACTGTATATCATTATCCTGCCTCTGGCTGCTAATGGTATATTTTTCTTTCAAATCAACGCTACCACTTAATAATAATGCCGGAGTATCGCCGATAGACTGATCTATTTTTTTGATAATCAGCTGTTCTAAATCGGCATCATAAAACCAGACTTTACCGTCTTTAGAAACAATTTCTTGTACATAAGGCTGCTTATAATTCCAGCGAAACTTACCGGGTTGCTGTAAGTAAAAATCACCCTGACTGGTTTGTATTGTTTTGCCAGCCTCATCCAGAGATGTCTGGATAAATTTGGCCTGCAGATTTTTTGCCCGGGAAATAAACCCTTCCAGTTTCTGTGTCGCTGATGTGTCAGCCTGTGCAACAACAGCAAACAGAAATATCGAAATAGCTATTATTTTTCTCATTAAAAATTATCCTCTTTAAAATCGTTAAACCAGGTTTTTACTTTATTCATGGGTGTTTCTACGCATTCAGCATTTTTGTCAGGCTCGGAGCCGCGCACAAAAGGGTAGGCGATAATATCAGGGCACAATTCATTGGCTTTTAGACCCGACGCTTTGTCAATCCACACAGAAATAACGGAATCAGGTCGGGATAATACCACCGGTTGGGTTGCTACTTGTTGCATTAACGCGGTCCACAGTTTTAGTGAGCCACTAGAGCCGGTGACCCCTGCAGATTTATTATCATCACGCCCAATCCAGAATACCGCGAGATAATCACCGGTATAGCCAGCAAACCAGCTATCTCTCAGGTCATTAGTAGTCCCTGTTTTACCCGCCAGGACCAGGTTTTTAGGTAACACCTTGTAAGCTGATCGCCCTGTTCCTTCACGCATGACTTCCTGTAATACGGTATTAGTTAAATAAGTTGCAGCAGAATCTAGTTCTTGTCGGAGTGCATAGGGGTAGCGTTGCAATAAAGTGCCATCCTGTGCTAGCACAGCATTAATGGAGCGTAGCGGCATGGCAAATCCATCTCCCGCTAAAGTCTGATACATCTGAGTCACTTCAAAAGGCGTTAGCGCTAAAGAACCTAACAGCATAGAGGGAAATAGATTAATCGGTCTTTTGACCCCGGTTTCACGCAAGGTTTTTGCAATACGCCCTACCCCTATATCCATTCCTATGCGGACTGTGGCCAGGTTATAAGAGTGTGCCAGAGCAGTATGCAAAGCAACATCCCCATGTTCTTTGCGATCATAATTATTTGGCTGCCAGATTTTACCTTTTTCAGCCTTTACTTTAATTTTAGTATCACTAATCGGGGTAATCAGGGTATATTTTTCAGGGTATTCCAGCGCTGTTAAATAAACCAGTGGTTTGATTAATGAACCTATCGGGCGCACAGCATTCAATGCCCGGTTAAATCCAGCCCCCTGACTATCTCTACCACCCGCCAGAGCAACAATTTCTCCGGTATCCCGGCGAGTAACGATAGCAGCTGTCTCAAGTTTGCTGGATTGTTTGCGCTTTTCTATGTCAGCCAGTTTTAATTCAATACTGGAATCCAGGGCATCTTGCACCTTGGTATCCAGTGTAGTAAAGATACTAAGCCCCTCTGAGGTTAAATCCTGTTCATTATATTCCTGGGTTAATTGTCGTTTAACCAGGTCAATAAAGGCTGGATAGCGGTTTGCAGGGCGATGTGCATAGGCAACAACTTTAATCGGCTTTTGCCTGGCTTTTTCTGCTTGTTGCCCGGTAATATCTCCATGTGCAAGCATTTCATCCAGAACAAGGTTTCTGCGCTTTAATGCGCGTTCTGGCCTTTTGCGTAAATCATAATAACTAGGGCCACGCACCAGCGCAATTAATGCAGTCACTTGCTCCAGGGGCAATTTATTTAAAGGTCTGGAAAAATAAAACTCACTGGCAAGACCAAATCCATGTATTGCATGAGCGCCATCCTGGCCTAAATAAACTTCATTAATATAGGCTTCAAGAATTTCATCCTTATCAAAACGCGCCTCTAAAATTAACGCCATAAAGGCTTCATTTATTTTTCGCGTCAGGCTACGTTCAGAACTTAAGTAAAAGTTTTTCACTAACTGCTGGGTAATCGTACTACCCCCTTGAACTAGCCGCCCTGCCCACAAATTCACCCATAGCGCACGAGCTATACCCTTAAATGAAATACCAATATGCTGATAAAAATCACGATCTTCAGTCGCTAATAGCCCTTGCACCAGAGATTTTGGCACTTCATCAAGTTTAACCAGTACCCGGTCCTCTTTATGTGCGGGATAAAAACTACCAATCTGTACTGGGTCCAGGCGCACTATAGCAAGTTCATTACCTGTCTCTATATCTATAATGGAGCGTACTTCAGTCGCTGAAAAGTTAATGCGGATATATTGCACTTCCTGGGTTTTATCCCAGAATATAAATTTGCGGGTTTTTAAGCTAATCGTTTGTGCTTTTTTATAGTAAGTCGCTTGTGAGGAAAGCTTGCGCTCCGAGCGATAATGCAGTTTTTTTAACAGCACCAATAGCTGTTTGGCGTTAATCTTCGACCCGGCATAGACTTCTACCGGGCTGGCATAAACACGTGCGGGAATTGCCCAGCGCTTGCCTTCGAACTGCTCTCTGACAGTGTAATCCAGGTAACCCAGATAGCAGATAAAGATAAAAACTAGTAGTGCACAAAATTTAAGCACAGGTTTTTTTATCAAGTGCCATGTTTTATTTAGCAAAGATGGTTTTTGTTTTGCCTTTGACTTTCGTTTGCTTGTTTTTCCTGTCTTAGCAGTTTTTTTTGACCTGGGTTTTACAGGCTTCTTTGATTCAGCCATTAACTACTCTACACTCATTAGTTGATCAACACGTTGAAAGCCTCTGGGTAAACCATGCCCACGCTTGGCTCTAACCCCTCGGTAATTGTCCAGGTCAGTTGGTTTTAAGGTTAAAGTCCGCTTGCCTGAAAAAAGCTTAATACTGGTGTTCTCTGACATAACTGTGACTGCGACGACTTTATCCGCGCCTGCTACCAGGTCAGCTGTAGGGATTTGTATCAGTTTATTGCCTTTTCCTTTTGCCAATGCCGGTAATGCTGCGACAGGAAAAACCAATAGCCGGCCTTGCTGGGTGACTACGGCAATTAAATCACCCGTATTATTAATTTTCACAGGTGCCAGTAATTGCGCTCCTTTTGCTAGGCTAACAATACTTTTACCCGCTTTATTCTTGGACACCCACTCATTTAGCTGCACTCGAAAACCGTAGCCTGCATCGCTGACTAGCAGTATCCAGTCATCTTCGTGCCCAGACCATAGGTGCGTAAATAAAGAACCTACAGGCGGTTTTAAGCGCCCTGTTAACGGCTCTCCCTGGCTACGCGCGGAGGGTAGATCGTGAGTCGTTGTGGTATACACCCGTCCGGAAGAATCCAGTATAAACACTGGTTGAGTGGTACGCCCCAGAACAGAATCCAGATAGGTATCACCCGAGCGATAATTTAAGGCCTGCGCATCAACTTCATGCCCTTTAGCTGCGCGTATCCAGCCTTTTTGCGATAATACTATAGTCAAGGGTTCATTGGAAATTAAGGCTGTTGCATTTAATGCCTGTGCCACTTCTCGCTCAACAATAAAGGAGCGGCGATCATCGCCATATTTATCGGCATCCAGCAATATTTCCTTTTTAATCAAACGATTTAATAAACGCGCCGAACCCAGTGTTTTTTGCAGGTAATCACGCTCTTTTTCTAATTCGGTCTGCTCACCAATTATCGCCATTTCTTCCAGCTTAGCTAAATGACGTAACTTTAATTCTAAAACCGCTTCTGCCTGTATATCAGTAATTCCAAAGCGTTCCATCAGCACCGGTTTAGGTTTATCCTCACTGCGAATAATGGCAATCACTTCATCTATATTTAGAAAGGCAATTAATAAACCTTCTAAAATATGCAAACGGGCAAGCACTTTATCCAGACGGTGCTGTAAACGCCTACGTACTGTTTCGGTACGAAAGCTTAACCACTCGACTAAAATCTCCAGTAGCCCCTTGACTTGTGGCTTGCCATTTAAGCCAATCATGTTCAAATTGACTCGATAGGTTCTTTCCAGGTCCGTAGTGGCAAACAAATGCGACATAATGCTATCGACATCAGCCCGTTTAGATTTAGGCATCACCAGCAGACGGGTGGGGTTCTCATGATCAGATTCATCCCTTAAATCTTCAATCATCGGCAGCTTTTTCGCCTGCATCTGTGCGGCTATCTGCTCCAGTAATTTAGCTCCTGAGACCTGGTGCGGTAAAGCGGTAATAACAATATTATGCTCTTCCAGCTCATATTTGGCACGCATACGGATAGAGCCATTGCCATTAATATATATTTTCTGAATATCTTCACGGCTACTGACAATCTCAGCATCGGTAGGATAATCCGGACCTTGAATAAATTTGAATAAATCTTCCAGGCTGGCCTTAGGCTCATCCAGCAAATGCACACAGGCATTAGCCACCTCTCTGAGGTTATGCGGCGGAATATCCGTTGCCATACCGACAGCGATACCCATGGTGCCATTAAGCAGGATATTAGGTAATCTATCAGGCAAGATCTTTGGCTCTTTTAAAGTGCCATCAAA
>Ga0164313_10006207_pt1 | contig 10554 bp, 8 predicted proteins | sample GuaBasSedimGuay4_FD_113735 | JGI IMG/M metagenome (GOLD analysis project Ga0164313, IMG submission 113735) | Subseafloor sediment microbial communities from Guaymas Basin, Gulf of California, Mexico - Guay4, Core 4569-4, 0-3 cm | ecosystem: Environmental > Aquatic > Marine > Hydrothermal vents >...
CAGTGGGTTCATCTCCCTGCCGCCGCAGGAGCTAAGGCACATACTCAGTCAAGTGCTTGATGAATGTGTGACTAACCTGCACGAGATCCAGGACGTGATCAGAAAGCGTCTCGATGGTGATGAAGAAGCGGAATACAGCAAACTGCTGGAACAGATATCCGGTGCACTCAGCGTGGCTGCGCAGGATAAAGTGGCGGCTCTGACCGACAAACTCGGGCGGGTATTGAACGCTGCATTGAGCAACATCAACGGCGAGGTAACCAATCTTGAAGCCCTGGCAGATGCCGTCGCAGCTCTTGAGCTCTACCTGGCTGGCTGCCGCGATGAGCAGAGCAACAGCCTGAGATTCCTTGAAATCATGCACGCCCGGCTCGATGGCCTGCCGGAAGCCAGCTCGAGCGGTGACGAAGTACCTGAGACGACAATAACCCTTCCGGACAGGACAACAGCAGCGCCAGCGCAAGTGGCAGCGAAATCCAGGGAAACGAAAGCCAGGGAAGCTGCACCATCAGTACCGGAGATCGATCCGGCTATGCTGGGAATCTTCCTGGACGAATTTGACTCGGTGCGCCACCAACTCACCGAAGCGCTGGAAGCATGGCTTGATAACACGGCGGACAACAAGGCAGTGGCTGACCTCAGGCGCGGCTTCCACACGCTCAAGGGCAGTGGCCGCATGGTCGGCGCCATGGAAATTGGTGATTTTTCCTGGCAAATTGAAGACCTGCTGAACAAGTTGGTTGAAAACCGGATAACGTTCAGCCAGGCACTGGGCGGTACAGTCCGCCTGGCGATTGGCGCACTTGATGAATTGCGAGCGCGCCTGCTGGGTGAAGACAGCGAACTCGAAGCCGCTGGCATCAAGAGCCTTGGCTCGTTCGCACGACTGCTGGCCGGCGGCAACCAGCCGGACCTGCTGAAACTGCAGGCAAGCCTGCCAGCATCGCTGATGTCGCTGCTCGAGGAAACACCTGAAACCGAACCGGGCGTAACGCCTGAAATCCCGGCGGAACCGGTCGAGTTGCCGCAAACCGGCGAGATGGACCCGGACTTGATGCAGCTGATGGTAACGGAAATTCAAGGTTACCTTGCAGAGCTGGAGGTGTTCGTAAATGGCCTGCTTGCCGGTTCAAGCCAGGCGGTTACTCCCGGACTGGTCCGGGCAGTACATACACTGGCTGGCACGCTGGCCATGGCGCCGCTTGGCCAGGAAGCTGAAGTTGCGCGGGCGCTTGAGAATTACCTCGACAGCCGCCGGCAAAAAGACCGGCCGGCAACAGAAGCTGCCGCCCTGGCCGCGCAGACCTGCCTGCACCGCTTCCATCAGCGTCTATTCATCCTCGAGGATGGTAATACGACCAGTTATCCACTCGCTGATGAACAGCTTCTAATCGATGTGGCCGCATTGGCTCAACTTGAAGACGGTACTGCAGAAACAGCGTCTGTCGAAACCGCCGCGGTCACTACCGAACCAGTCAGTGAAACACCTGAGATAGCACCGGAAGCTCCTGCTGCGGAGGATCCCGATGCGATCCAGATCGAGGAAGGCAGCATCATCTCGATCTTCCTCGAAGAAGCGGTCGAGGTACTGGAACGCTGCGATACACTGCTCAACACTTGGCGCGACAAGCTGACAGACCGGAAACTGGTGCAGAACCTGCAACGCGAAATCCACACTTTCAAGGGTGGAGCACGGATGGCCGGGCTGGAAGGACTGGGCAACCTGAGCCATGCAATGGAGACATTGCTTGAGTACATTGCCTCCAACCGCATGGAAGCCACGGTTGCAGCCGTTCAAGCGCTGGAAGAGGGTTGCGACCAGTTGAACATCTGGGTCGAGCAACTGCTGTCAGGCAGAATGCCGCAAATTGGTGACGCCCTGCCACGCTTCGAGAAGAAAGTCCAGGCACTGCAACTACCCCAGACTGGCGAGGAGACAGTGACAGCAGACACCGCTGAACCGGTGCAAATCGCCACGGGAATCCTCGAGATTACGCCGGAAATCGAGATTCCTGCAGAGGTGGCAGCGGACATTCCAAAACGTGCCGAAGAGACTCCCAGGGTTACCGCAAAGCCGGCCAAGGCAAAGAAGGCCGCCCGCAAGGTCGCCAGGGCAGCAGCGAAAATACCCAAGCTGCGCAAGAAACCGGAACGCGAATTCAGGGAAATCGAGGATCGGCCGGCATCTGCAAGCGAAGACGCCGCACCGGGTGCACAGATTCGTGTTGGCGCCGAACTGATGGACAAGCTGGTCAATTTTGCCGGCGAAATCAGCATCTACCGCTCCCGGCTCGAGCAACAACTTGGCCATGTGCGCTTCAACTTGAAGGAAGTTGATGTCACCGTACATCGCCTGAAAGAGCAACTGCGCAAGATGGACATGGAGAGCGAGGCGCAGATGGCGTCCCGCTACCAGAAGGCTTCCAGCAAGACCAACACCGAGTTCGATCCGCTGGAATTGGATCGCTTTTCCAATATGCAGCAGTTATCCCGCGCCCTGGCGGAATCCGTCAGCGACCTGCTGAACCTGCACGAGATGCTGGATGATTCAGTTCGCCAGGCCGAAAGCCTGCTTACACAGCAATCACGCGTCAGCTCCGAAATGCAGGAAGGCCTGATGCAGACCCGTATGACGCCGTTTGGCAGCGCCGCACCGCGTCTTCGCCGGGTGGTCAGGTCTGCTGCCGCGGAAACCGGCAAGCAAGCCCGGCTTCAGCTGCGCATGGCGGGATCCAGCGATCAGCTCGACCGCAACGTTCTCGAACGCATAACGGCGCCGCTGGAGCACATGCTGCGTAACGCCATCGCGCACGGGATCGAGACCCCCAAAGTCCGGCGCAAAGCCAAAAAACCCGAAGAAGGCAGCATTACCGTCACGGTGGAGGCAGAAGCTACCGAATTCGTCATCCGGGTCGAGGATGATGGAGCCGGGGTCGATCTCGAGGCTGTGCGCAAACGGGCGATCGAACGCGGCCTGATGGACAAGAACGATGAGCTGGAGCCGCAACAGTTGGTCCAGTTCATCCGCCAGAGTGGCTTCTCGACCTCCACGACCGTGACCGGCCTGGCCGGGCGCGGTGTCGGCATGGACGTGGTCAACAGCGAAATCAAGCAAATTGGCGGTTCGATGGAAATCGAGACCGAGAGTGGCAAAGGCTCACGATTTACCATCCGGATTCCGTTCAGCCTGGCCGTGATGCAGGCCATTGCAGTCAATGTCGGCGAACGTCCATTCCAGATTCCGCTGAACAGCGTCGCCGGGGTTGCACGCATGACCCCGTCCGAATACACGGCTCTGTTGAAAAGCGATTCCCCGACCTACGAGTTCGCCGGTGAAGCTTATCCCCTGCTCGAACTCGAACCGCTGCTGGAAGCACCCGTGCTGCCTCTGGACAGTGATAATGTTTCCTTACTGATGATCCATGCCGGTGATTACCAGGCAGCCTTCCGCGTCTCCGGACTCCAGGGGCACCAGGAAGTAGTGATCAAGCCAGTCGGGCCGCAAATCAGCAGCATCCCCGGGATTCTTGGTGGCACCATCGGGGCTGATGGCCAGGTCATGATCATCCTCGATATGGGCCCGTTGATCCGCCGTGGACTCGAAAGGGCCGAACAGCCAGTCGAAATTGAAGTAGCGCCGAAGGAAACCACCCAACAGCCTTTGGTCATGGTGGTTGACGACTCGATCACGATGCGCAAAGTGACCTCGCGCGTGCTCGACAACCATTCCATCGAGGTGATGACAGCACAGGATGGTGTCGATGCGATCGAGCAGCTGCACGACCGTGTCCCCGACCTGATGCTACTGGATATTGAGATGCCGCGAATGGATGGCTACGAACTGCTGGAACACATACGAGCTGATGCCCGCCTGCGGCACGTGCCCATCGTCATGATCACCTCACGCGCAGGCCAGAAACACCGCAGAAAGGCCAGAAAGGCTGGCGCCAACGGCTACCTGACCAAGCCCTACCAGGAAGCGGAACTGGTCGAGGAGGTCAGTGCGATGCTGGATATTGAATTGATACCGAGAAGGTCGGACTGATATGGCTACGAAAATGAATGGAAGAAAAAAGGTGGGTAAGAAAAAGGTCATGCGCAGGTCGGGCAAGGCCCCGCAGATCCATTGCATGCTGATCCCGGCGGATCAGGAAACACTGCTTCTTCCGACCAGCACGATGGCCGAAGTGATCGACTACACTGCGCCCGAACCGATGGATGAGGCACCGCCATGGCTGCTCGGCCAGGTTGAATGGGAAAGCCGGCAGGTTCCCATTTTCAGTTTCAGTGCATTGATCAACGGTACGGACGCTGGAGAAGTTTCTTCAAAGTCAAAAATCATGATCCTGAAATCACTTTCCGACTCTGCCAGGGTGCCCTACCTGGGCCTGCTGCTTGGCGACCTGCCGCAGCCGGTCATCATCAAGGAAATCAAGCTGGTAGAGACCGGGGACGAAAAAAAGGCGCTGGGTGTTTTCAGTCGGGTCACTGTTGATGAAACCAAGGCCATAATTCCAGATCTCGACCGCCTGACTAACCTGGTTACCTACGCTACTTTTGGCGCTTTGCCTATTACCAAGCTGGATAGTTAAGAAAAATGGGGTCAGGAAAAATGGGGTCAGAGTAAAAACTCCATGGAGTTTTTACTCTGACCCCATTTTTCCTGACCCTATTTTTCCTGACCCCATTTTTCCAAGATCACCGGCCATCGCCTGCAGCACCGCAACTGCGGCTGGAGCGGCTGTCTCGGTTCTCAAAACCCTTGGTCCCAGGCTGACAGACTCCACTCCATGTGAACGGGCCAGCCCCAGTTCGATCTCGCTGAAGCCACCCTCCGGCCCAACCACAAGTTGCACATGGCCATGCAGTTCCACGCTGGAAAGCGGTGTTTCAGCGCCTGGCACGAGTATCAACCGGCAATCGGCATCGCTATTGTCGAGCCAATCAGCAAAATCCAGCGCAGCGAGCACCCCGGGTATCACGGCACGCCCACTCTGCTCGCAGGCCGAGATGACAACGCCCTGCCAGTGTTCAAGACGCCTGGTCAGTTTTTCAGCCCTGAGCCGGACTTCCACCCGCTCACTGAACAGCGGCTGAAAAGCCGCCACGCCCAGTTCGGTACATTTCTGCAGTGTCTGGTCCATCCGTTCGCCACGGCTTATTGCCTGGACCACGGTGATTTTCAGCCCGGACTCCCTGACGGCGGGTAAACGGCTGATAACAGTCAGGCTGATTTCTTTCTTCCCCGGCCTGACCACTTCCGCCGTGTAGTCATGGCCGTCACCATTGAACAATACGATGGTCTGACCCGCCGCCACCCGTAGCACACGGCTCAAATAGTGGGCGGCCTGGTCACCGATGATGACTTGCTGGCCAGGTTCCAGGGTGTGATGAGTATGAACACGATGTATGCGCACTTTGATATTATGATAACTATGGATTTATATCTCAAATACGCACTGGCGGCTGCCACTGCCGCAGCCGAGGCAATTCTGCGCTATTATCGCGGCGAATTCGAGGTTGAACTCAAATCCGACCAGACACCGGTCACGATTGCTGACCGCAGAGCCGAGGAAATAATCCGCGAGATCTTACTGGGAGAATTTCCTGACCATGGTTTTTATGGTGAAGAGGGCGGCAAAGAACAAGCAGACGCCGATTACCTCTGGCTGGTCGACCCCATCGACGGCACCAAGAGTTTTGTAGGTGGCTATGGCATGTTTTCAACCCAGATTGCGCTGATGCACCAGGGCCGGTTGGTGTTGGGGGTGTCCTCAGCCCCGGCTGCCGCCGAAATCGCCTGGGCAGTAAACGGCAAGGGCGCCATGCTGGATGGCTCGCCGATTCACGTCAGCGGGAAATCATCCCTTGATGAGGCTTCGGTGTCGACCGGCAACCTGCAGTCGATGGCCAAATCCGACCAGTGGGCGAAGTTGGGCCGGATCTTCGCCAGGGTCAACCGCACGCGGGGCTATGGCGATTATTACCATTACCACCGCCTGGCAGCCGGTCAACTGGATGCGGTGATTGAATCCGACGTGAACATTCTCGATATTGCGGCGCTCAGTGTGATCGTAGAGGAAGCCGGTGGTATTTTTACCGACCTGGCGGGCCGCCCGCCGGATCTGCAAACGACTTCAGTGCTCGCCGCCACTCCCGGGCTGCACGTAACTTTGCTGGACATGCTCAATGAATGACAACAAGAAACTTCCCGTGATTCACGGGCGACAGGACCGAAACGACAAAAAGATGTACCAGGTAGAACAACTTGACCTGGAGTTCTCCAACGGCGAACGGCGCCTGTACTACCGGCTGAAAACACACGGGCTTGGTGCGGTGATCATCGTGCCCATGCTGGACGATGAAACCGTGCTGCTGGCCCGTGAATATGCGGCCGGCCTGCATCATTATGAAGTGGGCTTGCCAAAGGGGCGGCTGGAACACGGTGAATCCATTCTCGAGGCCGCACAGCGTGAAATGAAAGAAGAAATTGGCTACGGCGCAAACAATCTCGAAGAACTAACCCAGCTCAGCCTGGCGCCAGGTTACATGACACACATCACCCACATCGTTCTGGCTCGCGACCTGTACCTGGAAAAACTGGAAGGTGACGAACCCGAAGAACTCGAGGTCGTACCCTGGCCCATCTCCGACCTGCAGGCTTTAACCGCCCGCGATGACTGCACCGAGGGCCGCACCATCGCCGCCCTGTACATAGCCAGGGACTATCTCAGGGGAGAACGCGATAATGACTGAAAGTGATCTGGGTGTTTTCGCCGAAGCAATTGCCGAAATTGCGGTCGAAGCCGGCAGGGCCATTCTTGAGGTCTATGAGCAGGACTTTGAAGTTGTTCAGAAAGAAGATGAATCGCCCCTGACCCAGGCGGATCTCGCCAGTCATCGAATTATCTGTGATGCACTGGCTCACCTGACGCCGGATATACCGGTTCTGTCGGAGGAGTCATCCGAAATCGATTTTGAGGTGCGCGCGGACTGGCCCCAGTACTGGCTGGTCGACCCACTGGACGGGACCAAAGAGTTCATCAACCGCAATGGCGAGTTCACTGTCAATATTGCACTGATCAGGTACCACAATCCGATTCTCGGTGTGGTGCATGTTCCGGTCAGCGGGGTCACCTATACCGGCCTCGTGGGCAAGTGGGCCAGCCGGCACGGACCTGACGGAAGCATGGAGCACATCGGTATTCGCCTGCCCTGTGCTGACCCGGTGGTCGTTGTCGGCAGTCGCTCGCATGCAAACCCCAGGCTGATGGAATACCTTGGCCATATTGGTGACTACGAGTTGGTCAGTATGGGCAGTTCTCTGAAATTCTGTTTACTGGCGGAAGGCAAGGCGGATTTTTATCCGCGCCTTGGCCCAACCTCTGAATGGGACACTGCCGCCGCACACGCGGTGGTGTTGGCGGCCGGCGGTAAGATCGTTACGCTGGACGGAAAACCCTTACGTTACAACACAAAGAAATCCCTGCTGAATCCCGAATTCCTGGTCATTGCGGACTCCGAAAAGGATTGGCTTGCTGCATTTGAGAATTACAGACCATGACGTCAGGTCATGCAATTATCACAAAGCTGTAACAATCACTTGACGCCATCCGCCCACACCATGTATAAACTTTATCAGTTCCGGGGTCTTGCCTGATAACGATAAAAATAATCACCGAACAAAAATAAGAACGTGCAGAGAATAAGCGGCTTCGGCCGCTTTTTTGTCATATGCGAAATATATTTTCAAAAATTAAGTTTACCGAAGCCGTGGTGCTCACCATCACAGTAACTGCCGTGTTGCTGTTCATTGTCTGGCAGCTTGCATCCACCAAAGTAGTGCCGGAATCCGAAGACTTGCAGAACGAGGTCCGCTTCCTCTCGGGTGAACTGGCCTCCATCAAAGACCGCCTGAAACGTACCCAGGCAAGGCAGGTGGTAGTCGAACGCGAAGCCGACGTACTGCGGAGAGCAAATCATTTACTGCGAGAAAATGAAAGCGAGCGCCAGGCCCAATTGGGCCAACTTCAGTCGGAACTAGACTTCTATAGCCGCCTGGCGGGAACCGGGGGAACCCAGTCAGGACTTGATATCTACCGGGCGGAAGTGATTCCGACAGATTCCGCCAGGGTCTTCCAGTTCATCCTGACGCTCACCCAGAACATCCGGCGCGCCGCCATCATTTCCGGACGTGCGAGGGTGGATATTGAAGGCACGATGGATGACCGGCCCGTGACCCTTTACTGGTCACAGGTCAGCGACGGTGAAACACCGGAACCTTCATTTCGTTTCAAGTACTTTCAGCAAGTGGAAGGCTACCTGACCCTGCCTGAAGGATTCAGCCCAACCCGCCTGCTGGTCACGCTCGAAGCCAAGGGCCAGCGCAAGCCCGTTATCAGAAACTACAACTGGAATGAGCTGAAAGGTGATTGATTTAGACACCAATTACCACCATAGTGAGACTAATGGACAAGCTAATTGACATCACCATGAATGGTGAAACCGGGATGCCCGGCATCATTTTCACTGACGCGGCCGCCCGTAAAGTTCAGCAACTGATCCTGGAAGAGCACAATCCCGAGCTCAAACTGCGGGTCTACATCTCCGGTGGAGGCTGTTCCGGTTTCCAGTATGGGTTTTCGTTTGACGAAGAACAGGCGGAAGACGACATAGCGGTCAACAACGACGGCGTGACCCTGCTGGTCGATCCGCTGAGCTTCCAGTACCTGATGGGCGCCGAAGTCGATTATTCGGAAAGCCTGCAAGGCGCACAATTCGTCATTCGCAACCCAAATGCCAGCACCACCTGCGGGTGTGGTTCTTCGTTCTCAGTTTAAACGGTGACGCAAGCAGATCTGAGCATCGACCGGGTAACGCGTTCCCGGCGTAATGTTTTTGCATCGGTGCGGCTCGACCGCCTGGTCGAGTATCGTGATGATCAGGCGTGGGTGGAGCACGCGCTGAATTCCAGTGCCGCCCGGTTCGTCCCCCTGTGGCGTAATCGCTGCCTCCTGTCTGACACCGACAACGGCCAGATCGCCATCTATCTCAAACCCGGTGAACTCGCCCGGCCAGATACCATTCAACCCCCCACCCTGCTTGGCACCGACGGCAAGCGCTATTTTTTCGCTGTCTCCATCAATGACAGCCAGCAAGTGGACGTATTGGCCCGCCACCCGGAAGCGCGCTTTCTCGACCTGCGCGTGGCGTCGGTGGACATGGATACCAAGCACGCCGGCGTACTCGCCTACGCCAAGGCGCTGCACTACTGGCAATACCGGCACGTGTTCTGCGGCGTCTGCGGCAGTTCCAATCGCCTGGAATCGTCGGGGCACAAGCTGGTGTGCAGCAATGAAGAGTGTGGCAGGACGTCATTTCCACGCATCGATCCCGCGATTATCGTGCTGGTCACACACGGCGATGCCTGCCTGTTGGGGCGCAACTCAAACTGGCCGCCTAAAAGGTTCTCGACGCTGGCCGGATTTGTCGAACCCGGAGAAAGTCTGGAAGATGCCGTAGTCCGGGAAGTCTTTGAAGAAGCCCAGGTCCGGCTGAAGGACATCCGGTACATCTCCTCGCAACCCTGGCCGTTTCCGGCCTCATCCATGTGTGGTTTTTACGCCGAGGCCAAGTGCCGTGATTTCGGCGCCACGGATGAAATGGAAGAACTCCGCTGGCTCACTACCCGGGAAATGGAGGCAGCAGTCAGCAGTGACGAAGTCAGGCTGCCGCCACCGGTTTCAATTGCTTTTCAACTCATTGCCGACTGGTACCAGCAACAATGTGGCAAGGACCTCGGAAAGCTCGCCCGGCAAGCAGGTAGCTGGCACCGCCGCAAAGGACTAAAATAACCCCATGACCATTATCGAAATTCTGTTAGCTCTCGGACTTTGCCACTTCATACGCGAACTCGGACGTTTTCGCAAAAGACAGTGGCTGACGACCTGGGTCGATTTCAGCAACGACGCCTTCGGGAAACTGCCGCGCTGGCAGGACGCACTGGGGTTTCTTGTCATAATCGCCGTCCCACTGCTGGGCTTGCTGATGATCAACCAGGTGCTGGTATCGGCGTTTGGCAGCACCGGCTCGTTTTTCCTCGCACTGGTCGTATTGATCTACAGCTTCGGCCCACGCGACCTCGACACCGATGTTGCGGAAATCGTTGAGGCCGAAGACGATGAGCAACGAAACAATGCGATGGAGCGGGTGTTGCGCAGGCCGGTTCCCGAGGGTGCCGACGAAGTCCGCACAGCGGCTGTAGAGGCGGTTTTCCGCGAAGCATTGCGCCGTTGGTTCGGAGTCATATTCTGGTTTGCCGTTCTCGGTATCATCGGCGCCTTCCTCTACCGCATGGTGGACTGGCTGGTGAACGAAAATCACAACCTCAGTGAAGACCAAAAGGGGCTGTTCACCCGCCTTTTGCAAATTATGGACTGGCCGGCAGCCCAGTTAATGACGCTTTCGCTGGCAATCGCCACTGATTTCGATTCGGTTTTTACGGCATGGAAACGCTATCACGATGAACAGGGCCACGGCTTGTTTGAAGGTGAC
>Ga0164313_10006208_pt1 | contig 10552 bp, 9 predicted proteins | sample GuaBasSedimGuay4_FD_113735 | JGI IMG/M metagenome (GOLD analysis project Ga0164313, IMG submission 113735) | Subseafloor sediment microbial communities from Guaymas Basin, Gulf of California, Mexico - Guay4, Core 4569-4, 0-3 cm | ecosystem: Environmental > Aquatic > Marine > Hydrothermal vents >...
CGTTACCCGGATGATCAGGCGCCCGTTGTTTTCCAGGCAATCGTAAAGGCGGTTCCACGTCCGTTGCAAGGCCCGGTCATCTAGATAATGGGCAATATCGAGCATGACAGCAAGGTCTGCCGGGTCAGGCATAGCAGGTATGTCCGGCGCTGCCCCCACGCTAATCCTGGCTCTTTTGCCCGCCACTCGGGCGGCCACCTGAATTCGGTCGGCATCGGGGTCGATGGCCACCACCTCGGCCGCTGGAAAACGCTCCAGCATCCAGGCTGTCTGAATGCCGTATCCGCAACCAATGTCCAGGATGGTCTGGGCACCTTCGGAAGCACTCAGCAGTTCCTGGAGTTCCGCGAACATGGGGTCGAAACGTATTTTAAACCGAGCAAACAAACGCGGGTATGCCTCCAACATGCAATAGCGCTGCATCACCCGCTTCCGGATGCTCTTGGATATTGGTTTTTTCATACGCATGCGTTTCAGCGCCTTAAGAAGCGGCGGCAGAATAACAAAGGCACCGATCAGCGAATAGCCAATGCCCAGCAACAAGGACAGGCCGGCGCTTCTCAAAAGGGAGTGCCGGGCGGCACTCAACACCCCGAACCCGATGATGGTGGATGCCCCGGCCAGAAATACCGTCATGCGGATCAACCCGTGGTGGGGGTGTTCCGCATCATCGTAGCGCTGGTAGGCGCGCACAAAAAAAAGTGAATAATCAACCCCCATGCCGACGACGATGATGGCCAGCATCAGGGATGGTATATCCAGGGGCCGTCCCAACAGCTTCAGGCTCCCCAACGTGCATACCAGCGCAAACACCACCGGCAGAAGGGCGATCAGGGTCAGGAAAATGTCCACGAAATAAAACAGCAACAGGATGAAGACGCTCAAGCCGATAATGGCCAGCATCTTTGTGAATGTTGCAAACAGGAGCTTTCCGAGACGTTCTGAAAACAATTCAGGGTCGAAAAATGTTCCCAGGCTTCCATATTTATCAATAAACCCTTCGGCATGGTAGCCTTTACCAGTGGTCAACCCGCTGACCTGCCGCCAGGTTTTTGTTTCCACATCCTGACCGATGCCCAGGATGCGAAAATATTCCGGCGGGATGGCCATGGGGGTAGCCGGGGGCATTGCTGTTGTCAGCATTTTAAAAAACGGATCAAAGGCATCCGAAGCAAAACCCAGATCACCAGAGGCATTCTTAATGGTGTTTGCCAATGCCGTTCTCCGTTGATTGTTCCAGAATGCTTTCCAGGCGGCAAAATTGTCCTGCTGCCGCTGCCCACCCGGAAAAAGCATGGAGGGTACAAAACCGGCGGAAAGGCTGCCGGCCTGCTGTTCCCTGGTTATCATGGCTGCCACCCTATCCCCTTTATCCTGCAGCACCTTCAGGGTTTCACCCTCTGACATCAGATAGACCTTGTTGAATGCACTTCCCCAGACCCTGGATATCATCTTTTCTGCGGCCTTGGTTTCCGAACTGACCGTATTCATGCTGTCGAGACTGACATTGAAATCCGGTCTGATGAAAAAAAGCATGGCAATCCCAAATACCAGGGCAGCCACCAAGCCTTTGGTGCCTGTCCGGGAAAGCTTGTCCACCAGACCATGAAGCGGCATTCGCCTTGTCCGGGCTGCCTGCATTTCGGAAAAAATTCGTGGAAAAATAGTATGCACGAAAATAAACGAAAAGGCGACACCCAGGGCTGTGAACTGGCCTAGCTGTTCCAGAATGGGAAACCCGCTGACAACAAGAGCGGAAAAGGCGCCCATGGTGGTCAACGCCGCCACCAGTCCGACCGCCCGGACCTCCCGGGATGCCTCTTTGCCGAACGTTCGATAGGGGCGATCCAGAAACAAGAGGTAGGCGATCCCATGGTCCACAGATATGGAAATAATGGCGCCCCCAAACCCGAGCACCATCAGTGATATGGTCTCGTGAAGAAGTGAATATACACAAAAAGCCGCCGACGTTCCGGCTATCGCCGGCAGCAGGGACAGCACCCCGAGATAGGGCCTCGGAAAGGAAAAGACCAGCAGCAGCACAATGCCGAGGGTCGCCAGTATAATGGCGTTGCGCACATCTTTGCGGGCAATCAACTCATTGTCCAGCGCTATGCGATAGGCACCCATGGGAGTCAGGGTAATCTCGTGGCCTGACCCGCTGTAGGTTTTGTTCACGTCCGCCGCAATGGTCTTCATCAATCCGGCGACCTGGCGTGCAAAGGCCGTATCTGTACTCGATACGGATGACTCCGCCGTTACCAAAAGATGCCGCCCGTCTTGAGAAACAATCTGCTCCTTGTAAATCCTGGCTGACTGGGTGGGCGCCAGGTGCCCCAGCCGTTCCAGAATGATGTCTTTCAAACCCAGCGGGTCCCTGGATATGAAGGCGGACTGGCCGATGCCCTCCAGATTGAGCAGAGATGTCTGCACAGCCGACAGTTTCCTTAGAACCGCTTGAGAATCGAGCAACGGCGCCACCCGATTACCCAAATCCTCGGCTGAAAACAGCACGGGCATTTGCTCGACAACATGAAAGGCCAGATCCGGTACCAGAGATTGGAATTCCTCGAGGCCCACCGCCTTGAACAGCTTGCTCCGCCGCAGGTGCTCTTCAACGCGCCGGCCGCACGCGACCAGGAGATCCGGGTTTTCCTCCTGCAGGCCGATATCGACAATCAATCGGTCCTGAATCGGATGATGCTGGAATACCAGGAGGGCATCGTCGACCACTGAGTCACCCCGGGGCAGAAAACCGACCACATCGGCTTCGATTGTAAGGCGCTGCCAACCCACGGCAAACAGCAGGCCGACAATTGTCAGCGCTACGATCAAGCGGCGCCAGTATACTGCGGGTGCGATCATGAAAATTGATTGCCTGTCATGTATGAATGAAGTATTACCTTAATCTTGCATAAAATTCGATGTGCTTTTTATAACCCTACGACGACAATGGATTAATTGGCAATATGAGTCTCATAGAGCGTATATCCCGGACCGCATACGTCCGATCCGCCATAGCCGATAAGGCGGACTTAAGCGCCTTCAAGGCTAATCCTTCTTTTCGCGTTAAATTGGGTATCGCAATAGTCTTTTTGAGCTATGCCATTGCCTGGCCTGCCATTGTCGTACTGGGTTATCTTGCCGTTGCCACCGACAGGGCTTGGCTGCTTGCCGTTGTCGCCCCCCTGCTCTATGTCTTTTCCCACCTGCTATTGCTGTTGGGCATGTATCTTGCCGGAGCCAACTATATTCGAGAACTGCTGCGTTGGGCCACCCGGGTCGTGGTGGAAAAGTGGTTGCCCGGACATCCGGATGAGGGCTGATTGCGTTTATGTTTGATAGTGGCATTACGACGCTGGCGGGGCGGGGCGACCGGATACACATCCGCCGTTGTTTTTTCTCTGTAACCGCATCACACCGCTGCACACCAGATCGTCTTGTATCTGAATGCGAAACGAAAAAGCATTTGCCTCTTTTTTCAGGGGAACCGCGATGACCTTCAGGCGCTCGGCCGGCTGAATGATGCGCTTAAACCTGACCCGGCTCACACTCAATACCCTCAGTTCACCTTCAGACGCTTCCCGGATAACATCGAACACCATGCTGATCTGGGCCAAACCCGGTAAAACAGGCTCGCCGGGAAAATGCCCGTCAAACCAGGGTGATGTTGCCGGCACCTGAATATCGGATCTGATTTCATTTTCTTCATTGCGCTCTATTTCAATCAATGAATACCACATATAAAAAATTCTATCTGAAATCCAGGAAGCGTTCACCCATGGCTAGCTCAACCGGATCAGGTAGTCCCACATGGGACCGGTGTGGCCGCGCTGGTACAGACGGCGAATGATGTTGGCTGAATCTTCCCCGCCGGATCCGGTAATCCAGTTGATGCGTCCTCGCGCTTTTTCATGCAGTTGTTTAACAATCTCCTCCGGACCGACCCTGGGTGAACGGTAAAAAACCGGCTCGAGTATATTATCATCCGATTGGACCTGCCCTTCTTCCAGGGCGATGCGGTACAGTTCCGTCCCTGGATATATGCGCATGCCGCAGAAAAAGAACAGGGCCGATTTTTCCAGCGTGTCGGCTTTGTCCAGGGTTTCTGCAAGCGTTCGTTTATTTTCGCCGACCCCACCGAGGAGAAAATAATGGGCCACATACAAGCCGGCATCTATGGCTGCGCGATGGACCTGAAACACCCGCTGGTCACGGAAAGGTTTACGATAGGATGCCAGAACCGAATTTGACAATGAATCCGTGCCGAATTCAACGTGGGTCAGGCCGGCCTCCGCCATTACCTTAAAATAATCCGCGGGCTGCTTAAGGGGCGTAAAAAATGCCCCCCAGGGTATGCTGACGCCATATTTTTTAAAGGCCCTTGCCACTTCCAGGCTGTGGTCGATATCGGCATTGAACACCGAATCGGTGATAAAAAAATACCGGGCACCTTTTTCCTGCAATTTGAGCGCCGCCTTGGCTGCTGCACCCGGGTCCGTCAGCCGCACGCGGTGGCCTTCAATACGGGGGTAAGTGCAGTAAATACATTTAAATTGGCAACCTCGCTTGGTCTGCAGGTTCAGCATGCCCCCGTGTTCCAGATAAAATTGCCGGCAAACCCGGTCCGGGGCAAGTCTTTGTGATATATCCCCATCCCAGGGTTCGGGAACACCCGTATGGCCGCCGGCAGTGATGACACCGGGCAAACTAGAGATATCCTGGTTGTTTTCAATCGCGCTCAACAACGGCGCCAGCCGTTCGCCCTCGCCCACAATGCCAAAATCAGCGCCCAGCGCCTGCATGGTTTCAGCCGGAAATATGGTAAACCCGCTGCCGCCCAGTACAAGGCGCGCGCGGCTCTGACTGCGAATGACACTCACGAGAGCCCGGTATTGACCGATAAACCCCCTTGGGTCCGTGGTGTCGGTGTTGTCGATATTGCGCAGGGAGAGCCCGATGATGTCCGGTGAAAATAATTTTATATCAGCCTTCAACCCTTCATAGCCATCCCCGCCGTTCAGATCGGTTATGTGTACCTGGTGCTGCCCTGCAATGGCGCCGGCCACATAATCCAGACCCAGTGGGTAAACCGGGTAGGGCTCCATCAGTGTGTTGGTTGCCACAAGCAGTACTTTCATGGATTCATCACCTCGATTGCCGTCATATGATCCCCCATGCCCACCACCAGGGCCCCTTTGGAACCCAGCACTTCCGCTATCCCATTGCCAAATGACGCGGGGATGCATCCCTTCATCAGAAGATCTACAGCCATGACAACCGCCACAGCCGACGCAGACGCAAACTCACCCGTATACTTCCGGTAATCGACAACTGCACCGTTGAAACCCGACACCTCCAGCAGTATTTGCAGCTGGTGCTCCGCCTTTTTGCGGCAGGACGCCGGGAGTCCAGCTAGAATAATCCCATAGCGCCCTTCAAACGGGGGCAGGGTATCGATGGCCGACCTTATAACAGACCGAACATCCGTATCCTTCCGGCAGCTTTCAAAAAACAGGGACTGGATACGCGGTGCACTGGCCCGCTCACTATTGTCGAGATACAAGGCACCACCGCCGTCTGCCGGGCAAGCCCTGGTTCTGGCAACCGAACCGTCAAATAGAGGGGACAGCCGCTCGTGATGCTCGTCAGCTCCGACAACCACAATACCGTCCCGGCACTCTCCGGCCATCAACTCGGCTGCCGCCACGGCTTGCTCAAAGGAATAATCCCCGCCCGTCATGGTCAGGTTGGCGCCCCTGGCCTTAAACTGCATGGCAATCTGTCCGGCCGCTGCATTATGGACCGAACCTACAAAGTCAGTGGGGCTGGGAAACTGTTCGCCGGTTTCAAACAAACGCTCCAGAAAATCAGAGGTTTCCGACAGTGCTCCCCAGCCGGTACCCATAAACACGGCTTCCGGTGGTTTGCCATCACCGGCGCTTTCGTAAGCATCCATGGCCAAAGCCAGCGCCAGGCGGGGAAAACGTTTGAGCCGTCTGACTTGGGCCGGGGAAAGCCGGGCCGCTATTTCTCCTGAAGCCAGAACCCCTGCGCACGCTTTTCCGCTGGCAATCGCAGCCATGGTAGCGCGGGTTCTGCCGGCACCCGTAACGCAGGCATGTCCCATCACACATAGGGTTCGTGTGCCTGCTTTCGTTTTCCGTACCTGCCGCCTGCCGGGCGAGCCAAGGATGAGGGATGCGTTGTTGCCGCCAAAGCCGAATGAGTTTGACAACACCACATCCACCGGTTTTCGGACCGGTGCCAGTATCGGCTTCAGGTTGAGTGCCGGATCAGCCGTCCGGCAGCCGGTATTGGCCGGAATCACCCCCTCGGATATGCTGATGGCCGACATCACGGCTTCAATGGCTCCGGCAGCCGCCAGGCTGTGGCCGCTGGCCCCTTTTATAGAGGACAGCAGGGGCATTTCATTGCCAAAGAGAGTCGTCAGCGCCCTGGCTTCGGCCATGTCGTTGTCCCGTGTGCCGGTTCCGTGAAGATTGATATAATCGATATCGGCGGGTGTAAGCCCGGCGTCGTTAAGAGCGGCCTGCATGGCCGCCCGGGCACCCTCACCCTCGGGGTGGGGCGCTGCCGGGTGATAGGCGTCACAGGACAATCCCGCCCCCAGTATTTCGGCCAGAGCCCGATCCGGTTCGTTTGCCGCCAGCAACAGCAGCGCCGCACCTTCGCCCACCGACATCCCCCGGCGGTCGGCATCCAATGGACGTGCACCGTCTGGGTCGATCAACTGCAGGGCATTGAAGCCATGATAGGTCAGACGGCAAAGCGCGTCGGCCCCCCCGGCCAAAACCCTTTGGGCTTTGCCCGAACGCAGCATTTCCTGGGCAAGTTTCAGGGCGGCCGCCCCCGAGGAGCAGGCCGTTGAAACCGTCAGGACCGGACCGTGACAATCATAAACCCGGGCAATTTCTTCTGCCACTGATCCGGTGGCATGGCACCGGTACATCCCGGGGTCTGATATCTGCTTCCTGAGCAGTGCTTCAGTGGATGACAAACCGCCGGTAGTAACCCCCATGATCACTGCATCGGGCGCAGCCTTCACATTGGCCATGGCCTGTTCGGCCGCCAGGAGGGCAAGTCGATGGGTGCGGGGAAAATTATCTGCACCACCCGGGAGATTGATTTCCCCCACCGGTAGCGGATGATGGGAAACCGTCGGAAAAAGGGTTAACGGACGGATTCCGGATCTGTTTTCCAAGAGGGCGTCCCGGTTGGAGCGCAATCCGGAACCCAGGGCAGTGACGATACCCATGCCAATAATGTGTATCCTCAACGCCATCGGTCCTTTAACGGCGAGAACAAGACTGCATCTCTATCATGCATCGTAATTGTAGGGGTCAGTTTGTCTGCCCGGAAACGTTTGAGTGAATATGCTCGGCCAGGGTCTTCAGGCTGGCGAACACCTTTACACCGAGTTCACGGCTATCGATTTTTACACCATAGTCTTTTTCTATCATGATCACCATCTCCAATACATCGATGGAATCAATCCCCAAGCGGCCCCCCACAAGCTGTTCTTCTGGTTTGATATCTTGCGGCTCGACATCGGGCAGGTTTAACACGTCTACGATTTTGGCCTGAAGTTCGTTGATCAATTTTTCCATGCGCGTTCCAATATCTTTGCTTTGTTGTTTGTGTATAAAATTAGGGTTTATTGTGCTATTTTTCTATGCTAAAAAATCAAATCTGAATGATTTATAACCTGAAGAGAGGAAAGTATAAAATCCTGTCATGCTTTTCAATGCTTTTTTATAAAGGATATTTTCCACCGTGGCTCTAGCAAATTACAGCATCGAGGATCTTCTACCCCACCGCAACAGCATGCTGTTGATCGAGGAAATTATAGAGGGGGATCCAAAGGCGGCGGTAAGCAGTGCCATCGTCAATAGAAACTGGCCCCTGTGTGACGGCCGTCGTGTTAACCCGCTGGTTTTGATTGAGGTGGCGGCCCAGACAGCCGGGATATGCGCCGGCCTGGCCATGATCAAGGAACGCGGACTGGATTCAGACAAAAAGAGCTGGCTGGTAGGTATCAAAAGTTCCCGGTTCTTTGTGGAATACCTGGCATTGAACGACAAAATCATCACCCGCGCGGAAAACAGCTATGAATATGAAGGCTACCGGCAGATAACGAGTACCTCCCGAATCGGTTCGAAAGTGGTCGGTGAAATTGCACTACAGGCCATCCAGGCCGATCCCGAACATCTGCCAACGTGAGACTGGCACACGACGCGCCCTTCACTAAAACAATTAAATCATGTTCCGCTTTGCATGTCTGAAGGTGTAACGGAATATAACCTACGCGGTATGGAAAGGCTGCCAATGAGCGACACCCTTAAAAACAACCTTGCCCTGGTCACCGGCGCCAGCAAGGGGATTGGCCGGGCCATCTGTGTCGAACTGGCCAACGCCGGATACCGGGTCATCATCAACTATCGATCGGATGAGGCCGGAGCCGCCGAAACCCTCGCCTTGGTTAAAAACGCCGGGTCAGACGGGCGGGTGGTTCAATTCGATGTTACGGAGCATAACGCAACACAGGATGCAATCGAACAGATCATTAAAGCGGACGGCGCCATTGACACACTGATCAACAACGCCGGCATTACCGCCGACGGTCTGTTTATCATGATGCCCCGCAAAGACTGGGACAAGGTTATTGAAACCAGCCTGAACGGGTTCTACAACGTCACCAGACCTGTCTTGGAAAAAATGATCCGCCTCAAACGGGGTTCTATCATCTCCATTGCCTCCATTGCCGGTCTGGTCGGCAACCGGGGCCAGGCCAATTACGCCGCTGCCAAAGCCGGCCTGATAGCCGCCAGCCGGTCGGTGGCTACGGAAGTAGCCCGCCTGGGCATTCGGGTCAATGTTGTGGCACCGGGCCTGATCGATACGGAAATGATCAAAGACGCGCCCGTGGACAACATCAAAACCCTGATTCCCATGGCCCGTATCGGTCAACCGGCCGAGGTGGCCAGGGTTGTGCGTTTTCTCTGTTCGGACGACGCCTCCTATGTTACCGGTCAAGTGCTGTCGGTCAACGGCGGGATGTTTTAAGCCATGGACAGCCGCCTTTTCAAAGCACGCAATTGGCCCTTTTGCTTAATAGGCATCATCACGGCCCTGATGTGCCTGGGGTGGGCTGATTCCTGGCAGGGTTTAAGAGAAACCGCCGCAACAGTGTCCACCGTCAAAGCCGGATTTGTCCAGGAAAAACATATGAAAATCCTGGCCCGGCCGCTGATTTCCCATGGCAATTTTCTATTTCAGGCGCCGGATTCTTTGCAATGGGAATATACTCAGCCGGTCAAGAGTGTGCTCGTGCTTCACAAGGGCCAAACCCGGCGGTATGTTGATAAAGAGGGCGTGCTGGTGGAGGATGCGACCGCCGGGCTTCAATCCATGCAGATGGTAGTTCAGCAGATCACCCAGTGGCTCAACGGGCGCTTTGACGAAAACCCGGCTTTTTCCGCTGTTCTTGAACCCGGCCCCAAAATCGTCATGACCCCAACGGAAACGGCCCTGGCCCGATTGATCCAACGCATTGAAATTGAACTATCCAATCGACCGGCCGTCATAGAATCCGTAACCATTTATGAAAGTGAGGATTCATATACCCGGCTGGTTTTTCAGAATGTCACCCTCAACATGCCACTGGACGATACCGCGTTCAGCATAACCAAATGAAATCAATTAGTTTACTCCTGGTCGTGGCGGGACTGTTTCTGTCGTGCGCCAGTCTGCCGCCACTGCACCAGGCCCACAGGCCTATGTCAGTGGAATCAAACCAGACTTGTCAGGGGCTTTACCCGCTTGGTGAATGGCAACTATACCACACCATCGAAGCAAAACTGCCGGGCCGTCAAACAGGCTTTCTGACGGGGTTGACCGTGTTGTCGTCGCGGGAAAGGTCTGCACAATGCGTTATCATGACCCTCGAGGGGTTCGTGGTTTTCGATGCGCGGTATGACGGGCAGGTCACGATTAATAGAGCTGTAGCGCCCTTTGACAACCATGCTTTTGCCCAAGGGGTAATGGCGGACATTCAGTTGATTTTTTTCAAACCACTCGCAGATGAAATATCCATGGGGGTATTGAGTGACAATGTTCCCGTATGCCGCCACCTTCTCCCAGACGGCAATGTCATCGATCTTGTCAATCCGGAAAACAACCATTGGGAAACACGATTATATCGCTCCAACCACCGGGTGATGCGTATCGTACAAAGCATGATCAAAGATAAACTGCCGGGTGAAAATCTAACCGGAATTGCGGATAAAATTGAATTGACGGCCCTGGGGACCTCCGGATATACATTGATTTTAGACTTGGTGGAGGCCATACCAATAGGGTCCGAGGATTCAAGGATTCAAGGGGTCGAGTGATGCCAGGGGCCGGGAAAAAGATTCACCACGAAAGCACGAAATGTAATCTGTTTTTCGTGGTTTCTTTCTTTCGTGCTTTCGTGATAAAATAATTTTTAATCGTGTGACAGGATAAATATTTACGATGAAATTCAAAC
>Ga0164313_10006209_pt1 | contig 10552 bp, 11 predicted proteins | sample GuaBasSedimGuay4_FD_113735 | JGI IMG/M metagenome (GOLD analysis project Ga0164313, IMG submission 113735) | Subseafloor sediment microbial communities from Guaymas Basin, Gulf of California, Mexico - Guay4, Core 4569-4, 0-3 cm | ecosystem: Environmental > Aquatic > Marine > Hydrothermal vents...
ACATAAATGTCGGAGGGTACATATACACCAGCCAGGTGGCCCAGGTGAAGGGGGCCGTTGGCATATGGCAATGCAGAGGTAATCAGGTATCTTTTATAAGCTTTCTTAGTCATTGTAAGGTCATTTGAGATCGCACAAAGATAGTGATAAAAAAGAGCTGATTTAAGAACCGTTAGCACATCAATATAAAAAGAACCAGGGTGTGAATCAATGTGAAACTGGCCGGAGGGCTGAACAGCTGGCAGCGGCTTTTTTAAGGTCCAGGGGATACCATATCTGGAAAACCAACTGGAGGTGGGGTAAAAGGGAACTTGACCTGGTGACCATCCACCGGGGAGTGTTGGTCATTGTTGAGGTAAAGTCCATGGTGGGTAACCTGGTAAACCACCCCTATGAGGTTGTGGATCAAAAAAAGCAGCGGAGTATCATCCTGGCATCAGAGGGATTTATCCGGGTCCACAAAAGCCTGCGTCCCACGAGATTTGATGTGATTGCCGTTTTCTACCATCAGGGTCGGATAAAGATTAAGCATGTGGAAGATGCCTTCAGACCATTATTTGAGTAATAGTTTAAACTTTTTATGCTCTTTATTGTTTTGGTTGAAAGAAAGATTATTAAACAGAGCAAAATTTAAAACTCAAATTCACATTAAAATGAAAAAATTACTATCCTCAACAGCCATTTTGTTACTTGCAGTAACACTATCATTTGCCCAGTCAGCCAAAGAAGAGATTGAGCTCTATCAGTCGATGTTTGGTATGGAAAAGAAAGCACTTGTTGCTGAATTCGTAAAACTGGACGGAGAAGCATCCACAGCCTTCTGGATCCTCTACGATGAATATGAAACTGAGCGTAAGGCCAATGGGCAAAAGCGCCTGACCCTTATTGATAAATACGCAAACTCTTACATGGACATGGATGATGAAACCACCGATGCACTGGTGGCAGAGAGCCAGAAAGTCAGGGCAACTCAGGACAAGCTTGTCAAGAGTTACCATAAAAAAATTAAGAAGGTATCCGGTTCTAAAGCTGCAGCGCAATTTTTTCAGCTGGAGAACTTTATTCAAAATGTCTTTGGAGTGGCTTTAATGGAGCAAATTCCATTTATCGGGGAGTTTGATTTATAAGGCAAACGCACTTATAAAAAGAGGGTGTCCCAAAAGGGCATCCTCTTTTTCTTTACCCTACAACACCATCAGGTTGCAGCCCCTGATATCTGTGTGATCAAACCGACCTATAACCTCGAAGCTTCCGTCGGTGTGTTTCTTTCCAAGATCGCCTGTGGCAATGAAGGAACATGTGTTGAGGTTGGCCAGATCGATGATATTGATCCCCCCTGACTCTTCCGCCGGAAGCAGGGTAAGGGGATCGTTGGGATCGCGGATTGCGATTTTCATCCAGGGAGGTGCCTGGAATCGTCCGTTCCCCATGGAATATGCCTGCGATAGCAGTTCGGTCATCCCATACTCGGAGTGAATGGTCTCCAGGCCAAAAGAAGAGGCCAGTTGCGCATGTAATTCACCCCTGATCAACTCCTTTCTCCGACCCTTCATGCCCCCTGTTTCCATTACAATACAATGGTTTCCTAAGTCCATGGGATATTGTTCAGCCAGGTCAAGCAGGGCGAAACTGACTCCCAAAAGCAGTGTGGGTTGTCTTTCCTCTTTTGATCGCTCCAATACTGAGGTAAGCTCCTGGAGGTTGTCCAGGTAAAACCCGCTTTGGGGATGATCCGAATTACCGATCAGGCGGTCCATCATATGGACCAGTGAGGAACCGGAGCGTTCCAGGTAAGAGGGGAGCAGGGCCAAAATCAGGTATCCCTGCGGATCACCATAAAAGTGATAAAAACCTTTGGCAAAGCTTTTTTCATAGAGGGACACATCTGGAATATGGTGCCTGGCTGGTGTGGAGGAGGTGGTGCCGCTGCTTTCAAAAATGATTTCTGCTTTTTTCCCTTCACATATGATGGTGTGGGTTTTAAAAAACTCCACCGGAAGAAAGGGAATCTCTTCCACCTCGTTAACTTCTGAGACATTTACGCCCAGCGCCTCCAGGTATTCCTTATAAACAGGGACATGGGTGGCCTGAAAATGAAAAACCTTCAGGGCAGTCTCCCTGAAGGTTTTCTGATCGTTGATCTGAAAAATGGACTGATGTAGTGCAGGGTCCATAGTGTCAAATCTGTTCTATCCTTTGATGGCCTTGATCCCTGGTAGCACCTTGCCTTCAACGTATTCCAGCATAGCGCCTCCTCCTGTGGACACATAGCTCACTTGATCAGCCAATCCAAATTTATTGACAGCGGCTACCGAATCTCCACCTCCCACAAGACTGAAAGCGCCCTCTGCAGTAGAGGCAGCAATGGCCTTGGCAATGCTTACAGTTCCTTTTTGAAAGCTGGGCATTTCGAAAACACCCATGGGGCCATTCCAGAGGATGGTTTTCGAATTCATGATCACATCAATGAGTAATTCAATTGATTTGGGACCAATATCCAGGCCCATTAACCCCTCTTTGCCCTGGTCAATATCTGCGAGTTCGGTATGGGCATCGTTATCAAACTTGTCGGCCAAAACCTGGTCCACCGGTAACACAAGGTTCACACCTTTCTCTTTTGCTTTTTTAACCAGGTCGGCAGCCACATCCAGCTTATCGGATTCACATAATGAATTACCAATCTCTCCACCCCGGGCCTTAATGAAGGTATAGGTCATTCCACCCCCGATGATCAGGTTGTCGACCTTGTCGAGCAGGTTCTCAATCACCTGGATCTTATCAGATACTTTGGCGCCTCCCATGATGGCAGTAAGGGGCTTCTCTGATTCGTAAAGTACCTTATCCATAGCCTTTATCTCTTTGTTGATCAGAAAGCCGAACATTTTAGAATTTTCGTCGAAAGAGTCAGCGATTACCGCAGTTGAAGCATGTGCCCTGTGGGCTGTACCAAATGCATCGTTTACATACACATCTGCATAGGAAGAGAGCTTTTCAGCAAAGATTTTAGTGGTGGCTTTTTCTTCATCGGTCTTTACTTTATTCTCAGCAGAATAAAAACGCAGATTCTCCAGCAGCAGTACTTCACCCTTATGCAGGGCTGCTGATTTTGCAATGGCTTCATGGCCGATGCAGTCGCCTGCAAACTGAATTTCAACACCCAGCAGGTCTGAAAGCGCAGGAATCACATGTTTTAAAGAAAACTTTTCTTCTGGTCCTGATTTTGGGCGCCCCAGGTGGGACATTAGAATGACAGAACCCCCGTCTTCAATAACCTTTTTTATAGTGGGCAATGCACCGCGTATGCGGGTATCGTCGGTTACTTCATACTGGGCACTTAAGGGTACATTGAAGTCTACCCTGATAATGGTTTTCTTTCCTGCAAAGTTATAATTATCAATCAGTTGCATGTATTTATATTTTAAGTAAAAAAAAACTGTTGTAATTGGGAATCCCAAAGGTAAAAAAGAAATTCTACATTTACAGGTTGTAAGAGCAATGTTGTTTAATGAGATCATAGGACAGGTGGAGGTTAAGAGCAAACTGAAAAGTTTGGTCCGGGAAGACCGTACGCCACATGCCCTTATGTTATTTGGCCCGGCGGGGACAGGTAAGTTGGCCCTTGCAGTGGCCATGGCACAGTTTCTTTCCTGTGCCGACCGAAAGGAAGATGATGCCTGTGGAGTCTGTCCTTCGTGCCTGAAATTCGGGAAGCTGGTTCATCCGGATCTTCATTTTGTGGTCCCCGTGATGAAAACCGGAAACATGTCGGGCCCCCCGGTGAGCGACGATTATATTGAAGCCTGGAGAAATACCCTGCTGGCCGATTTTTATGTAACAGAGAATCAGTGGTACGAAGCCATCGGTGCAGAGAACAAGCAGGGAATTATTAACGTCAAGGAGAGCGAGTCTGTCATCAGAAAGCTGGGTTTTAAACCCTACGAGTCGGAATACAGAATGATGGTCATATGGCTGCCTGAAAAGATGAACCAGTCGGCGGCCAACAAACTTCTTAAACTTATTGAAGAACCACCTCCGAAAACCTTGATCCTGATGATTTCGGAGCATACAGACCGGATTCTTCCCACCATTATGAGCCGAACCCAGCTACTTCACGTTCCACCACTTTCAGATTCAGAGATCAGAGAGGGACTGTTACATCTGGAGAAGAGCAACCCCCAACTGGTGAATGATGCTGCGAACAAGGCCAACGGGAACTTCAGTATGGCTTTGCAAACCTTGCGTCAGGATGAGAATGAGCTCTACTATTTTGAGCTTTTCACCGGATTCATGAGGCTGTGTTATGCCAGAAATATTATTGAACTCAACAACTGGGTGGACCGGGTTGCCGGTTTGGGCAGGGAGCGGCAGAAACAGCTGGTGGACTATTCCCTTCGGTTACTCAGGGAGAACTTCATGCTTCACCTCAAGAATGAAGCTCTGAATTACATGTCTTCCAGGGAAAATGAATTCTCAGTCAGGTTCAGCCCATTCATACACCATGGAAATATTCACTCCCTTGTGGAGGCTTTTGATTCGGCCGGAAACCACATTGAGGCCAATGGAAATCCGCGAATAATTCTAATGGACCTCTCCATCAGCGTGATCAGGCTATTAATGCTGAAGCCTGAGGGAGTGAAATAGCCGGGTTTTGAATTGGAAAACTGAATCCCTATTTTTGCATCATGAATGAAAGCCTGAAGGCACGAGGTTGTTGCGCAGAGAGACAGCTTGAGATCAACGATAATAACAGGGATCGGATCGATTCCTATTTTAGTTCCTGTTCCAAGCTGGATGCATATAACTGGTTGAGGGAGGTGTCGGACATAGATATTCCCGATGTGGTTGAGATTCGGTTCAAAAATACCCGGAAGGGGATTTACCGGAATGTGAATGGATTAAGACTGAAGCGGGGGGATATAGTTGCTGTGGAGGCTTCTCCGGGGCACGATATCGGAATTATTTCGCTGGTGGGGGAAATCGTCATCAAGCAGCAACCGCGAATCGTGAGGGGAAATGGAGATGAGCTTAAAAAGGTATACCGCAAAGCCAAACCGGTTGACATAGATAAGTGGAAAGAGGCCATTGATAAGGAAGAGGCGACCATGCTTAAAAGCCGTAAGCTGGCCAGTGAACTGAGGCTTAACATGAAGATTGGCGATGTGGAGTACCAGGGAGATAATACCAAAGCCATATTCTACTATATCGCCGATGAGCGCGTCGATTTCAGGGAGTTGATCAAAGTGCTGGCTGAAAGTTTTCGCATACGGATCGAGATGAGGCAGATCGGAGCCAGGCAGGAGGCCGGTAAGATCGGTGGAATTGGCACATGCGGCAGAGAACTATGCTGTTCGACCTTTGTTACCAATTTTGTGTCGGTGAGTACCCATTCGGCCAGGGTACAGGAAGTGGCATTAAATCCGCAAAAACTTGCCGGACAGTGTGGTAAGTTGAAATGCTGTCTGAATTATGAGCTGGCCGGTTATGAAGATGCCAGAAAAGACTTCCCTGATACAGGAATCCTTTTAAGAACCATCCAGGGAGATGCATACCATCTGAAGACTGATGTTTACAGGGGAATTATGTGGTATGGTTTTTCAGGGTCAGGTGGACAGGGACTGGTTCCTGTTCCTACCGAAAGGGTAGCGGAGGTGCAGAAGATGAACAGGGATGGCAAACTGCCAGATGAACTTGTACAGATAAGTACCACCATCAAATCGGAACGACTGGAATATACCAATGGTGCAGGACAGGAGAGCCTTACTCGTTTTGAGAAAGGGCAACCTAAGAAGAAAAAGAAAAAACGAAGACCACCCAGAAGTCATCAAAACCGTTCATGAGACTAGCGATAAAAACCCTTATTCCACTGCTGCTGTTGATTGTTGTATCCTGTGAACCGGCCATGGTTTATAATCAATACAAACGAACAGAAAATGGAGTGTGGAAGTGGCAGGACGCCCTTGAGTTTAAGGCTGAAATTACCGACACTATTTCTGAACACAACATCTATCTGCAGGTGAGGCATACGGTGGATTATCCGCTGAGCAACCTCTATATGTTTGTGCATGTAAAAGGACCTACCGGGTTGCACCTGAAGGACACAATCAATTGCATTCTGGCCACTCCCGACGGGAGGTGGACAGGCAAGGGTACAGGGAACAGGAGGGAGATCCATATGCTTTACAGAAAACAGACTATTTTTAGCATTCCGGGTACCTACACGTTCACCCTTGAACAGGGAATGAGGAATCCAGAGCTTCCGGTAACAGACCTGGGGGTGAGAATTGAACGAAACAATCCGTAACTAAATTGGGAAAGAAGAAGTTATCAAGATTCAGGGAACTAGGGACCCTAAGTAGGGTATTTCAACCAACCTTTGAAGAGGTGAATCAAAAAGATTTCCACTTGAAAGGGAAATGGTGCAGCGAGGTCTTTCAGAATGACTACCCCCTTATTCTGGAGTTAGGTTGCGGCAAAGGAGAGTACACCGTGGGTCTGGCCGCTAAACAGCCTAAAAAAAACTACATGGGATTGGATATTAAAGGGGCACGCCTGTGGACGGGAGCGAAAATTGCTCATGACAAGGACCTGGAGAATGTTGTATTTCTGAGGACCCAGATAGAATTTATCAATTCATTTTTTTCAAGCGATGAAGCGGACGAAATATGGGTCACCTTCCCCGATCCCCAGTTGAAAAAAAGAAGGCACAAGAAACGGCTCACCGGGGCTGTATTCCTGAACAAGTACAGGTTCTTTCTAAAGAACAACGGTACAGTTCACCTCAAAACAGATAATGATTTGCTTTACCAGGATACCCTGGCCCTGGCAAGGTTTAACAACCTGGAAATTGAGCGCTTTACAGATGATTTATACCAGGAAGACTGGAACGATGCCACCGTTTCCATTCAGACCTACTATGAGAAAAGCTTCCTGGCCAAGGGAGAGCGTATCAACTACATTTGCTTTAAGCTACCGAAGAATCTGGAAATCAAAGAGGTGCCCGATGAAATCCAATAATGGATTTTTTGTCAGGGTGCATGAGGTGGTCAGGCAAATCCCTTATGGCCGGATTACTTCCTATGGTGCCATTGCCCGTTACCTGGGTGCCCCGGGGGCAGCCAGGATGGTGGGATGGGCCATGAATCAATCCCACATCAGTGAGCAATATGTTCCGGCACACAGGGTGGTTAACCGGCAGGGCTTATTATCGGGCAAGCATCACTTCAGCGGAGCTAATCTGATGCAGGAATTACTGGAGAATGAAGGAGCCATCGTAAAGGAGAACCGCATCCTCAATTTCGAAGAATTATATTGGGATCCGGTTCTGGAGCTGGGCCTATGATTACTTAATCTAAATAAAAAAAGCTATCTTTGGGCTTGCAATATTAAGTGAATTATGGAGATACAGAAGGAGAAAATATTGGAGGTGCTGGATAGAATCCATCACCCCGATACAAAGAAAAGTATTGTTGCTTCAGGGATGGTTAGCGATGTGGTTTACCGGGAGGGTGAGCTGTGGGTCGGATTAACGTTTAGCAGGCCCAATGATCCATTTATTCAGTCCATTAGAAAAGCATGTGTAAAAGCCATCAATCACGCTTTTGGTGAAGATGTGCTAAAAAAGGAACACCTGCAGGTGCAGGTACCCGAAGTGCCAGTAAAGGAAGAGCCTCTGCCCGGTGTGAAAAATATCATAGCCATTGCTTCAGGTAAGGGTGGTGTTGGTAAATCTACCATAGCAACCAACCTGGCAGTAGCTCTTGCACAGAAGGGTAACAAAGTGGGACTGATTGATGCTGATGTGTACGGACCCTCTGTCCCGAAAATGTTTGATATCGAAGGGCAACGTCCTTCAGCCCGGACCGAAGATGGAACCGAGTGGATCATTCCCATTGAGCAATATGGGGTTAAGCTTCTCTCTGTTGGTCTTTTTGTGAAGCCCGAGGACGCAGTGATCTGGAGAGGCCCCATGGCCACCGGTGCACTTAAGCAATTGATTTCACAGGGAGATTGGGGTGAGTTGGACTACCTTCTGATTGACCTTCCTCCAGGAACCGGAGATGTGCACCTGACCATTGTGCAGGAAATTCCTGTGACTGGTGTTGTGATTGTAAGTACTCCACAGGAGGTGGCCCTGGCCGATGTGATCAAGGGAATTAACATGTTTACCGGAGATAAGATCAATGTGCCTGTATTGGGGATTGTAGAGAATATGTCGTGGTTTACCCCGGAAGAATTGCCTGAAAACCGGTATTATATTTTTGGCAACGAAGGGTGTAAAAGGCTGGCTGAAAAATTGGGAATCCCATTGCTTGGACAGATTCCTATCGTTCAGGGAATCAGGGAATCGGGCGACGCGGGACAACCTGTAGCACTTTCGGCAGATCATCCCGCCGGAGCCTTTTTTCATGAGCTGGCCGAGGCGGTTGAAAACGCAATTAATACAAGAAATATAGAAAAGGAACCCACAAAAAAGGTGGAGATAACAACCAAATAGGTAGTAAGTAGCTAAAACAAGTATTTATGGAAGCTTTAAAAGAGCGTGTTGAAAAGGCGTTGGAAAAGATCAGGCCTTATCTGGTGGCTGATGGTGGAGACATTTCCATTGTAGATATCACCGATGATATGGTTGTCCGGGTTGAGATGAAAGGGGCTTGTAATGGTTGCCCGTTTAGCATGCAAACGCTAAAAGCGGGTGTTGAGATGGCAGTCAGGAATGAAGTGCCCGAGATCAAAGAAGTTGTTGATGTTAATGCTTAGGTAGTTTTTTTCCTGCCTGATAAAATAAGTTTTATCAAAACCAGTTTATTATTTGTAAGAACTTGACAGTATCTTCTGAGAACTGGACTGAATTGCATTTTCGGACAATCATATACGGTGTGTTTATCACGCTTGGCCTCTTCTGCGGCCTGGTGTCGTGTAGCGTGGAAAAAAATACGTCGCTCACAAGGAACTATCACAACTTAACATCGCACTATAACATCTATTTCAACGGACACGAAAGTTATGAGCGAGGAGTTGAAAAAGCACATTCCTCAATTCGGAATGATTACAACCAGATCCTCACCCTGTTTCTCTATGAGGATGAGCAGGTCAATTCGGCAGTTTCAGGTGATATGAAAAGGGCCATAGACAAGGCCACCAAAGTAATCACCTTTCATTCTATTACTGCAAAACCCAAGGTCAAGGAGGGCAACCAGTCGTCGAAAGACAAAGCCTTTTACGAGAAGAATGAATACAATAAATGGGTGGACGACTCCTATTTGCTCATGGGTAGAGCCTATATGTACCAAGGCGAATTCTTCCTGGCAGCAGAGACTTTTAAACATGTGTTGGTCACCTTTCCCGCGGAGGAAGTTCGTTACCTGGCAATGACATGGTTGGCCAGGGCCTATATCATGAATGGGGATCTTAGAGAAGCAGAACGTATCCTGATGACCCTGGCGGACGAAAATGCCTTCCCTGAAGATTACATGGAGGCATACCTTACCACAAGGGCCCAGCTTCATATTAGAAACAAGGAGTATACAGCTGCAGCCGAAAATATGGAGCAGACCATGATGCTGAAGGGAATAAGTAAGGAGAATGAGATCAGGTTTACCTATATCCTTGCTCAACTTTATGAGGAGACCGAACAGAATGACCTGGCCCTTAAGAAATACAAGCGCGTGACCCGCTACAACCCTCCTTATGAAATGGCTTTCAATGCGCGGGTGAGTATGGCGGAAGTATTCGAATCGGGGAGTGCCAGCAGTGACGATCTCAGGAAGCTTCTTAGAAAGATGCTCAAAGACAGTAAGAACATAGAGTACAAGGACCAGATATATTTTGCCCTGGGGAATATTGCCATGGAGGATGGAGACAGGGAAAAAGCCATTGAGTATTACCAGCTTTCGGTATCATCCAGCCTTCAGAATCAGTACCAGAAAGGATTTTCATCGCTTACCCTTGCTGAACTTTTTTACGAGGAACCGGATTATATGCTTTCAGCCGCATACTACGATTCAGCAGTTTCCTTCCTGACCAGTGATTACCCGGGCTATTCAGGTCTGGCATCGCTTTCTGCAAGTTTAAGTGGACTGGTTTACAATGTATCAGTTTATGAAATGGAGGATAGTGTTCAGATGCTGGCCGGGTTGCCCGAGGCGGCGAGGCTGGCCATCATCGACGGAATTATTGAGGATGTTCGAAAGGCTGAGGAAGAGGCACGACTGGCCGAACAGCAAGCCATGCAGGATATGGCATTTAACCAGTCCATGATGGCCAATAACAACCAGATCGGGACACAGGGTGCACAGCAGGGAGGGAAATGGTATTTTTATAACCTGAGCGCAAAGAGTTTCGGTCAGCCCGAGTTCAGGATGACCTGGGGACAACGAAAGCTTGAAGATGACTGGCGGAGGAAAAATAAGCAGAGCCTTTCGGCACTCACAGGTGGAGAAACCGAGGGTGACAGCCTGAACGGGGGTACAAGTACACCAATTTTTGATAATAAATCCAGGGAGTTTTACCTGGCCAGCATCCCGCTGAATGATTCATCCATGGAACAGTCTGA
>Ga0164313_10006211_pt1 | contig 10550 bp, 4 predicted proteins | sample GuaBasSedimGuay4_FD_113735 | JGI IMG/M metagenome (GOLD analysis project Ga0164313, IMG submission 113735) | Subseafloor sediment microbial communities from Guaymas Basin, Gulf of California, Mexico - Guay4, Core 4569-4, 0-3 cm | ecosystem: Environmental > Aquatic > Marine > Hydrothermal vents >...
GGTGGTGCGGTTGCAGACCTCGCCATCGGGGCAGCCGAGGCCCGTGCAGTTGTCCGGCACGCACCGGCCCTCGGGGTCCCGGGGGTCGCAGGCCAGGCCCGCTTCGCAGACCACGCCTTCGCAGGGGAAGGTGCACGCGTTGTTCTTGCAGACGCAGTTGGAGACGCCGGTGCTGTCCGGGGTGCAGAGCGTGTCGCCGTCACGCTCGACGGTTTCCGTCGCGCACATCGCGCTATCACAGCGGGGCGCCACGCAGTAGCACGCAGTGCTTCCATCCATGGCGGTCTCGGTCTGGGCCGTGGTCCCGGTCGGGCAAGTGAAGCCGAACTCCGACGCGACGCAGGGGTCGGCGCAGCCGCAGTCGCGGCATGCCGAAGCCCCCGGGCAGATGTCGTCGCCCTCGTCTGTCATGCCGTTGCAGTCGTTGTCGCTGCAGTCGCAGACCTCGGGGGCCGCGTCGACGGCGCCCACGCAGATGATGGCGCCGGTGATGCACTGCTCGTTACCCGCCACGCAGAGGCCTTCGTCGGTGCCGCAGGACCCGCCGAGGGCGAGCTCGTCGACCATGCCGTCACAGTCGTCGTCGAGGAGGTTGCAGATCTCCTCCGTCGGGCCGATCTCGCCGGTGCAGACCAGGCCGCCATCCATGCAGATGTTGACCCCCGGCGAACACTCGCCGACGTCGGTGCCGCAGGGTGCGCCGACTCCGAGGCCTTCGTCTTCGACGCCGTCGCAGTCGTTGTCGAGGCCGTCGCAGATCTCCATCGTCGGCCCGGTGCCGCCGTCGCAGGTCAGCATGCCGCCGGTGCAGAGCGTCGTCCCCGCCATGCATTCGCCGGTGTCGTCGCCGCAGGCCGCGCCCCCTTCGGGGTTGCCCTCGTCGATGGCGCCGTCGCAGTTGTCATCGAGGCCGTTGCACGTTTCCATCGTCGGGCCCGTTTCGCCGACGCAGACGAGGGTGCCCATGGTGCAGGCCAGGGCGCCAAACTCGCAGACGCCGACGTCGCTCGCGCCACAGGCCCCACCGCCGCCGGGGTTGCCCTCGTCGATGAGCCCATCGCAGTCGTCGTCGAGGCCGTTGCAGATCTCGACGCCGGGGAGGGTGCCGCCGGAGCAGGTCAGGGCACCGGAGACGCACGCGCTCGCGCCGGGCGTGCAGATGCCGGTCGACGAGCCGCAGGCGAGGCCGCCGCCGGGGTTGCCTTCGTCGTCGGTCCCGTCGCAGTCGTTGTCCCGCCCGTCGCAGACCTCGACCGAGGGGCCGATGTCGCCGACGCAGGTGAACGCGCCGCCGGAGCAGGTCAGGACGCCGAGGTCGCACTCGCCGGTGCTCGAGCCGCAGGAGCCCCCGGTGGGCACGCCGTCGTCGACGAGGCCGTTGCAGTTGTCGTCGATGCTGTTGCAGGTCTCTGCTACGGGCAGAACGCCGCCGGTGCAGGTCAGGGAACCGCTGGTGCAGGTGAGGCTGCCGGGGGAGCAGGCGCCGGTGGAGCTTCCACAGGAGGCGCCGCCGTCGGGGTTGCCCTCGTCGTCGGTGCCGTCGCAGTCGTTGTCCCGGCCGTCGCAGATCTCCGCCACGGGGCCGACATCGCCGATGCAGGTGTAGGTCCCGCCGCTGCAGGTTCGGACGCCAAAGCTGCACTCGCCCGTGTCCACGCCGCAGGATCCGTCGGTCGGGACGCCGTCATCGATGAGGCCGTTGCAGTTGTCGTCGATGCTGTTGCAGGTCTCTGCTACTGGCAGAACGCCGCCGGTGCAGGTCAGGGTGCCGCCGGTGCAGGTGAGGCTGCCCGGGGAGCAGGCGCCGGTGGAGCTTCCGCAGGAGGCGCCGCCGTCGGGGTTGCCCTCGTCGTCGGTGCCGTCGCAGTCGTTGTCCCGTCCGTCGCAGACCTCGGCCGAGGGGCCGACGTCGCCGATGCAGGTGAACGAGCCGCCGGAGCAGCTCAAAACGCCGAGGCTGCACTCGCCGGTGCTCGAGCCGCAGGAGCCCCCGGTGGGCACGCCGTCGTCGACGACGCCGTTGCAGTCATCGTCGGTGCTGTTGCAGGTCTCTGCCACTGGCAGAACGCCGCCGGTGCAGACGAGGGTGCCCGTGGCGCTGCACGTGAGGCTACCCGGGGAGCAGGCGCCGATGGAGCTGCCGCAGGAGCCTCCGCCGCCGGGGTTGCCCTCGTCGGCGGTCCCGTCGCAGTCGTTGTCGAGGGTGTCGCATAGCTCGGCCGTGGGGCCGACCTGACCGGTGCAGCTGCCGTAGGCGCCGGCCGTGCAGATCTCGGTCCCCGGGACGCATGTCCCGGTCGACGAGCCGCAGGCCCGGGACATGCCGTCGATGACGCCGTCGCAGTCGTTGTCGACGCCGTCGCAGGACTCCGCGACCGGGCCCTGGCCGGTGCAGGCGCCGAAGGCGCCGGCGGCGCAGGTCTGGGTGCCGATGGTGCAGGCCCCGACGTTGGTGCCGCAGGGACGGGTGATGCCGTTGTCGATGAAGCCGTCGCAGTCGTTGTCGAGGTTGTCGCAGATCTCGGGCGTTGGCGTGCAACCCCCGCAGACGCCCTCGTCGATGATCCCGTCGCAGTCGTCGTCCACGCCGTTGCACACCTCGGTGGGCTCCGGGCCGCAGACGCCGCAGAGGTTCAAAACGCCCTCGTCGATGAGGCCGTTGCAGTTGTCATCGACCAAGTCGCAGGCGGTTTCCCCGGGGTCCACGCACAGGTCCAGAACAGCGGGAAAAGCGGGGTCGGAGCAGTATTTGGTGAAGCCTTCGTCGATGAGCCCGTTGCAGTTGTCGTCGAGGTTGTTGCAGACCTCGATGAGCAGGGAGTCGGCGACGATCTGCGAGAAAGCGAGGGCGAGCTGCTCCTCGTTCTGGGCATAGTGGGCGGCGGTGGTACCGCCGGCGGAGGCGATGTTGTCGGTGGTGGTATCGGGAGGCGAGCCGAAGCCGAAGGCCACGACGTGGGTCCGGATGTCGTAGTTCGTGACGCCGAAGGTGGTCGTTCGCAGCTCGGTCGCCGCGGCGTTCGTATCCACGTAGCGCGAGCAAGTCTCGCGACCGTCGGTCAGCAGGATTACGAAGTAGGGACGGCAACCGGCGTAGGGATCCGACGCGATGGGGCTGGCGTAGGTGGGGTCGCTTCCCTCGAAGTACCGCCGCGCTCCCCGGAGAGCGCCGGAGATCGGCGTCCACGTATTGGCGACCAGTTCGGGATTCGTCGCCTCGCCGATGTCACAGAAGTCGCAGCTGTAGTCGACGAACTCGAGGATCTGTGCCTGGTTCCCGTCTTGGATCGGGACGACCAACTGGCCCTGGCGTGCGTCGTTCCCTTCGGCTGGACAGCCGCTACCGTTGCTCTCGTTGCAACTGCCGCACGTCAGGCGCAGGTCGTAGCTTTGGCAATCGCAGTCGTTGTCGCCACTGCGGGTGCACTCGCTCGTGGTGGGATCCGTATCGGTGTCGCAGGTCGTCCCGTCCGTATGATCCACCTCGAACCGCATCAGGCCAAAGGTGACGTCCCCGAAGCCATTGATGACGTCTTGGAACACGCACTTGGCGTCGTTCATGCGGGTGTGCGGCATGCCGCAGTTGTTGGTGCCGCTCCCCGTGCTCGCGTCCATCGACCCGGAGTTGTCGAAGATGACCAGGAAGTACGGTTTCACCGCCGTCTGGGCCGAGGCCGGGGCCGGGGCCGCAAAGGCAGCCGCCACCAACGCCATCGAGACCGCAATCCAAAGCAAGCTGCGCATCGGCGCCTCCAGTCTCCGCTATCGTACCCTCCTGTAGGTGTACCCGGCCGAGAAATTCGCCACCCGGACAAGAAACTTACAGCCAAGTGGTAGGTTTGTTGTGGCAGATTTGGTGCTTCAGTGCCCGATGGGCGACCATTCGACTCGATCCGTGGCTGTCCGAAAACCACCGCGAAAACCGCTGCGAAAACCGCTGCGGAAACCGCCCCCGGCGAAACCCGGTCGGCCGACCCTCCTCATGGTGGGTATCGACCCGATGGGGGCGGCGATCCGGGCTGCGGTCACCCGCTACCGTCTCCAGGTCGAAACCTGCGGCCTCGCCGACGTCTCGGCCTCGGTTCTCGCGGCCGCTCCCGACCTCGTCCTGCTCATCGGCGACGCGGCGGCTTCCGGGGGGCAGGACGTATTGCGCCTGCTGGGCCTCAACCCCGCGACCAACGTCGTCCCGATCGCCATCCTCACCGACGACGCGTCCCTCGACGACAAGCTGAAGGCGTTTCGCTACGGCGCCGTCGCGGTCGTCCAGCGCTCGGCGAGCGCCGATGCGATCGGCCGGCGGGTCGCCGACCTCGCCAAGGAGCTCCCCGACCGCCCCGGCGAAGCGACTGGCGAGATAGGCGAGGCGACCCTCGACGAGTTCGTCGACCTCCTCAAGCGCGAGCTGCGGTCGGGCATTCTTTCGGTGGGCAAGGAGGGCGACGAAGACGCGGTCCGCCTCGTCCTCGGGGCCGGACGTCCGGTCGCCGATGCCCTCAAGGAGTTCGTCGAAAAGCTCAAGCCCCTCGTCGCCGAGGCCGAGCCCCTCAAGTACGAGCTCCTCGAAGAGAGCGGCGGGCGCCTCCAACTCCTCGAGCATTCGGGCTTGCTGAACCTGCCCCAAGAAGACCCATCCATCCTCGCGGGGGTTCGCATCCTCGTCATGGACAGCGATCCCGGTCGCGCCGACGCCCTGGCCCAGCAGCTCCGCGAGCACGCCGCGAAGGTCGGGGTCACCGAGGTCAGCGAACGCGGCCTCGAAAAAGCCCAGGCCCTCGAGCCCGAGGTTCTGATCATCGACGGCGCCGACATCGAAGGCCCCGCCTTTCAGCTGGTGCGCAGCCTGCGCAAAGACGTGCGCCTGCGCTGGTCGTCGATACTCATCGTCAGCTGGGACGAGCTCTGGCCCCACGCCGCCGGCGGCCCCGACCTGCGGCTCTTGACGGCGAAGATCGCCCCCCTCATCAGTCAAGACCACGAGCTCTCGAGCCGGGCGGCGAAGGAAGAGCTCTTCGACACGCGCCTCGAGACCACCGGGCCCTCGCGTCTCATTCGCGCCCTCAGCAAGTCGAAGCGCACGCTCCACGTGACCGTCGTCAGCAACAAGGCGTCCATCGAAGTCGACCTGAGCCAGGGGCTCCTCGTCGGCGCCATTGGCACCCTGACCGAAGGGGGAGCCGTCGAAGGGGCGGCCGCCGTGGCGAGCTTGCTCTCGATGTCGTCGGGGCGGGTCCGGGTCGAGCACAAGATGAACCCGAGCGTCGCGAACATCATGACGCCGGTCGACGAGGCCCTCGCCGCCGCCTGGAACGAGGGCTCCCCCTTGACGCCCTCGATTCCCCCTTCGGATCCCCCGACGGCTCCTCCGCCGCCGATGCCGGAAGAATTCGCGGACCTGCCGACTCTCGACAGCGATCCCCCGTCCCCACCCCTGGACGGGGCCATGGGCGGGCCCACGCCGCCCCGGGGCGTCAGCCGGGCGGCCGCCCGGACGATGATGGGCATCGGCGCCGCTCCGATCACCCCGCCCCCGACCCCGCGCATCGCGGTTCGGGAAGAGATGCTCGACCGTCTCACGCCGAAGGTTCCGATCCCCCCGGTCCTCGGTGACCACGACGAAAAACCCTCGAAAAGGGCCGACGACGGGACCGTGCCCTTCGCAACCGAGGGGGGCGCTTCGGGCCTCATCGTCGACGAACTCGATCTCTTCGCCGGGGACCTCGAGACGGTGCGTCCTCCCCCGAGCCTGGTGCCCGAAGAGCTCGGGGCGCTGCCCTCGACGTCCCCCGTGCCCCGGGGCGACCCCACCATCGTCGACCCACCCGACGGATCGCCGGCGGTGACGCCGCCGGGGACCGAGCTTTCCTCAGCGGACGACGGCGCGTCGAAAGCTTCATCGAATCGGGGCATCTCGACCGAGCGCCCCGATGCCGAGCCTCCTCGTCGAACGAACTCCGTCGCGTTGGTGTTCTTGCTTCTTTCGCTCCTCGTCGGAGCCTCGGTCGCGGTCTGGATCTTCGTACCCGAGGTTCGCGACGCCCTCGGCTATCCTGACGTCGTGGCCACGGCGGCCGATCCCGGTTCGGGTGCTGGGACGCCCATTGCGGCATCGGATGACGCGTCCATCGAAGACGCCGGTTCCGCTGCTCTCGACTCATCCGTCGACGGCGGGGTAGCCGCCGATGCCGGTGACGGTGCCTTGGCCATTCCTTCCACGGTCGACGCCGGAGCGGCTGCCGATAACGGCACCGAAGACGACGGTACCGAAGACGACGGTACCGAGGATGACGGTACTGAGGATGACGGTACTGAGGACGACGGCACCGCAGACGACGGCACTGCAGACGACGGCACCGCAGACGACGGCACCGCAGACGACGGCGCGCCGGCCGGTATCGATCCGTCGCGCTCCGCCCGGTCGCTCACCGCTGAGGGCGAGCGCCTGATTCGCCGGGACGACTTCGATGCGGCGGGCCCCCTCCTCGAGCGGGCCTACGAGCTCGACCCCGACGATAACCACGTGCTCGCGGGCCTCGCCCGCGTTTACGTCGCCCAGGGCGATGGTCCCCGGGCCGTCGAGATGGCAGCGGCGGCTTGCCGCAAGCGCGCCCGACGGACCAGCTACCGAATGCTCCTCGGTGAAGCGAACGAGCTCGCCGGGGACGTCGAGGCGGCCCGGCAGGCCTATGGACGCGTGATCGCTCAGGAGCCAAACCACCCCGGGGCGCTCCGGCGCCTCGAAGCCCTCCGCGAGTAATTTCCCGCATGATGGCCATCGGTGGGCGGCTGGCGATCGTGTCAAGGCGTGCCACCGATCGTTGGCGCGATCCGTGCTTGGCATAGGCGCGTGCGCGTCGACCTCCTCGCCCTGGCTGTGCTGATCCCGTGCCTGGGAAGTGGCTGCTACCTCTCCCACGAAGAACGCATGGCTCCGGACGCGATGGCCGACGCGGGTGTTGACGCGCCCATCGACGCTTTCGTCGACGCACCCATCGATGCCGCGGCCGACGCGCCGGCCGACGCTCCCGCCGACGTGGTCGATACGGGGGTCTGCGATGCCGGGCCGATCGAGCCAGGGCTGGAGCTCATGGTCGACATGGTCTTCGTGGTCGACAGCTCCGGCTCGATGTCCGAGGAGCAGCGCGCCCTGGCTCGGGAATTCCCGCGCATGGTTCGCATGCTCGCGACCGGCGACCTCGACGAGGACGGTCGGCCGGAGTTCGAGCCCGTGACGGATCTACGGGTCGCCGTGATCACCACCGAGCTCACGACCGGCGACATCGACGTTCCCGGATGCACGCCCTCGAGGCTCGACGGTGACAACGGTGTTCTCCGGAGGCATGGCTACTTCTGGCGCGAAGAGTGCGACCGCGATTATCCGCAGTTTCTCGAGTTCCACGCGGGCGGCACGGGGGCCGAGCAGTTTGTCCAGGATTTCTCGTGTGTCGCTCAGGTCGGCACCACGGGTTGCGGCTACGAGCAGCCCCTCGAAGCCGCCCTCCGGGCCCTCACGCCATCGACGTCGGACATCACTTTCCTCGACGGGGCGGGGCACCGCGACGGTGAGAACGCGGGGTTCGTTCGAGACGACGCGATCCTCGCGGTCGTAGTCATCACCGATGAAGATGACTGCTCGGTCGCCGACCCGGGGCTCTTCGACCTCGAGAGCGCGCGCTACCCCTACGACCCGATGGCCCCGAGCCCCCGCTGTTTCGCGTACCCGGAGGCGCTCACCTCCACCGACCGCTACGTCGAAGGGTTTCAACGCTTCAAAGACGGTGACCCCGACAGCTTCTTCTTCGCCGCGATCACCGGCGTGCCCCTCGACATGGTCACGGACCCGGCCTCTATTGATTACGACGCCCTGCGCGCCGACCCGCGCATGGCGCGACGGCTGGATTCGGAGAACCCCGAACGCCTCGCGGCGGCCTGCGATGTCGTGGGCATTGGCTACGCCGAGCCCGCAACCCGCATCCTCGCCGTCGCCGAGGGGCTCGGAGACAGCGCTACCGTGCGCTCCATCTGTGATGCGACGTTCACCGAGGCCCTCGCCGGCATCACGGCGCAGCTCGGCCGGGTGATCCGGCGCCGCCGCTGCCACTGAGGCCCTCTTCGAGCCTGTCCCGTAAGGGGGATGGAGGGGCCCGGTTGACTCTGGGGACCCCCTGCGGAACACAATGGGGGATGAATCGAAGGCTTTTCTTGGCGCTGAGCGTGCTCGTTTTGGCCGGTTGTGCGTCGAAGGGCACGCCCATCGAAGACGGGGGCGTGGGCTTCGACTCGTCCGTGATGATGACGGGAGATACCGGCGTGCGCGCCATCCCCGACGCCAACCTCGCGGCCTGTACGACCAGCAACGCCGAGGTGATGGAGGGCTTCGCCCCCATCGACATCATCTACATCGTCGACTCCTCGGGCAGCATGTCGAACGAGGCAGAGCGCGTTCAGGAGAACATGAACGCCTTCAGCACGGCCCTCGGCACCCTCGACCTCGACTACCGAGTGGTCATGATCACGACGAGCTCCTTCGTCTCCGTGCCGCCGCCCCTCGGCGGGAGCGACCGCTACATGCTCATCGACCGGCCGGTCAACTCCAGCGAGTCTCTCCAGGCTCTCCTCGACGAGTTTCCCACCTACTCGAGCTTCCTGCGTCGGTCCGCGATCACCCACTTCGTGGTGGTGACCGACGACGAATCGAGCCTGCCCGCCGACTCGTTTCTCACCCAGATGCGCATCAACCTCATGCGCAACTTCACCTTCCACGCGGTAGCGTCGGAGATGGGCCCGACTTCCTTCACGAACCCCGATGGGGCGTGCCAGACCTCGACCGGCTTTCCGCCTGAGGGCGCGGCCTCTCCCGGGCTCGAGTACTATGCCCTGGCGCGCACGACCGGGGGCCTGACCTTCTCCATCTGCACCCCAGCCGAAGAATGGGCCGGGCTCTTCACCAACCTGACCGCGGCCATCGCCATCCCCCGGGCATTGCCCTGTCGCTACGCGGTGCCCCCGGCTCCGGGGGAGATGTCCCTCGACCCGTTCCGGGTCAACGTCGTGTACACCTCCGGCGCGGGCGTCGAGCAGGTGCTGCCCTACGTCGGCGGGACCCCGGGCACCGAGCCCGACTGCAGCGCCGGCGGCTGGTATTACGAGAACGCCGACGCCGCCGTCGTGCTCATCTGCCCGAACAGCTGCACCGCCATCGAGACCGACATGACGGGCCGCATCGAAATAGCCTTCGGCTGCGCCACGCTGCTCATTTGAGCCGGGGTCATTCGAGGGGCGGGGGCACGATCGAGCCCATGCCCAGGAGGCTGCGGACCTTGCCGACGATGAGGTCGAGGGCGACCTCGTTGTTGCCGCCTTCGGGCAAGATGATGTCGGCCCAGCGTTTGGATGGCTCGACGAAGCGCAGGTGCATCGGGCGGACGGTCTCGTAGTACTGCTTGCGGATCGACGCGAAGTCGCGGCCGCGCTGCTCGATGTCGCGGCGGATCCGCCGGAAGACTCGGATGTCGGCGTCGGTGTCGACGAAGATCTTGAGGTCGAAGAGGTTCCGGAGCCGGTCATCGACGAAGGTCAGGATGCCCTCGACGACGATCACCGGGGTGGGCCTCGCCAGCGTCGTCTCAACTTGGCGCCGGTGGGTCGTGAAGTCGTAGAGCGGAACATCGACCTCCTGGCCCTTCTTGAGCTGCTCGAGGTGCGTGATGAGCAAGGCCGTATCGAGGGAGTCGGGATGGTCGAAGTTGAGCGCCGCGAGCTCGGCGTCGGTCAAATCGGGCAGGTCCCGGTAGTAGCTGTCGTATTCGAGCATGGTGACGCTCGACGCCGGCGCCGCTGCTGCCACGCGATGGGCGATGGTGGTCTTTCCCGACCCGGTTCCCCCAGCGATCCCGATGATGAACGGCCTCGGTTCCATGGTGCGGTCCTTACCACACGTGTCGTTTTCTTGCCGCCCTCGCTGGGCCCTGGCAGCGTCGGGCCATGCGCATCGTCACGGCCCTCGTGGTCGCCGCCTCGTTCCTCGGCGGCTGCCTCTACCAGAACATGAGCCCGGCCACGAAGCTCCGCGATAGCGTCGAGGCGGGCAACGAAGGGGCCCGCTGGGGTCGCATGGATATCGCCTACGAGCGCATCGCCCCGGAGTACGTGCGCGACTATTCCCGCCGCCACTACGATTGGGGTGACGGCATCCAGATGGCCGACCTCGACATCCTGCGCCTCGAAATGGCGGAGGACGAGGACTCCGCGACGGTGACCGTCGCCTTCGGTTGGTATGACTACGACACGATGAACCTCCACCGGACGGTGGTACGCCAGAAGTGGCGCAGCACCGGCTCGGGCTACTTCGTGCTCTTCGAAGAGGAGGTCATCGACGGCTCCGACCAGCTCCTCGAGCCCGAAGAAGAGGACGAAGAGGAAGAAGAGATCGACGACGAGGCGATGGCCTTGGATGACGAAGGTTGGGTCGACCAGGACGATGAAGCCGTAGCTGAAGATTTCGACGACGACGAAGACGAAGAAGACGACGACCAAGACGACGAAGACGA
>Ga0164313_10006212_pt1 | contig 10549 bp, 5 predicted proteins | sample GuaBasSedimGuay4_FD_113735 | JGI IMG/M metagenome (GOLD analysis project Ga0164313, IMG submission 113735) | Subseafloor sediment microbial communities from Guaymas Basin, Gulf of California, Mexico - Guay4, Core 4569-4, 0-3 cm | ecosystem: Environmental > Aquatic > Marine > Hydrothermal vents >...
ACTGTGAAAAGGCTGTCGGATGAAGAAATAATTGCCGGACTCAGAAAACGGGATAACCGCGTTCTGCAATACATCTATAAAAACACTTACAATCCGGTTAAACAGCTTATCCTGAATAACGCGGGTTCGGAGAATGATGCCGAAGATATATTCCAGGAAGCACTGATTATTATATTTAAGAAGTTAAAAGAGGATCAGAAATTTGCACTCACCTCTGCATTCACCACCTATATTTATTCCATTTCCCGCTTACTGTGGTTGAAGCATTTACGCAACATTAAGAAGATTGAAATTGATCCGCTGAACAGGGATCATGAAGAGAAGATTGAATTTGAGCCCCCATCTCCGGTTCAGGACAAAGATCTTAGAATGGCCATCTATCAGCGTACCCTTCTTCTGATTCCTGAGGACTGTCAGAATATTCTTAGACTCACTGCCCAGGACCTTACTTCGTTAGAAATTGCACGTCAGCTGGGTTTTCGCAGCGAAGGCTATGTGCGGAAACGACGTCACTTCTGCAAAGAGTACCTGATCAATAAGATCAAAGAGGATGCGGATTACCAGGCCATGATGGAGGATTAATCAGCTTTACGACAGACTGCCGTTCCCGATTTACAATAAGCTGAGTTACATCCGGACGCGAGTAGTGCCCAGAGACATCCAGGTTCTGTCGCTCTTCGAGCACTCTGTTAAAGTCAATCACACCTGTAAAGAGACCTTCTTTCTCCACAATCGGCTCAACGATCCATTCTCCGTCGGGACCTGCAATACATGATCCTCCATCGGTAAGCGGGTCTTCAGCATTCCGAATAATCTCCTCACGATAGGGAGTATCAGCCGGAAAGTCTTTTACACTCATTAAGCTTCCCACAGATACCACAAAGGAGCGGGCTTCTTTGGCAATAAAACGGGTGATGTCCTCGGTGTTTCTTACAGAGCCCGGCCATACTGCGATATGGAGGTCCTCACCCAATCCATACAGAGCTGTCCGGGGCAGGGGCATCCAGTTTTCCCAGCAGTTAAGCCCACCCACAGTAAATTCCTTCAGCGAATGAACCTTCAGGCCATTCCCATCGCCAGGTGACCATGCGAGGCGCTCTTCATAGGTAGGTTGGAGTTTGCGATGAACAGACTTGATTTTACCCTTCCGGTTGATATAAACCAGTGAACAGTACAGGCTATGTCCACCCCTGTTTTTGGCTCGTTCTATAATGCCCACGTAGACGGCCACCTTGTTCTGTTTGGCTGCCTCACAGAGGATATCCAGTTCCCCGGCTTCCACCTGGATGGCATTCCTTACATAATGCGCATGAATCTCTTTCTGCATTTTCGAGTTGAAATCGGCCCCATGGGTAAGTCCCAACCAGAATGGATATCCGGGTAGAAGTGCTTCGCCAAAAACCACCAGGTCGCATTTGTCTGCCCCGGCTTTTTCAATATAGCTTCTTATCTTTTCCCGGGTTTGTTCTTTATTGAGCCAGATCGGGGAGATCTGGGCCAGTCCTATTTTTATTTTGCTTGAATCAGGCATAGTTTATTATCGAATTTCACTACCCCTCAAGATAGCAATATTCTTAGGGATGTCAAGATGGATGGATCAAGAGAGTGGTGCTTCAATCTTTAAAAATTCAGGTTGATGCCGGCGATAAAGGTGCGGGGCTGCGGATAGATCCCACAGTCTATGCCCCAGCCACCAACTTCAGGGTCAAGCCCGCTGTAGTTGGTAAAAGTCAGCAGGTTTTGGGCACAGATATATATCCGGAGGTTTTTGATGTGGATCTTCCTGGTGAGGATCGGATTAAAGGTATACCCCACCTGGATACTCTTTAAACGAATGTAGGATCCGTCTTCAATGTAGAAATCCGATACCCTGAGGTTTTTATTTTCTGCGAAATAATCGAAACGGTGCAGGTCTGTTTCCGTCAACCAGCCAATCGGTTCATTTGAACTATTGTATTGGGGGTTTCCATAACTGTTGAGAATCTCCTTGGACCAGTTTGTGGTGCCATAAGGATTGAAGAGCCAAAGTTTAGTGGCATTGTAAATCTCATTTCCATAGCTGCCCTGCCAGAACATGGAGAGGTCAAATTGGCGGTATTGCACATTGGCATATATTCCGAACATAAAGTCAGGGTATGGATTCCCAAGTATGGTTTTGTCATGCTTGTTGATTATCGAATCATTATTCAAATCCATAAACTTATAGTCACCTGGTTTTGCCTTCGGTTGTGCATATTTTCTGTTCCCATTGTTGTCTATGATATATGGCTGGTTTGTCACCGGCCCATCAGGAATCAGGCAGTCTTCTTCCCCGAATAGCCGCTCGATTTTATACCCAAAGAAAGAACCGGGAGCCTCACCAGGCAGATTTACCGATATGGGATCAAAACTGCCTCCATAAATGCCTGAATATGTGGTACTGTCAATATCTGCAATGTGGTTGCGAAGGTGAGTAAGGTTCAAGGAGAGGTCCCATCTCAATACCCGACCCGATTGCTTAAAGCCTATCTCACTTTCAATCCCGCTGTTAACCACCTTGGCCACTGGGAGCTGAATCATGCCGTAAATGTTCCGCTGGTATAACTCGTCCAGAAATAGGGGCTCGGTATAACCCGATAAGTCCCCTTTGCTTGAGTGATTCCTGAAAAAATCTGTGGATATGAAAAGTTTGTTGCGAAACAGTCCCAGCTCGATTCCCAGGTTGTGAGCATTGATCCTTTCCCAATAGAACCGTTTATTGGATTGTCTTTGATTAGACGATAAAGTAATATCACCCGCCGAACTGAATGAGTAAGCATATGCCATTTCACGCACAAGCTTCGAATGGAAGGAATAATTTAGGCGGGGGCTGTTTCCGGCACCTCCATAGGCGTACCTGACTTTTCCAAAATGGAAAATTCCTGGCATGAAGTTATCATTCTGACGCAGAAAAACCCACCCAATGGATATAGATGGGTACCAGGCAGAATATTCCTTACGGATAGTTTCCGTAGAATCAAATCCAACAACCTCTCTTCTAAGAGAACCATTGAGAATGTACCTTTCTTTAAAAATGTAGCTTACAGATCCCAGGGCAGCATGATGCCTGAAATCTACTCGACTGCGAAGACTCTGGAGGTTATGATTAACCAACATTGGACTACCGGTAATCGTAGGTAGTGTGCGTTCTTCAACAGGAATCCATTCATTTTCACTCTGCCCCATCTCAAAGCCTACGCTGGCCATTACCTGGTGGTCTGCGGCAAAGGTTTCCCTGAACGTAATGGCATTACGCAAATGATAAGCCAGGTCGAGCACCTGGTAATCATATTCCATTACAGGATTGTTGGCATTGGGCACGCTCACGTTCAGGGATCTATTGCAACTCTGGTTGTTCTGATATAATATCTCATATCCGAAAACAGATTCAAAACTTATGTTACGGCTTATATCCACGGTGGAGAAAAGATTTCCAAAGACGGCATAGTTTTCACGGAGGTTGTTGGTCAGTTCTTGATCCAAATATTCAGGGGCTGGAACATCCGAACTGTTTGGGTCATATGATCCGATACCGACATATACCAAGTCTGGCAATGTATCCGTGCGGGGAGCGAAGGGCAGTTTAGTACCGGTATTAAGGACAGGGTTATTATGATCATTGAGGAAACTGCCTTCCTTTAAACCTTTATGGTTCATGTGCGCGAAATTCAGGTTATGTCCCAAATGCCACCTTTGACCTATCTGATGATTTGAATTGAAATTGATTGATAATCTGTTGAAATTCAGTTTTTTGATGATTGAACCCTGATTAATATATCCAGTGCTAAAATAGTATTGGGATCTCTCATCTCCCCCAAACACTGATAAATGATATTCTTCAATCTTAGCCGGATGGAACAATATCTCCATCCAGTCAGTATCGTAATCCCTGTAGGCACTGTCCATCCAGTCAAAATCACTGCCCGGAGGTCTTACTTGCTTGAAATATTCCAGGAACGCATCAGTGTCCATCAGGTTCAAATCCTTCCCGCCCTGTTGTGTTCCAACCTGGTAATTCAAGCTCACACCCAGCTTATTTTTTCCACCACTTTTCGAATGAAGCAATATTACTCCATTTCCAGCCGAAGCCCCGTATTTTGCCGTGCAGCTGGCATCCTTTAAAATCTCCACTGAACCGATGTCGTAGCCTGAGATGGCATTTAAAAGGGATGGCTGAAGAGGGATTCCATTCAGGTAATAGACCGGATCTGAATTGATCAGAGAATGATTTCCCCTGATTTTTACCTGGAAACTGGCTCCTGGCATCCCGGAGTTTCGTACGACATGAATTCCTGACACTCCTCCCTGCAGGGCATCTTCAATGCCAGCTCCACTGAGGCGTGACAGTTTGTCCCCGGACAGGTAACTAATTGCCAAACTGGACGTTATCTTAACTGGTAGGCTGTAGGTATCAATTAAAGCTTCACTGATCTCCATGCTCTTGGGTACAAGCCCAATTGTATCATATGTTTGTTCCGCTGAATTAAGTTTGAGGCTTTCATAGCCAATGCAGGAGAACCGAATGGCATCCATCCCATGGGGTACATTGATTTGAAACCTACCCGAGTCATCACTTACAGCTCCGATCAGGGGTTCCGATTCCGGGATGATTACTGTGACTCCCGGAATGGGTTCATTGCTTCCGGAATCGATCACCTTTCCCCGGACGGTATAGAATTCCGGAATTTCCGGCTTGAGTTTTAAAAGAAGTTTGTTTTCGAAAGCCACACAGTAGATCCTCCCTTCAAAGATCTCATCCAGGTACTGCTCAACGGTCTGCTGGTTGTGACGTAAGCCGATCTTCCTATCCCGCCGTATATCCTGGTTGTAGCTAAAGTAAAAATTACCCTCCCTGCTGATTTCATCAAGAATAGACCCAACGGTCCCTTTCCTGGATTTTATCTTTACTTTCCGGTTCAGTATATCAGACTGGCCCGACAGGATTGCTGAAAATGCCAGAAGCAAAATTGCACTAAGCACTTGCTTTTTCATTCCTATTTCCTTTGAAGGAAAATGGTATCATCCTTTAAATTATACTCCAGATTAAAATACAGACAAAGCTCATCCAGTATCTCACTTAGCTTCTGGCCTTCATGTGTGGAGTTCCACCTGTTCTGAATTAAAAGAGGATCGCTAACGATAATTTTTTGCCCGAACTGTGACTCAAGCTCGCTTAATACCTTGTCAAGGGGTTCATCCCTGTAGATTAGCTTTTTTGTTTTCCAGTATAGATAGTTTTCTGATTGAATCTTTGCTTTATGGGCCTCTCCTGTGACCGTGTTACGCACAAATTCTTCTCCGGCAACCAATTTGATGGCCTGATCATGGTTCCCTTTTTCATAAACCAGGACTTTCCCTTGGACCACCCTTACTTCAATGTGCCCGGTATCATCCGTTTTGAGATTAAACGAGGTTCCCACCACTTTCACCGTCCACTCTCCCATATGGATATAAAACGGAGACTTTGCAGCATGTTCCACCTGGAAGAAAGCTTCACCCTCCAAGCTCACTTCCCTTTTCCTTCTTTTCTGTTTTTCGGGATAGATGAGTATGGTTTCCTTATTCAGAGTGATGGCAGTACCGTCAGATAGAGTTAATTCCATCAGCTGAGAATCGGTGCTGGCCTTGATAATCTGCTGAGCCGATCGGTTTGATGCTAAATAGAAGGAGGTGATGCCCAGAACAGCAAGAAAAATGGCCGCAGCAGATCTGACTAGAAACTTGTTTCTCTTTCCCAGGCTATATTTTCGACGAGTGGCCTTTTCTCCAGAAGTTGTTTTCAGGAATCTTTCCCAGTTCTTTTCCACATCCACCTTCTTCAGATCCTCTACGAAGATTTTTTCTTCTTTCAGGAAGCTGGTCAGTTTTATATCCGGATCATTCATCACCATCTTTATAAGTACAGTTCAAAACAGGATTACACGTAGGTAATCAATCAATTTTTTTCGCAAAATTTTCAATGCCTGAGATATATGGGTTTCCACAGTTCTTTTCGAAAGCTTCAGTTCATCGGCTATTTCCTGGTTAAGCTTTCCTTCCAGCCTGCTCATTTCAAAAACCTCTCTGCATTTGGGGGACAGGCTTTCAAGAGACTGCAGGTATTTGTGTTCCAGCTCAATTCTATGTAACGATTCCAGTGGATCATGTGGATTGGAAACCGGATGGGATTGCAACTCAGGATGCTTTTTGTTTCTGATTTTTTGGAATTCCAGGTGATTCAAACACCTGTACCGCACCAGCCTGTAAAGGAAGTGTCCATTCCTGTTGTCATGTTCGGTAATATTCTCCTTTTCGTACAGATAGAGGAAAAGGTCCTGTACTATATCCTCCGCCACCTCCTGGACCTTTACATATTTCTTTGCGAATACGGTTAGGGGACGAAAATACTGCCTGAAGAGAACTTCAAATTCCCTGCTGGGAGGTGCCTTCTTCATCACTGAAAGTTACAAAGAAATAGTACCTAAGTCAATGATTAATTGTAATTTGTATTGCTGTATTTGAGTAAGGGATTTATTCGACTACGTGTGTTTTGTGCCAGAGCTGTATTACATATAGTGTCGAACCAAAACCAACTCCTATGAAAAAACTACTACTATCCGCACTATTTGTTTTCATTTGGCTTCCAATAACCATGGAAGCGCAGATTTCCTACGATAAATGTAATTTTAACAGCGGGACCTGGATTCCTAAAACCCCTATGCCGGAAGGCCGGGCTTTGATGGGTTCGAGCATTATCGACGGTAAGATATACTCAACCTGTGGCTACTATGATTATGGAAAAGATACGATTGTCGATAAGCATACGCTAAATGTTTATGATCCTGTAGCAGATACCTGGGACACCACAGGAATGCCCATTCCCTATACCAGAAGCATGTATAATCCCGGACAAAGTGTGGTGGATGGCAAATGGTACGTGGTTGGAGGTATTGAGTGGGTAAGGACAGATGCCGGTTGGATGGCTGTACCTTTGGCCAGGGTGGATGCATACGATCCCGGTACAGACAGCTGGGAGCTTAAGGCCAATTTACCGGAACCGATGGGTGGCAACGGTATATGTACCCTGGATGGCAAGCTTTATGTAACCGGAGGTATTAGTGGCCAAATAGGTACAGAGCAATTATACAAAAGTGTTTATATGTACGATCCGGCTACAGATACATGGACAGCAAAAGCCGATATGAATAATGCGAGGACCTTTCATGTTTCCCTTGCGTTTGATGGAAAAATCTATGTGTTTGGAGGAATGCTTGAGGCCGGGAGTAATCTTCCCGGGAGAACAGTAGAGGTATATGATCCCGAATTGGACCAATGGACCCTGCTTTCACCAGGAGCTCCAGCTGTTGCTGATGCTGGCGGGTGTGTGGTGGATAATGCGATTTATCTTTTTGGAGGACTAGCAGACTACGGCCCATCTACTTCCGGTACTTCCGGCTATACATGGGATGTTTGGAAATACGACCCGGAAAAAGATCAATGGAGTATCTATGGACGCATGCCCGAATCCAATTATCAGCATTCGGTTTGCGAGTTTGGGGGAAAGATATATGTAATCGGAGGCAGAAGAGGCTCGTGGCTGGTGTCAGGTGAAGTAGACGAATTTGAGCTGAGTGACCTGGTTTTGGATGAATTTTTCCCTGAAACAACTATTGGTAAATGGGAGACAATCAGACTGGACCTGTCACAGCATTTCAGTCACCAGGAAGGTGCACCGTTAAACTATTCGATCTGTCAGTCGTGGGCCGGGGTTGTATCCGATTCCATCGATGGCGATACGTTAATACTTACAGGATTGGGCGCAGGAAGGGTTGATCTTTGGGTCCGTGCAGAATCCGGGAAAGATGTATCGGGTGACAAGTTACAGGTTGAGGTGTTAAGTACAGGGATCTCTGAGCAGGATCAAGCATCGGCCTTAATCCAGTTATTCCCAAACCCGGCTGTTGATGTGCTCACTGTCCAGCTGCAGAAGGAAGGAATCCATGAGTACTCAGTATACTCAGTAAATGGCCAACAGGTACTGGAAGGAATCCTTGAAGGCTCATCCCATACCATCGATATTTCCACCCTTGACAGAGGAATGTATTTCATAAAGGTCAGTTCGCCTGAACTTGTTGTCACCAGGAAGTTTCTTAAAATCTGGTAGAGGCTTTCTCATAATGGGACAACCCCGGAGAGGTCCGGGGTTGTTTTTTGCCAGAAGGACTATTCACACCTCAAACTATCGGCCGGATTGATTTGGGAGGCTTTGTAAGTATGGTAGAGCATGCTGCCATAGGCAATGGCCATGGTGGCCAGCAAAGCTACAAGGAAGGGCAGAAGTGAAATCCCCACCTGGTATGGAAAAGTCTGAAGCCATTTATTTGTGGCAAAGTAAACCATCGGCCATGAAGCCAGGTTGGCTATGATGACCAGGATAATAAACTCCTTGGAGAAAAGCCTGGAAATTGAGATGAAATTGGCTCCCAGCACTTTCCGCAGTCCCACCTCTCGGGTCCTCAATGTGGTTGAGTAGGCAATCAGCCCATATAGTCCGAGTGCAGCAATTATATTGGCAAGAATGGCAATAAAAAGGAAGATCTTTGACATTTTTCTCTCCTCGTCATACATCTGTTTGTGGAACTCATCCACAAATTCATAATTAAAAGCCTGTCCGGGGAACACTGATAGAAACTCTTCCTGGATGTAGTCCCTGATCCCTGAAACATCCCTGGAATTAAATCTGACAGAAATGCTCCAACCTGCCTGCTCCTCATTGTAAAGCCGTAACATCAAGGGGCGGATGATGTTGTGGACCGATAAAAAGTGGAAGTCTTCGATGATCCCTACGATGGTGGCTTCATTCCCACTAAGGGATCCCTTGTAATCCAGACCGTAATTTATTTTCTTTCCAATGGGATCTTCCATCTGAATCAGGTCGATGGCGGCCTGATTCAGGATCACCTGGTTGCCTTCCGGACCCGTTCCTTGCTGCTTGTTCCTGAATCCTTCCCCTTCAGCTAGCTTTACCTGGTAGGTATTCAGATAGAGATGATCTGTATAGTTTACATTCATCCTGATACGATCATCTAGCTGTGCGCCCTCCCACGAGATGGTTGTCCAATTGGTAGATTCGCAGATGGGGTAGTCATGTATTGTGGATCCCATCACATCGGGATGCTCTGAAAGGATCCCCTGAAGCCTTTTTATATGGACCATGGTTGAATCATCGAATCGGACCCGTATCATCCCTTCCGGATTATACCCAAGATCTTTGTTCATCATATATTGTGCCTGACCCAGAATGATTAGCATACCTATGATCATAGAGGTGGAAATAAAAAACTGGAACCCAATCAATACCTTTCGTAGCAAGGGATTCTTGTTACCCTTCGAAGTCTGTGCCTGAAGAAACTCACTGGGTTGGGACCTTGAGATTAACAGGGCCGGGTAGGCTCCTGAAATCAGTCCTGTAAATAACCCTGCTGCAACAATCATTAACAGAAGGGGGTAGTTTGAGAGGTAATGAAAGCTAAGGTCCCGGTCCGCCAGCTTATTAAATATCGGAAGAAAAGATTCAAAAATCACAAAACCCAATAAAATCGCTATCCCTGTCATAAAAAGGGACTCGGACAAATATTGGGTAAGTAAAATACGCTTACTGGCTCCGTTCATTTTGCGTAGACAAACTTCACTGGCACGACGTGTGGTATATGCAATAGAGAGGTTTGTAAAGTTGATCCCAGCCATCACCAGAACGAAAAAAGCCATGGTGATCAATACATATATGTTCCGGATACTTCCTCTGAGGGCATATTCATCGGCCAGGTCGGAATGAAGGTGGATATCGGTTAAAGGCCTTGTGTGTAATTGGTTGAGGGATTCATCCCCCTGATATTTCCTCAGATGGTGCTCAATCTTTGCATTAAAATCCTCAATATCGTAGCCCTGGTGAAGCATTACATAGAGTTTCACCCAATTGTTGCCCCAGGATCCAAATGCATTTTCTTCTCCCCCCCTGAGCGTACTGATGGTTTCTACAGAAGCCAGTAAGTCAAATTCCAGGTGAGAATTTGGGGGTACATCCTCAATGATTCCGGTGATTTCATATAAATCTCCACCATGATCATAACTCCGTCCAACAACCTCTGTACTTCCAAAAAGTTTCATAGCTGTACTTTCGGTGAGTACCATTTTAAAAGGTTCAGAAAGTGCGGTTACGGGATCTCCATGGATCAGATTAAAGCTAAAGGAGGTTAGAAAGTTATGTTCCACAAGGAATACCTGTGTGACGAATGGATCACCCTCTTCGGGGGTGAGGTTAAATTCCCCCGGAATCACTCGCATGGAGGCTTCCACTTCCGGGAAGTCATCGGCCATCGCTTTCCATAAAGGTTCAGGAGTGCCAGTCATTCGTTCTATGCGACCGCCACCTTCCATCCGTTGTTCTATGCGATAGATCCTGTCTGCATTCAAATGGAACTTATCGAAACTCAATTCGAATTGAACATAGAGGCTCAGTGCGATAAATACTGAGATGCCCAGAGCAAGTCCA
>Ga0164313_10006213_pt1 | contig 10547 bp, 8 predicted proteins | sample GuaBasSedimGuay4_FD_113735 | JGI IMG/M metagenome (GOLD analysis project Ga0164313, IMG submission 113735) | Subseafloor sediment microbial communities from Guaymas Basin, Gulf of California, Mexico - Guay4, Core 4569-4, 0-3 cm | ecosystem: Environmental > Aquatic > Marine > Hydrothermal vents >...
AAAGAAGTTTTAGCACTTATTGAAAAAAATATGTAAGCGTTTAAAAGCTCATTGCTAGACCAATTACGCATGCTGATACACTATCCTCAAAGATGTATTGGTAGAGCGGGCTTGTGCGCATGATAAAAACAGAGTAAGCACTGGAGCCTAACTCAAATCCAAAATATATAAAAATTATTTTAACTTATGATACCATTTACATATTTGAAGATAAGCAGCACATGCATCATGAAAAGTACATTTGTGGAAATACAAGCATTTCTGTCTTAAGAAGCTTGGATAAAGCTCAAGACTCCTTTTGCAACATTCTCATCATCCAATATTTTTCTATGACCTAAGCCTTTAGTTTTTTTAAGTGTTGCCCATGTCCATCTTTTACAAATGATTTTGGAGTGTTCTAGGGGTATCTCTCTGTCTTCTTTGTCGTGGTAGATGAGCGTAGGGACATGGAAGCTTGAGTGAATTAAGTTATCCCATGTGTTAGCATATCTCTCAAATGCTTCTTTGTTTTGTGACCATGTGTAGGCGTACATTTTCTGTATGATGTTTTCAGATATACCTAAGTGTTTACCTACTTTGTTTGCAACACGTATCATATCTCCAATGGGCGCTATATAGACTAGTTTTTTAGTCTGAAGACCTAGTTTAGATGCTACAGTCACTGCAGCTGTTCCAAAGGAGTGTGCGATGATGCACTCAACTTTACCTTCGTTTTTTACCACAGTAGCAACTACATCTGCCCAGCCCGCTAGGTTTGAAAAATGCTTAGAATTTCGAGTACTCTTGCCATGTCTTGGTGCATCATAAGAGATGACTTGATAGCTGTTTTTAAGAAGCATATCTGCAAAATATGTCATGCTTTGTGCTGTAGTGGACCAGCCATGTACTAGTAAAACTTTAGGATGTTCCTCTTTCCCCCATCTGTACCCTTGTAAGTATATGCCTTCATGAAGTGTTATGTCAAAGAGTGTTGGGGTAGGCAAGGGTAGGGCATTATGGTTGATGCGTTTTGAGTTTACAGGATAGTGAAAAATTCTATGAGCAGAACGAACAGCCAAAGAGGGAAAAAGACGACCCACTATAGCAAAGTATAAACGTATGAGTTTGACTTGTAGTGGATGGTACATAGGTTTATCTTTGTTTACTTAACAAACTCAACAACATCCTCAAAAGCAAGCCTGACTTGCTCTGGCTGTGGGTTAAGCCTGTATCCAAGAGGTAGTACCACGGAGATTTGCCATTTTGTTTTGTCAATGCAGAGTACTTCTTCTAGTTTTTCTTTCTCAAAACCTTCTATGGGACATGAGTCTATGCCTATGAAGGCAGCAGCTGTCATCATGTTGCCTAAGGCAATGTAAGATTGTTTTGATGTCCATTCGTAAATGTGTGCATCAGAGCTTAGCGTGGTTTTAAGATGGCTAGCATAGAGACCCATATACATATCAAGACTTTCTTGAGGCATCTCACGTCTTGTAAATCTTTTTTCCACTTCGCCACTTTCTACTTTGACGTTTTCTATGGCTGCGAGTATGACTACTAGGTGAGAACAGCTAGTAATTTGCACTTGATCCCAGCAAAAAGGTCTTAACTTTGCTTTTAGCTCCTCATTGCTAATGACTAAAAACTTCCAACCCTCCATACCAAAAGAAGAAGGAGAAGTTCTACCTGCTTCTAAAATATAATGCATTTGCTCATCGTTTATCTTTTTGTTCTCATCAAATACTTTGCAGGCATGCCTAAAGCCCACAGCTTCTGTAAATTTGTTTTGCATTTTTTTATCCTTTTTAATAGGTCTTAAACATAGTATACACTTTTTTCGAGGATTCAATGCAAGTTAGTGGCTAAGCCCTCTCATAGTCAATCTTGACTATTATCCTTTATTATTAACTTTAACAATAAGGAAAACAAATGACAGATATACTTGTTGAGCAGATTAAAAATCATCCTAAATATCAAGAACTTACTGCAAAACGAACACGTTTTGCATGGGCCCTTTCCATTATTATGCTTTTTGTTTATTATACCTTTATTATGAGTATTGCCTTTTTCCCCGAGTTTCTGGGTACTCCCATGAACGAAGGATCGGTTATAAGTATTGGTATCCCTATAGGCATTGTTATTATTTTATTTTCTTTTTTTCTTACGGGACTGTATGTTTATAAAGCAAATGGTATTTATGATGTTTTGCTTAAGGAAATAAAGCATGACTTGAAAGTAGAGGAAAATTAATATGCCAAAGTTTTTAAGAGTACTAACCTTGGTATCTATGACCTTTTTGCCACTTTTTGCCTCTGCTAACATAGAAGGAGAGATGGAACATCAAGCACTCAATATTCCTGCGATTATTATGTTTCTCATTTTTGTGGGTGGAACACTGATGATAACTTATTGGGCAGCCAAACGCACCAAAACAGCTTCTGATTTTTATACAGCAGGCGGTGGCATTACAGGATTTCAAAATGGTATGGCAATAGCGGGGGATTATATGTCTGCGGCTTCATTTTTGGGTATCTCTGGGCTTGTATATATGGCAGGGTATGATGGGCTTATTTACTCCATAGGTTTTTTGGTAGGGTGGCCTATTATATTGTTCCTTATCTCTGAGCGTTTGCGTAACTTGGGAAAATATACTTTTGCAGATGTGGCATCATTTAGACTTAAGCAAGAACCCATACGTATCTTGGCTGCCTTTGGAGCAATAGCAACTGTCATACTTTATCTCATAGCGCAGATGGTAGGTTCGGGTAAACTTATAGAACTCCTTTTTGGACTTCCTTATGAATATGCAGTCATTTTAGTAGGCATCTTGATGATACTTTATGTAACTTTTGGAGGTATGTTAGCAACCACATGGGTACAGATAATCAAAGCTTTTTTGCTCCTATCTGGTGCTACTTTTATGGCAATAGCTGTACTTTATAACTTTGATTTCTCATTTGAAAAGATGTTTCAGTCTGCTGTAGATATACATGATAAAGGCATAGACATTATGAGCCCAGGTGGGCTTGTTTCTGACCCTGTTTCTGCCATATCTCTTGGTATTGCCCTTATGTTTGGTACGGCTGGGCTTCCACATATACTGATGCGTTTTTTTACGGTATCTGATGCAAAAGAAGCTAGAAAATCTGTCTTTTTTGCCACAGGATTTATAGGGTATTTTTACATCCTTACTTTTATTATAGGGTTTGGTGCCATTGTGCTCGTATTTAAAAACCCTGAGTACTTAGACCTTGTAAAGCAAGCCATCTCTGGAGGCTCTCCGCTCATTGGTGGGAAAAATATGGCTGCCATTCATCTCTCTCATGCTGTAGGCGGAGACTACTTTTTAGGGTTTATCTCTGCGGTGGCATTTGCCACCATATTGGCTGTAGTCTCAGGGCTTACACTCGCTGGAGCTTCTGCCATTTCGCATGATCTTTATGCAAATGTTATAGAAAAAGGCGTATGCGATGAAGCAAAAGAGATGAAAGTGTCTAAAATAGCAACTATTATTCTTGGTGTCATTGCCATTGGGCTTGGCATTGCCTTTGAAAAGCAAAATATTGCTTTTGTAGTAGGACTGGCTTTTGCCATAGCGGCTTCTGCAAACTTCCCCGTACTTTTTCTCTCTATGTTTTGGGCTAAACTTACTACTCGTGGAGCTGTACTTGGTGGGTCTTTGGGTTTGGCAACAGCTATCGTGCTTGTGATACTTGGCCCCATTGTGTGGGTTGACATCTTGGGGTATGCAAACGCAATATTCCCTTACAAATACCCAGCACTATTTTCTGTCACTGTAGCATTTGTAAGTATCTGGCTTATTTCCATCACAGACAACTCAGAACGTGCCAAAAAAGATAGAGATGCTTTTGAAGCACAAGATATACGTTCCCAAACAGGCATTGGGGCAGAGGGAGTGAGTGGACATTAAGGCTAAATAAATATAAATTGTAACAAGTAGGAGTAAGTTACTCCTACTTAAAATTTATTCCCTTTTCTTATATGAATCTTCTTTTATTTATGTTAAAATATTTTTAATATATCTAGAAGGAAAAAATATGTCAAAACAAATATTTAACCCAAATCCAGAGTTTGCTAAAGATGCAGTTATTAACTCTATGGATGCATACTGGGAATTACAAAATAAAGCAGTAGCAGACTATGAAGGGTTTTGGAAAACATTTGCAGACGAAAAGATAGATTGGTTAAGCCCATATGATAAAGTACTTGATGAGTCTAATGCTCCTTTTTATGAGTGGTTTACAAAGGGAAAGCTCAATGTTTCTAACCAGTGTATAGATAGACACTTAGCTACTAAGGCTGAGCAAAATGCCATTATTTTTGAAGGTGATAAGGGTGATGTGGAACACATTACTTATGGACAACTTTCAAGCAGAGTAAACAAAATGACAAACTTACTCAAAAATGAGTTTGGAGTAAAGAAGGGTGATAGAGTTGTACTTTATATGCCTATGATTCCTGAAGCTGCTTACGCCATGCTTGCTTGTACACGTTTGGGAGCCATACACTCCATCGTCTTTGGTGGTTTTTCTGCTGAAGCGCTTAAAGACCGCATAGAAGATGCAGAGGCAAAAGTAGTCATCACCGCAGATGGCGCCTTTAGAAAAGGTAAACCATATATGCTTAAAAATGTGGTAGATGATGCACTAGCCAATGGGGGCAAAAGCATAGAAGCCGTACTTGTAGTAAAAAGAAATAATGAAAATATCAGATGGGTAGAGGGGCGTGACCATTCTTATAATGAACTCATAGATGCTCAATCAGAAGTCTGTCCTTTTGAGCCTATGGATTCTGAAGACCCACTTTTCTTACTTTATACTTCTGGTTCAACTGGTAAACCAAAAGGCGTACAGCACTCAACAGCTGGGTACATCTTATGGGCGCAAATGACTATGGAATGGGTATTTGACTTACGTGATGGCGATGTTTATTGGTGTACAGCAGATATTGGCTGGATTACAGGACATACTTACATCGTGTATGGCCCACTAGCAGCTGGAGGAACGACACTTATGTTTGAGGGAGTGCCTACTTACCCTGATGCTGGACGTGCATGGAAGATGGTGCAAGAGCATAAGATTACTCAGTTTTACACTGCACCTACGGCAATTCGTCTTTTGCATAAAACTGGTAAAGATGAGCCTAGTAAATATGACCTTTCAAGGCTAAGAGTACTAGGAACAGTAGGCGAGCCCATAGACCCACCTGCGTGGAAATGGTACTATGAAACTGTGGGCAACTCAAATTGTGCAATAGTCGATACTTACTGGCAAACAGAGACAGGTGGACACATGATAAGCCCACTCCCAGGAGCTACACCCATCAAGCCAGGGTGTGCAACTTTTGCCTTACCTGGCATTATTGCAGAAGTTATAGAAGCAGATGGTACACCTACCCCTGTAGGGGAAAAAGGTTTAATGTGTATTACGAAACCTTGGCCATCCATGATACGTAATATTTGGAATGACCCAGATAGATTTAAAAAAGCATACTTTAGTGACTGTAAAAAAGAGGGACAAGCAGTATATTTTACAGGTGACGGCGCAATGCTAGATGAAGATGGATACATAACTATCACAGGGCGTACAGATGATGTGATTAATGTATCTGGTCATCGTATGGGTACAGCCGAAGTCGAAGCAGCAATTAACAAGCATAACTCAGTGGCAACTGTAGCAGTGGTAGGCAAACCACATGACATTAAAGGTGAGGGTATCTTTGCGTACATTGTGCTTAAAGACCCAAGTGAAGCGAGTGATGAATTAAAGTTTTTTATCAATAAAGTGATTAAGCAAGAAATAGGGGCTATTGCTCTTTGTGATTCTATGGCTTTTGTGCCAGATGTACCTAAAACACGAAGTGGAAAGATTATGAGACGGATATTGCGTTCTATTGCAAAAGGTGAAGAGATTACCCAAGACACTTCTACGCTTGAAGACCCTAGCATTGTTGGGGTTATTGAAGCGATTGTTAAACAAGGCTAAACAAGAAGTTATAGGAGGCTATTCCCTATAACTTCTTGTTTAAATACTCTTTTTTAAACCAAAGATAATACCCCGCAACTCCAAAAAAACCAAAACCTAAAATAAAGGTAATTCCTTCTAAGCTCATACCAGCCTTTGATGCATAGCCTATGAAAAGTGCTGTGGCTACATTTGAAAGCATAAAAAACATATCGTTATAAGAGACGATGCGACCTAAATATTGGTTGTCTGTTTCTTCCTGTATAAGCAGGTAGGTGTAAGACCAAAGTGTGGTTATAAAAAAGCCTGCTAAAAAAAGCGTGATGAGTGCTAGATAAAAATGCCCTTGAGCTTGTGACCAAAGGATGATGCTCAAGCCTTGCAAAATAAAGAAATAGTGTAGGTTTTTTTTGGAGACGAGTTTAGAGATGAAAAAAGGACCTATCATCAAGCCTAAAGCCCTTGTAGCATTCATCCAGCCTATGGCTAAGGGTACGGCTAGAAGTGTTTTGTACTGAAAATCTGCCAGTAGTGTGATGAGGGCATCAAAAGAAGTCAGCCCTATGGCAGCGTGAAGCAAGATGAGGTGCAGTATCTTTTTTTTGCTAATAAGATAATAAAATCCATCTTTAAACATCTGCCAATTAGACTCTGTATGCTTTTCTTTTTCCAGTGAAAGTTGCAAGCCAAGCAAAAGTAAAACAGCCACAGCATACAACAAAGCATCTATACTAAATGCCGCATCAAAACCGATGTAATACGTAGCTAGTCCACCAACTGCCATACCTAAAGCATAACATAAGGACCAGATGATGGAGTGGATTTCGTTGGTGTTTTTAAGCATATCCCCTTGGACAAGCTTAGGAAAAAGTGCCATTTCTGCAGAAAATAACATAGAAGCAGCAGCAGAGCGAAAGAAGATAAGCATCATCAAAAGCCAGATATACTCTAAAGAATTGATAAATATAAAACCAAGTGTCATACTTATCTCTACAAGAAGTAAAAAGAGCATGAGTTTTTTAAAATCAATCTTGTCTATGACTATGCCAATGACGGGAGCTAAAACCACAGCAGGAAGCATAGCCATAGCAGCAGTAAAAGCAATGGTAATCTCATCTGCACCGTAAGCCACTATCATGGAAAAAATAGCCACTTGAGAGAACCATGTACCAAAATAAGAAATAAATTGAATCAATGACAATCGTCTAATAACGGGATGTTTTAGGGTTTCTAAGTAAGTCATGTTAGTAGCTCATTGCTACTCTTCTATGTAGTTCTTAAGTTTACGTCCTACTTTGGGGTGTTTTAGTTTTTTGATGGCTGAAGATTCTATTTGTCTTACTCTTTCACGTGTGACGGAGAGTTCTTTTCCTATTTCTTCTAGGGTTCTGTCGCTTTCGTCTTCTAGTAGCCCAAAACGCATACGAATGACTGCTTTTTCTCTTTCGTTTAGTTGATCTAGTACTTCGTCTATTTGGTTGTTTAGGTCGTCTTTTAGTACTACATCTGTTGGGCTAAGTGTGGTTTTGTCTTCTATGAAGTCACCAAATCTTCCATCGTCTTCATCTCCTACAGGAGTTTCCAAACTTACGGGTTCTTTGGTTATTTTGATGACATTTTTGACTTTATCTACTGAAAGTCCTACTTCTTCTGCTATGGTGTCAAGGTCTGGCTCTTTACCTGTTTCTTGTAGGTGCTTTCTAATGATTTTATTGATGCGGTTGATGGTTTCTATCATGTGTATAGGGATACGAATAGTACGCGCTTGATCGGCAATGGCACGAGAGATAGCCTGACGTATCCACCAAGTGGCATAGGTGGAAAATTTATATCCTTTTTCATACTCAAACTTATCTACAGCCTTCATCAGTCCAATGTTTCCCTCCTGGATGAGGTCAAGGAATGGCAAGCCACGGTTGGTATAGCGTTTGGCAATGGATACAACTAGTCTAAGATTAGATTTTGCCATGCGTGTTTTGGCAACTTCTGATTTGGCTTTACCCTGACGTATTTGACTAAGAATTTCTTGGAGTTTTTCTTCGCTAAGGTCAAAGCCACCTTTGCAGGCTTCTCTGGTTTCAAAAAGTTTTTTGATTTCAACATAGGTGCTTACCATGGTAGTTTCAGGCACAGAATCAATGATGTCATTTTTGTCCATATTGATAATATTAGAAAGTAGCTTTTGGTGATTTGTTTTTAGTAAGTTATTAAAAAGAGGCAGTTTATACTCTAAGCGTTTTAATTCTTTTTCAAAAGAATCATCAGACCTAAGTGCTGTTTCCATAGCCTTAACTAGCTCATTAATAAGTTTAGAAGTCGGCCCCAGATTTAATAAGGATGATTTTAGCAATTCTTTTTTAAAAGCAACTTTAAGACGCTCATGTACAATTTTGATTTCGTCTGTTTCTGTTTGCATAAAAGCTTCAAGTTCATCACGTGCTTTCATCCATTCTTTTTTAGCTTTTTCTAGTTGTTTAAAGCTATCTACGACTTGCTTGATTCTTTTGTCATCACCAGCATTTTTTTCTACTTCATCTACTTCATCTTTTTCTGAGTCACTTTTTTCATCTTCAAAACTTTTAAAGAGTTCTTTGACCCGTCTTTCACGGTTAAGTAAAGGCTCTTTATAGTTTAAGATATAACCTATAAGATAAGGCACAGAACAAATAGCGTCAATAATAATATCTTCCCCGCCTTCTATACGCATAGAAAGATCTACTTCTTCTTCTTTGGTAAGTAGGGGGATTTTACCCATTTCTCGTAGATACATACGCACAGGAGAATCTGAACGACTCCATTCAAGTAATTCTTTTTCCTTATGAAGGTCAAACTCATCTTCTTCGTTATTTTCTGCAAGTTTTTTTCTTAGTTCTTCTCTTTTTTTAGCTTCTTTGGCTGCAAGCAATTTGGCTTGCTCAGATGCTGAAACTATTTCTGTTTTAGAGTCAGTTGCGAACTTATGAATTTTTTTAGCTTGTGCGACAGTAGGTTGTTTATTAAATTCTTTTGCAATATCTTCAAAGGTAGCGACATCACCTTTTTTCTTAGCATTAAATAATGCCTCTATGAGCTTCATGCTATCTTTTGCTGCCATTTTAAACCTTCAGATTTTATTAAGGTGGATTATACCGAAAATTCATTAGATTTGAGTACGAAATTTGTTAAATATTATTTTTTTAGCTATAATCGCGAAAAATAATACCCTTTAAAGGAATTCAATTTGCAAGGTAAAGTTTGGAAATTTGGCGATAATATAGACACAGATCTTATCATCGCAGCAAGATACTTAAATACATCAGAACCCTCTGAGTTGGCAAAACACGTCATGGAAGATGCAGACCCAGAGTTTGTAGCCAAGATGAGTGTAGGTGACATCGTAGTCGCTGGAGAAAATTTTGGTTGTGGTTCTAGCCGTGAGCACGCACCTATTGCTTTAAAAGTAGCAGGTATTTCTGCCATTATAGCACCTACATTTGCACGTATTTTTTATAGAAATGCCTTTAATATGGGTTTACCTATCTTTGAGCTAGAAGAATCTGCAGAGATACTTGAGGGCGATACAGTAAGAGTAGATATGGACGCAGGAGAAGTGATTAATGTATCTCAAGCAAAGACATATAAATTTGCAGCTATCCCAGAGTTTATGCAAGAATTGGTAGATGCAGGTGGACTCATAGAGTTTGCAAAACAAGAATTGAAACAAAAGGCAGGGTTATGAATAAAAGTTATAAAATAGGCGTTATCAAAGGAGATGGCATAGGCCCTGAAATCATAGATGAAGCCATTAAGGTTCTTGACGCTGTGTCTGTATCTTTGGGATTTAACCTTAAGTATGAAGAAATGTTGCTCGGAGGTGCTGCCATAGATGAAGCAGGTGTGCCATTACCAGAAGAAACAATACAAGGTGTAAAAAAGTGTGATTCTGTACTATTTGGAGCCATAGGTGGCCCTAAATGGGATACCTTGGAGAGACATTTACGTCCTGAGTCAGGACTTTTGAGACTTCGTAAAGAGATGGGAACATTTGCAAATCTTAGACCTGCTATGGTCTATGATGAGCTTGTTAATGCTTCAAGTTTGAAGCCTGAAGTCATCGAAGGTGTTGACATCATGGTGGTACGTGAGCTTACAGGCGGTATTTACTTTGGGCAACCTAGAGAACTACACGCCGATAAAGCATTTAATACTATGATATATACACGCGAAGAAGTAGAACGTATTGCTATTGTTGCTTTTGATATTGCTATGCAAAGAGAAAAACGTATCTGTTCTGTAGATAAGGCAAATGTACTAGAAGTAAGCCAATTTTGGAGAGAGATAGTCGAAGAGGTAGCTAAAGATTACCCAGAAGTAGAGCTTACTCACATGTATGTAGATAATGCAGCCATGCAACTCATACGTGAGCCTAAACAGTTTGATGTCATATTGACAGGAAACATTTTTGGCGACATCTTGTCAGATTCTGCGTCTATGCTTTCTGGCTCTATTGGTTTATTACCATCTGCGAGTACAGGTAAAGGTGTGGGACTGTTTGAGCCTATACACGGTTCAGCCCCAGACATCGCAGGGCAAGGCATTGCGAAC
>Ga0164313_10006214_pt1 | contig 10547 bp, 10 predicted proteins | sample GuaBasSedimGuay4_FD_113735 | JGI IMG/M metagenome (GOLD analysis project Ga0164313, IMG submission 113735) | Subseafloor sediment microbial communities from Guaymas Basin, Gulf of California, Mexico - Guay4, Core 4569-4, 0-3 cm | ecosystem: Environmental > Aquatic > Marine > Hydrothermal vents...
AGAAGGATATTTCTAGAAGCGATGTATCATAAATTATCGAAAACAATCGCATTATGATGGAAGATAAAGAATTTTCAAGCAAAGCATATCTCGATATGGAGCTGCTGCGTTTTACCACCGCAGGCAGTGTTGATGATGGAAAAAGTACCCTGATCGGGCGCCTGCTTTACGATAGCAAGTCTATATTCGAGGACCAGCTTGAGGCCGTGAAAAGGGCATCCATCAAGAAAGGGAATGCAACCGTCGATCTTTCCCTACTTACTGACGGATTGCGCGCAGAACGGGAACAGGGCATCACCATTGATGTGGCATATCGCTATTTTGCCACACCCAAAAGAAAGTTTATCATTGCCGATACACCCGGCCATGTGCAGTATACACGCAATATGGTAACCGGTGCCTCAACGGCTAATGCTGCCATCATCCTGATCGACGCCAGAAATGGGGTAACGGAACAATCACACAGGCATACATTTATCGCATCCCTGCTGCAAATACCACATATTGTAGTGTGCGTAAACAAAATGGACCTTGTTGATTATAAGGAAGAAAGTTATGAAAAGATAAAAAGTCATTTCAGGGACTTTGCTGCCAAACTGGCTGTCAAGGATGTACGCTTTGTACCTATCAGCGCACTGAAAGGCGACAATGTGGTCGACAAATCAAAGAAAATGCCATGGTACCAGGGCGGAACCTTGCGTTATATCCTGGAAAATATCCACATTGGAAGTGATCATAACCATATCGATGGAAGGTTCCCGGTACAATATGTTATCAGGCCTCAGAGAGATGAGTTTCATGATTTCAGGGGTTATGCCGGAAGGATAGCCGGTGGCGTATTCCGTGTAGGTGAAAAAGTGATAGTCTTGCCATCTGGTTTTTCGTCAACGATCAAATCCATCATCAGCCATACGAAAGAACTAAAAGAGGCCTTTCCTCCTATGTCGGTGACCATGACACTGGAAGATGATATCGACATCAGTCGTGGCGACATGATCGTGAAAGAGAACAATGGCCCGAGGGTTGGACAGGATATAGATGTTATGATGTGCTGGATGAGTGAGAAACCCATGATGCTGAATGGGAAGTATGCTATTAAGCATACGACCGCCGACGCACGATGCATGGTTACAGATGTGAAGTACAAGGTGGACGTAAATACCCTGGAAAAGGTTCTGGATGATGATAATGTTGGTCTGAATGAGATCGCTCGGATATCGCTCAGGACAACCAAACCTTTGTTCTTCGACTCTTATAGGCAAAACAGGAAGACGGGTGCGATCATCATGATTGATGAGGCTACCAATACAACCGTTGGAGCAGGTATGATCGTTTAAACCGAATCGTATGGAAAAACAATATTTCTCACATGAAAGCGCTATCGTCGACGAGGGTGCAGTCATTGGAAAAGGAAGCAAGATCTGGCACTTCTGCCATGTCATGGGAAAGAGTATTCTCGGAGAAGATTGCAACCTTGGACAAAATGTCTTTGTTGCCGATGATGTTGTGCTAGGGAATAATGTTAAGGTGCAGAATAACGTGTCTATTTATTCCGGTGTAGTTTGTGAGGACGATGTGTTTTTGGGTCCCTCAATGGTATTTACAAATATCACGAATCCCAGGAGTGCAGTTGTGAGGAAAGGGGAATATTCCCGGACCCTGGTAAAAAGAGGCGCTTCGATAGGAGCCAATGCTACCATAGTTTGTGGAAATGATATTGGCCGCTTTGCATTTATTGCTGCCGGCGCCGTGATCACGAAAGAGGTGCCTGATTATGCTCTGATGATTGGATGCCCCGCCACACAGGCAGGCTGGATGAGTGAATATGGGAACCGCCTGGTGTTCGATGGAGCGGGTAAAGCTGTTTGCGCCGAAAGTGGGGAAGAATACCAATTGCACGAAGATCAAATTACCAAACTCTAAATAAGCAATACTATGACCAGGGAAGATGGCATTCAAAATTTTGCATTGATTGGGGCAGCCGGCTATATCGCTCCGCGCCATATGCGTGCGATCAAAGATACCGGCCACAAATTAGTAGCAGCCCTGGATCGCTTCGACAGCGTGGGTATTATCGATAGCTTCTTTCCTGAAGCAGCTTTCTTTACAGAGACAGAGCGCTTCGACCGACACATGGATAAACTGCGACGCAAGGGGGACGAAAAGATTGAATATGTTTCCATCTGTTCGCCAAACTACCTGCATGATGCGCATATCCGCTTATCGCTCAGGAATGAGGCCAACGCTATCTGCGAGAAACCTATCGTGCTGAACCCATGGAATGTTGATGCTCTGTCGGAAATTGAAAAAGAATCCGGGAAACAGATCTATACCATACTGCAGCTGAGGCTGCATCCTTCTATTATAAAGCTGAAAGAGCTGGTGGAGAACGGGCCCAAAGACAAGGTATATGACCTTGACCTGACTTATATTACCAGTCGTGGCCGTTGGTACTTCATTTCCTGGAAGGGTGATGAACAACGCTCCGGCGGTGTAGCCACAAACATTGGCGTACACTTCTTCGATATGCTTACCTGGATATTTGGTGATGTCAAAAGAAATGATGTGCATGTATCCGTGGAAGATACAGCTGCGGGTTTTCTTGAACTGGAAAAGGCAAGGGTACGCTGGTATCTCAGCCTCAGGAAGGATACCATACCTCATGAAGCAAGAGACAGTGGCCAGGCCACTTTCCGCTCAATCACCATGGAAGGAGAGGAGATTGAGTTTAGTGGCGGCTTTACTGATCTTCATACAAAGAGCTATCAAGGCATACTGAATGGCGATGGTTTCGGGATACAGGAAGCCAGAAAAAGCATTGAGATCGTGCACGACATCAGGTCTGCGAAACCCCTTGGCCTAAAAGGGGATTATCACCCGATTCTCAAAAACCTGAATTTATAGCATCATACCCCCGGATATGCAAACCGATAAGGCCATAAAAAAGTGGTATGCCATCTACACCAGATCAAGGGCAGAAAAAAAGATCCACGACATGCTTTTGAAAGCCGGGTTCGACGCCTATCTTCCACTTAGAAAGGTTCTCAAGCAGTGGAGCGACAGGAAAAAATGGGTGGAAGAACCACTCTTCAGGTCCTATATATTTGTCCGCATTAGCGAAGCAGAATACTATGATGTGCTGAACAGCCCGGGAGCCGTGCGCTTTATTACTTTCGAGGGCAAGGCAGTGGCCATACCTCCTCAACAGATCGAAGCTATTAAACAGTTCGTGGATACAGGCCAGATACTGCCGGATGTTGACCTTGAACTGGAACCCGGAGCCATGGTTGATATCATCGCCGGACCCATGAAGGGCATCCATGGTGAACTACTGGAGATCCTTGGCAAGAAAAAGGTAAAGATAGAGATCGATGGCCTGGGCCAGGCGGTATACCTGGAGCTTCCTGCCTCACACATTCGTGCTTAAGGGAATATTAAAGTTGGATTTTTTTAAGAAAGGCAGCGGGAATCTTCGCAAGCCGTCTTTTTTCATAATCAAAAGAGACCATCTTCGTGTGTCCGTGCACGACCACCACTTCTTCTCTCAGAACGGAATAGTGCATTACAAACGACAGCTCCCGGATCTCTTCAATATGGATGAAAACCTTCAGCTCATCACCCCGGAAAACTTCCTTTTTGAAATACACATGGGCATCACCCATGATCAGTCCCGGGCCCCCGATGTCACTTTCTGAAAAGCCTCTTTCCTCCAGGAAATGGATACGCGCATCATGGAAAAGCAACAATGCCTTATCGTTGCCCATATGCCCACCGTAATTAATATCTCCAACACGTACTTTATATGACCCGCAAAAACTCGAATTGTCTTTCATGCTATTAGCTTTCGGGCAAAGATAAAATTCCCGCCTCACAATCAAAAATTGCTTTCCCTGATACATCATTGATTTTTTATCTTTGTCGCTCATAAAGCATCATAAGAGAAAACTAAAAACTAAATATCATGAATGAATTTTTCGCAAAGGAGTTTTATTACAACAATGTTGGTGACTGGGCCATCTCCATGGCCATCATGGTTGGAACATTGGTTGCAGCCAAATTACTCTACTGGGTATTTGGAAGTGTTATTAAAAAACTAACATCTAAAACCAAGACCAAGCTTGACGATATTATGATCGATATGCTTGAAGAGCCTATCGTGCTGATCGCCACCATTATCGGGGTATGGTTTGCTGTTGGGCGACTGAGTTTTCCCGAAAGTATATTGAACTGGATCGATAAGGTATACTGGGTTATGATTGCCCTTACCATTACCTGGCTGCTGGCCAGATTGGTCGATGCCATTATCAAGGAATATATCGTACCCCTGACACAAAAAACCGAGGGTGACCTGGATGATCAGATCGTCCCCATCATTCGTAAGGCCATACGGGCCTCGATATGGATAATGGGTGTCATCATTGCCATGAATAATGCCGGATATAATGTCGGTGCACTACTGGCAGGATTAGGTATTGGAGGTATCGCCCTGGCCATGGCTGCCAAAGACACAGTTGCTAATATTTTCGGAGGCGTTACCATTTTTACCGACAAGCCTTTTACCATCAACGACAGGGTTAAGATCAACGGATTTGATGGTACCATTACTGAGATCGGGATTCGAAGTACCCGTCTGAAAACGCTGGAAAACAGGATCGTAACCATCCCTAACTCTAAGTTTACCGACGGCATGGTTGAGAATGTCACCTCTGAGCCAAGCCGCAAGGTTGTACTCAAGCTTGGCCTCATTTACGAGACCACTGCCGACAAGATCCAGAATGGGATGAAGGCTCTGCAAGCCATCGTGGATGAAAACGAAGATCTGGAAGAGAATACCGTCATCAGCTTTAATGAATTTGGTGATTTTTCCCTCGGCATTCTGTTTATCTACTACATCAAAAAGGGGTCAGATATCATGGGAGCCCAGACAGTTGTCAACCTGGAGGTTAAAAAGCGTTTTGAAGAGCTGGAAATTGAAATGGCTTTCCCAACGCAGACGGTTTATACTATTCCTGAGAAATAATAGCTTGAAACTCGAGACTTGAGACTCGCTATTTGATATTTGTTATTTTACCAGTCTGCTCAATCCTTTAAGCTTTTTGGCTTTCATTCTTAGGATTGTTCGGTACGAAATACCCGAGGGCAGGCAATCTGCTTTTTCGACTTTTACAGAACCCGGCTTAAGTACCGCCAGCAAGGATCCGTTTTGGGTTCCGATCACGCTACCCAGAAACATGCGTTCCTGATCCGACCACATATAGTGGATATAAGCCGTATTTTCCCCTTTGTTCTTTATGGCAGCGGTGATTTCATCTTGTGAAGCAATGCGGAAAGGGTGTTCGTAATACCTGGAAACAATTTTCTCATCAATACCTTCCGGGTCAAGGTCATCCGGGATCAATAGTGTAATATTTTGAAGCGAAACGCTGATCCCTTTTGGTATCTTCTGGGCATAAACGCCTTTTTTTGAATATCGCTTTTCCAGTGCCAGATTAACCTTATCGTCGATCTGCCCTATGGCAAAGATCAAGTCCTCGGTCGACAGACCGTGATCGGCAAAAGACAGTTTAAAAATGTATCGTCCTCTCAAGAGTTGTCCGCCATTATCTGTATCAGGAATAATGGGTGAGTTCCTGTCGACAAGATCAGGATCCAATCGTCTGCCATCCTCCGACAGGAATAACATAAACGTAAATGATCTCGACCAGAAAATATCATTTGAACTCTGCTGTCCCTCCTGTGATGGCTTTGCGGAAAACACCGCATATTCCGGGCTCTTAGATCCAATAATGGATGTCAATAGCCTCTTTTCCATGAAAATAACACTATCGTTCAGTGTCCAGTACCTGGGCATCACCTCCTTGATTTTTTCATTGAACCACATCACACGCAGGGAGTCACATTCATCCCTGGCATCTTCAAGGTCAAGCAAAGCAACGGCCAGGGGGCGATGGTATATTAGTTCCGCTTTTTTATAATCAGCACGCAGAAACTGAGCCTGGGACTGTACGGTGCTTATCAGAAGTATGAGAATAATCAGATATCTGGTCATGCGGGATTCTTATACAGCAAAGGTACTGATAAAAAAACAGGCCCCGTTAGAGGCCTGTACCGTGTAAAATGGAGTATATAGAGATTTCTTTCTTCCGCAATAGGCGGAAAAATAGAAAGGATGGGCTATAATTTGATTGGGTATGGAGTTCCATCGATGTACACTACTGCATCATCATCACAGACTCCCTGGCCATAATCGAGTACGATCAGTGGCAGGTCTGAGTGCTGCAGTTCAATAATTCCGGCTTCGATCCAATAGCAGTTCAGTGCTACCTGCAGGCCTTCAATAATAGTGGCTGATAGTGTAGAGCCATTTGATGCCACCACATTGTGTGAGCCGGTGAGCATATAAACATCATCCCACCAGAGGAAAGGTGTATTGTGTCCCTGGGCCCACTCACGCATGCGGTCACCAACCCAGGTGATCACACCGCCATCGGGCTTAACTACCTGGCCGTCGACATGTATGGTCCATGTTGGGTTGTTATTGGTATTCAGACCCTGGTTAGTAGCGATCTTGGTACCGGTAAGCAGGTGGTTATTTACATAATAATCTTCGAGGGAGGTAGTAATTACCGTACCAACAGCCCAGTAAGGTCCACTGTGCTCAACATGGATCTTACCTCTGCGCCATTTTCCGTCATTGCATTCACAGTTTACATCGCCAAAGTCAATGGTGATGGTGAAAGGGAAACTCAGTGTGTCGATGGTCACGGTCACACATGGTCCCATGAAGATGGTATCCAACACTATTCCTTTGTATGATTTTTCATTGTTACGCATAGCCTCATCAGTGATGTCGGTCAGCTCACTGAAAAGTTTATCGGCCAGTGCATCATCTTTGGTGGCATCTACTTCTGCTTCACGATTATCTGATTGGTTTGGATCGGTTTCTTCATCCTTTGTGCATCCGGTATAAAGAATGGCCATTCCAGCCAATAAAAGCATTCCTAAAACTATTTTCCGTGTTTTCATAAGGGTTTGTTTTTAGTTAGTGGGTTGTATATTGGGGTTTTGGTTTAATACAAGGGTAAAAATATGGTTCCCGAATGTCCCTGCTGTTGCCAGTCGAGGCGGTAGCGTGTAGGGCATTCTGAACCAGATATGGGTTCATTATTGCTGTTGTATCCGAAGGTAGCGGTAGCCTTGAGATGGTCTGCAGGGATCAAATAGATTTGTTCCCCGGAATATGGCAGCCATTGGCATGATTCTTTGAATACCACCGATTCTCCGATCTGCGTAAAAAACATCTTTCCGTCCCTGTCTGTGCCCCAGGAGAGGAGGTTGCTATGACCCGGAGTAACTCCAAATCCGTTTACTGCCAGCATCAGGTTGCCAGGGGTTCCGCTGTACACCAGCATCTTGGCCAGGTGCCAGCCCCTGGGTGGTTTTCCGTTGAAAGAAATACTCACATGGGCGCTGTTTCTGTGGATCACAGTGTTCAGGCCGTTGCCAAGCAAGGCAGGAATACCTCCGCTCACATTTTCAATCTCCGACATACCATTGATTACCATCTTATTGTTGGTAAATACATTGGTTACCTCATAGTTGATAAAATGAATGTGAAGAAAAGCACCCGGGAATAACCAGTGGGTGTTTTGTTTGATCTTGATGTGCATCCTTCCCTTACGATATTTGGTTTGGGCACAGTTTAGACCATCATATGTAAGAAAGTGAATGATGGTATCATTCATGATAATGGTGGAGTCTAATGTTGCCCCACAGGGGATGCCCATCTTCAGCTTCCCTTCGGAGATAATCTGACCGGCATCGATAATGGCCTCATCCACATTATCCTCAACAGAATTGTCATCTTGCGATAGCTGTTGAACAGGGGATGAGTCAGGCTGAATTTCCTCCGGTTTATCCTTTTTGCATGCTGTCACTAAAGCAGCGGCAAGAAGGAAGAAGGTGAGCAGCCTGATGATTTTTCGCGGATTCATAACGACTTGTTTTAAATAGTACACTAACTTTTCCATTTACCCTTATTTAAAGTTTGTATTTTTTTCTGCAGTTACGATCAGAGACAATGAATTCACGGCACAGACGCCAAAAAATCCAAGAGCCCCATCACTTAAATTTGTGCTTACATTGGCAGGATCAGATGGGAAAACGCCCCCTTGCCAGCTGGTCTCAAGCAGCAATGAGCGAACGAAGGCAGCATGTTCCGGTGTTAATGAATACCTCCGCTGATCGATCTTACTCCCTGCCGGGAAAGATATTTGTTCCAGGGCCGGTGCAAAAACCTGGCTGACATCAAGGGTCGGGAGGGTATAAAAAAGCATCTTCTTCATGCAATCATCCAGATTTTCATTTTCATATCCCGGCACCGACGACCAATCGACCAGTATCTCCCACATGGCAGGGTCCTCTGTTTCAAAAGAGCTTGCAACATAATCGATGCTGTAAAGCTCATCATCATCATTTTTTTTGTAGCTCAATTCCGGGAAAGCCTTACCGGTTACCATATAGGCCTGGGCACTGAAGATCTTTTCCTGGTAGAAGATGAGCAAGGAATAATTCTTATCCAGCTGTGCAGCTACAATACTATCGGTGATATACCTGCCTGCTTCTTCCGCATCCTCATACAGTTGATAAGTAGCAACCTCATTGCTGATAATCACAACAGCCCCACTGATGGGGATGGTGGCGTCATTAAGCCCTGCCTTATTATTATGTATAAATATATATTGTGTTTTTGCTTCGCTGGTGATGATTCCATCCACCACGATGTAGTTGTTCCCATTTTCAGGTACACTCCAATCAGCCTCTTTCACGCATGCCGAAAGAATCAGTAATAGGGCGATATGTATCCAAACCCTTCTCATTAGAACTTGAATTGATAGTTAATAGATGGTATGATCTCCGAGACCGACAGTGCTGTTGGAACCAGTTCCTGGGTCTGAGAGTGATCGGCGGGAACAACATAATCGCCATCAGCCTGCTCTATCCTGTTAAAGCTCATGAAATATGGATTCGTTCGTCCATAGGCATTATACAGATTCAGGATCAAGTTGTGTTTATAACGCGATAATTCATTTTTATTCAGCCTGAAATTTGCCGACAAGTCTAATCGATGATAGCTGGGCAGTCGGTCGTTGTTCTTTTCCCCATACACGGGAACCGTATATCCGTTGTATTCATAGAAGCTCACCGGTGTCGAGATGGCTGCCCCGCTAAGTAATATCCAGTTGGCTGAGAATGTCCAGCGTTTCCTGGTGTCGTAAGAAACAAATACGGTTACATTGTGAGGCCTGTCTTGAAAAGCTCTGTATGATTCCCCGAAATTCACGCCCGGTGTTGTGACATAAATCCTTGAATAGGTATAACCAAGCCATCCGGTAAATTTCCCAAAGGGTTTCCTCAGCATGAACTCCAGGCCGTAGGAATATGCTTTTCCGGGGCGGATCTCTCCTTCGATCAAAGGGTTATACAGCATATTGGCATGAGGTGCATAGTCAATGTAGTTCTGATAATTTTTATAATAAGTTTCTGCCGAGAATTTGATCCTATCATTAAAGAAACCGGTGAAATAACCGAGGGAATACTGGTCGGCTTTCCTGGGCTTGATATTGGGTCCTGCAGGAACCCACACAGCCAGTGAAGTAAATGGGCTGATACTGTTGTTCAGCTCATTCAAAAACTGGGTTGTCCTGCTGTACCCTGCCTTGATGGAAGATCCCGGAGAGATCAGATAGGTAATATTTATTCGTGGCTCCAGGCTGGCAAATGAGGAATACACCGCATTATTTTCCACATCGAAGGTGTCGATCACGTTGTAGTTGCCATCGAAATAGTACACAGTTGTTGGGCCCAAATCCTGCCATATGGGTAAGCGCAGGCCATATCGCAGGGTCACTTTTTTGCCGATATTCTGCTGATTCCCGGCATAGAAAGTGTATTCAACACAATTATAATTGGGTACTTCCTTCGCACCTTCCTCATCATCCAGGTTTACATTTCCTGCATCCAGGGCATGGGTGTTGATACTCATGCCGGCTGTAAAGGTATTGTTGGGGTTCAGGAACCAGGTAAAATCTGTTTTCAGGCTGATATTGGAGATGGAGGAATTCCAGTATTCTTTTTTGTTTTCCGACAGGTATAGTAAATATTGATACCGCGTCACATAAAAAGTTGTATTTGAGAATAACTTTTTGTTAAATACATGGTTCCAGCGTAGGGTCCCCAATACATTGTTCCAGCTGATACCATAGGTTGTGATGGCAGAATAGGTTTTCCTTTCGAGTTGGTCATTTCCAATATAGAAGGTACCGAACAATCTGTTTCTGTCATTGAGTTTAAAATTCAGCTTTGCATTCAGGTCGAAGAAGCCCACCTTGACATTCTGGTTCTTGTAGTAAAGATTGGAAAGCCATTGCAGGGTTGAATACCTTCCGCCGAGGTAAAAAGAACTTTTGTCCTTTACCAGCGGCCCTTCTATGTATAGGGTGGAGGTATATGGCCCGAGATTACCCCCAAAGCCAAATCTTTTCTTA
>Ga0164313_10006215_pt1 | contig 10544 bp, 5 predicted proteins | sample GuaBasSedimGuay4_FD_113735 | JGI IMG/M metagenome (GOLD analysis project Ga0164313, IMG submission 113735) | Subseafloor sediment microbial communities from Guaymas Basin, Gulf of California, Mexico - Guay4, Core 4569-4, 0-3 cm | ecosystem: Environmental > Aquatic > Marine > Hydrothermal vents >...
CCGCTCGACGTGTCGGTGAACTGGGTCGACTCTCCCACCGTCGGTGTCGGGGGCGACCAAGTAAAGCTCGCCTCGGGAACCACCACCACGGTTGCGGGGACCACGGTCAGTTCCTGGAGCTTCGGGAACTCGTCGCCATCGACCTTCTGCAGCGAAGCCTGAATCTCCAGGTAGCGCCCGGACGGGGTGAGACCTAGCTCCTGTCCGCTCGACGAAGGTTCCCACGCCGACCAGTTGTCCGCGTCCTCCGAGCTGCGCACCCGTACTACAACCGAGGTTCCCGCCGGTTTCTGCGCCTGCCACGAGATGACACCCCACGGCGTTCCCGCAACCTGGCTGTCGTACACCACCGTCCAGGTTCCGAAACGCGAGGTCAGGTTTCGGACCACGACCCCGGTGAGATCGCCGGTGGCGGCATGGCCGGAGGTGCCCAGCAGGGTTTTCTGCAGATCGGAGATGACGGAATTCGGGTCGATGCGGTAGATGGTGTCGGTTTGGTTGCCGATGACCCAGACCTTGCCATCCTGGTCAACGGCCAACCCCGTCGGCCCACCCTGGACACTCACGAATCCGAAAGACTCCCCTCCGGGGGTGTACCGGCTCACGGTGCCTTCACCCGCAGCCGCCACCCAGATACGGCCGTTCTGGGAGGTCGCGATGCCGTCGGCAAGGTAGCCGGCTGTCTGGCGCCACTCGAACTCGTTGAGCTCGGTGTCGATCTTACTGAAAAGCCGATGTTCGTATCCGGTCACGAAAAGATCGTCATTCCCGTTGATGGCCAAGCCGCTGCTGCCGTGGGAAAGATCGATTCGGTTGGTGTCGCCGGTCGCGGGCTCGAGTTCCAAAACCCACTGATCGGGCCAGCTCGAGACCCAGAGGGAACCGGTACTGTCGACTACCGCGGAGGTCGGGAAGGTGAATTCGTCTGAGACATCGACCTGGTCATTGATGTCACCGCTGCTGCTGTCGAGATGGTAGAGGTAGTTCGTGTCGTAGACCCCGACCCAGACATCGCCGTTGGCGTCCACCGCCACGGCCTGTAGGTTGTTGGCCTCGTAGTCTTCGTGCCCATCGCCGGGGACGTGCGGTCCTAGGAAGCCCTCCACCAACACGGTCTCGATCAAAACGCACTCGTCGTCACCCCAATCGAGGATCTCGCTGCCACTGATGTCGCCGTCAGAGTTGCGATCGGTCGAGGTCTCGATTTCTCCGCTGCCATCGCGATCGAAACAGCCGCCGTTTTCGAGCAAGCCGATCTTGACGACCGTGCCCGCACCTCGGTTGCCCACCCAACATGATCCTTCGAGGTCCACCGCGGCAACGCCGGGATCGACGTCGCCATTCGGACCGGTCCTGTAGCGACCGAGTTCATCACCCGTCTCGGCATCGACCTTGGACACCGTCCCGGTCACCGAGTTCGGCACCCAGAGAAAGGGCAGGGCATCCCAGTCGTCGGTCAGCTCGAGCTCATCAGAAGTGCTCTCCAGTCCCACCATGACGCCTTCGGAAAAATCGGCATTGGTCGTGTAGGTCCTGCCTTCGTCTCCTGGGGTTCCCACATCGACCGTCAGCATGACTTCATCGATGTAGGCGCCCTCGAAGAGATTGTTGTGGTCCGATTGATACACAAAAGCGATCCACACCTCGGTTTCTCCGATGACGTTCCCCGCCGCGCCCCAGTTCGAAAGATCGGTGGTCACCGTCTGCCAACCGCTCGTGTCGGTCGATTTGGCGCTGCCGCTGTAACTCTGCCCATCGGTGGAGACCAGCCACATGAAGACGTCCTGATACTGCTCGGTGCGCAACCAGAGATTGAAGGTCAGCGTACCTGCCGTTGTCTCACTCAGATCGTAGGGGCCGACGATGGTCCAGCTCGCCGTATTGGCCGGGACAGGTCCGCCGTCCCCCGGTGCGTCCGGACCCGTGCCGGCGCAGTAGATGCTGTGCGGGCCGGCCGTCGCCCGGTACTGCGTACGCCCCCAGTTGACCTCGGCTGCACCGGCTGCTGGGGGACTGACCCGCCATGGCAACTCGGGGAAGTCACTCTCAAAAGACTCATCCAGCAGGATCTCGGTATCTCCATCTTCGACGATGGACGGAGTGGAGGCCGGCTCAGAAGTCTCCGGCCCGGCCGGATCAGCCGACCACCCGCACACCGAAACCAGCAAGAACGCTATGGCTGTACAACCGATCGTGATCCGATGTGTCATCGGGACTCCTTAACGCCACAGCACATATGCCGCCTTGATTTGCGGACCACCGTAGGTCGCCGGTCCTCGGTCATAGGTTTGGTCCCGGTACCGCCACCCGACCTCCAGCCAAAACGCCTTCGTCGCGTTCCACCGGAGCCCGAGGTCGATCCCCCACATGCCGGTATCGATGGAGTCGCTCAGCTCGGCCGTCCCACCCGTGGAACCGCCGCCGCCGGGATCTTGTGAGCTGATCTCGGCCGTTCTGGTGCCGGTGGCCCAGCGGAAGAGCAATCGGCCGGTGACATCCAGGGTCGACCAGACCTGGTAGGACGCATCAGCACCAAACACCACTCCCCACAGATTGGAATCGGCGCGATCAGTGACCTCAGGTGCGCCCGAATCGGGGGGAGGAACTGTCGTGCGGTGCTCGTTGATCTGCATGTAGGTCACACCGATCCACGGCATGACCCCGGTTCGACTGTTCTTGCCGAGCCACTGGCCGATCCCGAGATCGTAGACCGAGTTCTTCAGGCTCAGTTGTTGCACGAGCTCGTCTTCGCCGGGGCCAAGATCAGCACTGCCCTCGGCGTTCAGGGTCGGGTACCACTCCCCATCGAGAATCACGGTGTATGTCTTTCCCGACACTCCGAGCCGCACATCAGCGAGTCCGAATTCAGCGCTGTCATCAAAATGCCACTCGGCATACTTGCCTGGATTCCACCAACCCCAGTCCGCACTGGACGAACTGGATGGGCTGAGGTTCGCGATCGCGACCTCGAAGACCACTTTGGAGTCAACTGCCACTCCGGCCCGTGCAACAAACAAGGCGATCGCCACCACCATCAGGATCCGGGAGAGCTTCAACGGAACATCCTCCTCAGTATCAATCACTGGTGAGTGTACGTTGGATAGTGCCCGAGCGTTGAGACTCAAGGGCATCCTCGATCGAAAACGATCTTCCAGAGTTATGGCTGATCGGTTTCCCCTCCAATGATATCCTCCCCGGATCGGAGGACCCATGTCACGACATTCCGTAACCCCAATGATTCTGGCCCTCATCATCGCCACCGCCGGCACCGCAGCAGCAGCCGGCTCACCCGACGACACGTGGCGGGCCAAGGTCGATCCATGGGTACTTGAAAGCGGCCGCTCCCACGAAACCGAATTTCTGGTCTTCCTCGATGAACAGGCCGATTTGAGTGCGGCCGCGACGCTGCCCACCAAAGAAGCCAGGGGCGCCTATGTCTTTCACGCGCTTAGAGAAGTCGCCGAACGAACTCAAACGTCAACCCTCGACGAGCTCGCTCTGCGCGGCATCGATCACCGCGCCTACTGGGTAGCCAACATGATCTGGGTGCGCGGTGGACTCGACGCGGTGCAGAAAATGGCCGAGCGTGCCGATGTCGCCCACATCTACGCCAACCCGGCTGTCCGAGTGGATGCGATCCCGCCCATGCCCGGTGACGCTCCCCAATCGCCGGAGAGCGTCGAGTGGAATATTGCTCTCGTCAACGCCGATGATGTATGGGCCGCAGGTGTCACCGGCGACGGCGCCGTCGTCGCCGGCCAGGACACCGGCTATTTCTGGGAGCACGCGGCCCTGGTCAACCAGTACCGCGGCGGCCCGGCCGGGAACCACGCCTACAACTGGCACGACGCCATCCACTCGGGTGGCGGCAGTTGCGGCGCTGATTCGCCGGAACCGTGCGACGACCACGGCCACGGCACCCACACCATGGGCACCGTCGTCGGCGACGACGGTCTCGGCAATCAGGTCGGGATGGCGCCGACGGCGAAATGGATCGGATGTCGAAATATGGACCAGGGGGTCGGGACGCCGGCCACCTACGCGGAGTGCTATCAGTTTTTCATCGCGCCGACCGATCTCGATGACCAGAACCCCGACCCAATGATGGCGCCTGATGTCATCAACAACTCCTGGGGCTGTCCTCCGAGTGAAGGCTGCACCGACCCCAACATCTTGCTCACGGTGGTCCAGAATGTCCGCGCCGCCGGCATCGTCACCGTCCATTCGGCCGGCAACGACGGATCGAGCTGCAGCACGGTGGCCGACCCGGCTGCGATCTACGAGGAATCGTTTTCGGTGGGCGCCACCAACAGCTCCGACAATATCGCGTCGTTTTCCAGCCGCGGTTCCGTCACAGTCGACGGCAGCAACCGGCTCAAACCCGACATTTCGGCGCCCGGAGTCAACATCCGTTCGAGCACCCGCGACGGCGGCTACCAGGGCGGTTGGAACGGCACAAGCATGGCCGGACCACACGTCGCCGGTCTGGTCGCGTTGTTGATCTCGGCAAGTCCGGGACTGGCCGGTGACGTCGGCACCATCGAGGAGGTCATCGAACAGACTGCGGTCCCTCTGACCTCGAGCCAGGGGTGCGGCGGCAGCGGTCCTGACGATGTCCCCAACAACGTCTACGGTTGGGGACGCATCGACGCCCTCGCTGCGTTCAACTACGCCCTCGACTTCCGGGTGGTCGTTGAACCTGAATCGGTGGCCGTCTGCGCGCCGGCCGACGGCACCTTCGATATCACCATCGAGCAGTTTCAGGGTTTTGCGGAGCCGGTGACACTGTCCACCCCCGGACTGCCGGTGGGGGCAACGGCCTCATTCACGGTCAACCCGGTGACTCCTCCCGGGACCAGCGAGCTGACAATCAGCGGCACGGCTGCGGTGTCGCCGGGAACCCACAGCTTCGACGTTCTCGGCACCTCGAACCCGAGCGCCATCGTGCAGCAGGCGCCGGCGATGATCGGGGTCTTCGACACGATCCCAACGGCGGCCGTCCTGGTAACTCCGGCCAACGGTGAGAACGAGGTCGCACTGCTCCCGACCCTTGGTTGGAACCCGGTGACGCAGGCAGCTTCCTATCGGGTCCAGGTGGCGACCGATGCCGGCTTCGCCGACGTGGTGGCATCGGCTGACGTGGTTGGCCCGAGCCACACCCTGGAGACGCCCCTCGATCCCACGACCCTGTACTACTGGCGGGTCGGAGGGGGCAACCCCTGCGGTACCGGTGTGTGGTCGGCGGTCTTCAGCTTCACGACCCGCGCCATCCCTCCGATTCTCCTGGTTGATGACGACGACAACAACCCCGATGTCCAGCCGACCTACACCGCTGGTCTCGACGCACTCGGCCTCCAGTACGACGTCTGGGACACGGGCAACAGCGATGTCGAGCCATCGGCAGCCGAGCTCGCGCCGTACCGAGTGGTCATTTGGTTCACCGGCGACGAGTTCGGCGGCGCCGCCGGCCCGGGAGCCGCAGCCGAGGCCGATCTCGCCGGCTGGCTCGCCAATGACGCGGCATGCCTCCTGATCAGCGCGCAGGACTACTATTACGATCGTGGCCTGACCACGTTCATGCAGAGCCATCTGGGTCTGGCGGCGGCGACCTCCGACACCGGACAAACGACGGTGACCGGGACCGGCTCGCCTTTCGGCGGCCACGGACCGTTCTCCCTGAGCTACCCCTTCACCAACTACAGCGACACCATGACGGTGATCGCCGGCGGTGAGATCGCCTTCACCGGAAACCAGGGCGACGCCGCGGTCAGCATGCGAACGGGCTTGAGCTACGCCACCTTCTGGGGGTTCCCCTGGGAGGCCCTGCCCACCGCCGCGGATCGGGAAACGACTCTGCAGGCATTCGTGGACAGCTGCCTCGAAACCGCATCCAGCCTTTTCGCAGACAACTTCGAAAGCGGCGACACAACCGCGTGGTCGCGGGTCGTGCCTTGAAATCCGGTGGTCGCCGCGGCACGGTCTACTCCACCGAGGCGGGCCGGACCTGTCCGAAGTGCGGCTGGCCGACCAAGAGCTGTCGCTGTTCGACGACGGTGGAACAGCCGGTTCCCGATCGGATCGTCGCCCGGCTGCGGATTGAGAAGGCCGGACGACGAGGTAAGACCGTGACCGTGATCGAGAGTCTGCCGCGCAACAAGGCCTTTCTCAAAGAGCTCGCCACCGAGCTCAAACGCGCCTGCGCCACCGGCGGCAAGATCATCGAAGATCGAATCGAAATTCAAGGCGATCATCGTGAACGGCTCCGAGAACTGCTCGAGGCCAAGGGGTGGGTGGTGAAGGGGTGAAGACCAGTTATTTGTTTTTAGTTTTTAGTTTTTAGTTTTTAGTTCCATCGCAGGGGCTATGAACAGCTTCGGGGGTAGGTGGTTTTGGCGTCAAAGGAACCAAGTTCCGGCGCGTTCCTGAACTCTGTTTCCTCAACGCGCTTCCGACTTGGTCCTCAGAAGCGCGCTCTCCGAGAGTGCCCCACACGTTATTGTTCGGCCCCGACGTCAGACGCAAGCTCAATATCCAACCGCCGAATAATAACGTCTACGGCACATCCGTTCGAGGCCAAATCCACCTACCCTCAAAAAGCCGCAGGCTCATCCCATTCCGACAGCGATGAATGCAATGCAATCTGCGGTTTCTCCGTGCAATGGAATCTGTGTTCATCCGTTCCGAAATCAAAAACAACAACCTTCAAGCATCAAATGACGCCGCCACGTAGTCGAATTGCCATCCTGGACCCGAAACCACCCTCAAGAAAAAATCCGTGCAAATCCGTGTCCATCCGTGTCCCATTCTTCACGTGCGCTCTATCAGGCTGCGCCTCGCACGAAGTCGAAGCCCCTACCGGCAATGACGCATGCGATGAAACTAAGAACTCAAAACCAAAAACTCAAAACTCAGCCCGCTGCGATGGCTCTGCGCTCTTTGCGATGGTATCTGCGTCGATCTGCGCTATCTGCGGTTTCTCCGTGCGATGGAATCCGTATTCATCCGTTCCAAAATCAAAAACAACAACCTGAAAGCATCAAATGACGCCGCCACGAAGTCGGATCGCCATCCTGGACGCGAATCCACCCGCAAGAAAAAATCCGTGCACATCCGTGTTCATCCGTGTCCCACTTCTTCACGCGCGCAACGGCAGGCTGCGCCTCGCACGAAGTCGAAGCCCCTACCGGCAACGATGCATGCGATGTAACCAAAAACTAAAAACCAAAAACCAAAAACTGAGCATCATCCGCCGAAGCGCCCTCGAATGCTGAGCTGCACCGATCGGCCTGGGGCGAACACCGCATCCTCGTCGGCGGAGGCGACGTAGCTCCGATTGAAGAGATTCCGACCGACGATGCCGAGCTCCAGCGCGCGCGATAGCCGCCATCCGAACCCGGCGTCGAGCACGGCGTATCCGGGGCGTTCCAGCTCGGTAGGGCCCGGCCGGTCGTTGGCGGCAAAGGCGGCGCCGCGGACCATCCACCACCATCTCTGGGCGGGCGTCCCACGAAAGACCGCGGTCACACCCGGCGGCGGGACATCATCGGAGGGAGTCCCGTCATCGACCACCTCACCCCGAATCCAATGGGCTCCCAACTGGAGTTCCATTTTCTGACTGACGATCCAGCTCGCCTCGATCTCGGCGCCGATGATCTCACCCGCGCCACGGTTCCGGAAGAAAAAATCGCCGTCTTCGCGGTATCGTTCGATGAGGTTGTCGATCCGGTAGCCATAGGCGTAGCCCGCAACCGCGAGCCGGTCGCGGCGCCAGCGGACGGCGAAGTCAATCTGCCGGCTGGTTTCAGGCTCTAAATCGGGGTTGCCGGTGATGAATCCGCGACCGGTGATACCGCGGTAGTAGCGGTCCGAGAGCAGCGGATCGCGGAATCCGCGGGCGATCTGAAGCGTCGCCTCGACACCGGCGCCCAGGTCGCGCGTCAGGGCGAGGAATCCGGAGAGATCGGTGTTTGACGTCGAGATGTCGCCGAAGTAGCCACCTCGATTGACGGTGCGGACCGCATCGACGCGGAGTCCGGCGGCAAGCTGCCAATGGGTCCAATCTCGATTCATGGCGGCGAAAAGACCAAAATCATCACGGCGGGCGTTGTCGATGGCCAACTCGGATATCGAGTCGGTCTCATCACCCGAAGAATCGTAGATCGTCGTCCGGTTGACAGCGCGGAGGTCGTACCTGCCCGATACGTCGAGTCCCAAAACCATGCGGACGGCCTTGACGGACCGTTCGGCTTCGAGGCGCAGGCCGTAGTCGTTGGCGTCGTTGTCGGAGACCTTGAGTTGACGGGGATCCTCATCGGTGGCGAAGCGGTCCTTGTCGAGGATGAGTCGGTAGTCGTCCCAGAATAGCGACGCGGTGATCCTGTTCCAGGAGCCCGGTCCCGGACCCTCGAAACTGAGATCGAGCCGGTGGGAGTCGTCCTGGGAGTAGTACACGCGTTCCTCTTCCGAGTCGGGCGCGGGCTTACCGATATCACGGCCGAGATCCGACCTCCATCCCGCACGCAGTACCCCGCTCTGAAGGCTGGTCTGATAGGCCGCCCGAAAACCCGAGAGCTCGGCGCCCGAGTTGGCCACGGTGCCCTCAGGGCTCGAGTAGTCGTCGAATTTCCGCCAGTGGCCACCCAATAGCAGGCCGCCACCGAGTCCCCGGCCGCTGACCTCTGCCGATGCTCCCAGCTCAGGGATCCCCATTCCACCCAGGAGGCTGTAGCGCAGACCGAGGCCGGCCTGGAGATCAGGCATCCGTGACCGGGCACGGATGATCCCGCCGAAGGCATCGGAGCCATAAGCCACCGAGCCCGGACCGCGCACGACCTCGACCTCATCGACCGAGTCGGGGTCGAGGTAGCTGGCCGATGGCCCGGCTCGGCGTTCGGTCGTGACCCGTCCGGCATCGAGGACGACGAGTGTGCGGTGCTTGGGCAGACCGCGAAGACTGGGAACCATCCCGTGGCCGCTGCCCGACTTCCCCACTCCAGGGAGGTTTTCGATCGTTTGGGTCAGCGAGGTCGATGCGCGCTGCTCAATGTCGGTCCGACCGAGAACGGTGGCGGCCGTTGCCGGCGGCAGCTCGAGATCGGGCGCGATTCCGCTGATCACCGTCACGGTCTCCCCGGCGGCCTCGACCCTGACCTCGAAAAAATCACCATCGGGAATCTCGATGACGGTCACGGGTTTAAGCGCCACTCCGTCCGGACGGGCAACAAAGAGCACCATCGGCAGGGCTGGATCGGGGTCGATCACCAGGCGCCCGTCGGAGTCCGCCACAAAAGAACCTGAAGTCCCGATGACCATGACCCGAGCGCCGGAGAGTGCCCGGCCATCGAGCCCCACGATGCGAAGATCGAGGGCGGAGGCGTTGCCCGCATCGGAGAGCAGAAATGCGAGAAGCACGAGAAAGCGTCGCAGACCTTTCACAGCGCGAAAGCCTAGCACGGGAAGGAAGTTCTTAGTTTTTGGTTTTTGGTTTTTTGGTTTCATCGCAAACGGACCTCGTTTTTATACATAGCCTCTTATGCGCGCCTCTGAGCCCGGTCCTTTCATCGCGGTGGCTAGTGGCCTTCGGCCACCGTGTCCCATTCTTCACGCGCGCTGCGGTTGGCTGCACCTTGTACGAAGTCGAGGCCCCTACCGGCAATGATGCATGCGATGGATAACTAAAAACCAAAAACCAAAAACTCCTCCCTCCCGCTTCCGGCTTTGCAACAATGGGTCCGCTATGCACGTCGCTCTCATCGACCTCCATCCGCACTCCGACCCCGTGACCCCGATCTCGCTTGCCAATCTGGCCGCGGTGTTGCGCCGCCTGGGGCACGATGCCGATTTGTTGTCCTTGAGCTCGGGACGACCGTTCAGCCCGGCAGCGCTGCGGAGCTACTTCCTCGAAAAACAACCGGCTCTGGTCGGCTTCACCGCCTATCAACGCAATTTCTTCCAGATCCGGGCGATAGCCAGAATGGCTAGGGAAGCCGTCCCCCGATGCCGGGTTTTGATCGGTGGTCCCCAGGCGAACTTCCTGCCGGTGGAGGCACTCACGGCACTACCGGAGTTCGACTTTGTCGGCCACGGGGAAGGCGAGCTGGTGATCCGGGCGGTGGCTGATGCAATCGAGGAGGGGGTCATAGACAGTGCTGTCCCCGGCACCAGCACCCGGATGAGCGACGGAACCTGGCTCCGCGGCGACCCACTTCTTCCTCCCGACGATCTCGATTTGTACCCGTCGCCCTGGCTCGACGGGGTACTCGACCCGGCCGACTGGGACGAGGCGATCATGTTGACCTCACGCGGCTGTCCCCACCACTGTGCCTTCTGCATCACCCCCGCCGCCTTCGGCCCGACGATCCGCGCCCACTCGGTGGAGCGGGTCTTGGAGGATATTTCGGTGGTGGCCCGCCGCGGCAAGGGAAGGCTGTGGTTCGCTGACCCCAATTTTTCGTACGACTCCGAGAGGGTCTTCGCCCTACTCGAGGGGATCGCCCGGCGTGACCTCTCGGTGGAGATGTGGATCGAGACCCGAGCCGACATGC
>Ga0164313_10006217_pt1 | contig 10544 bp, 8 predicted proteins | sample GuaBasSedimGuay4_FD_113735 | JGI IMG/M metagenome (GOLD analysis project Ga0164313, IMG submission 113735) | Subseafloor sediment microbial communities from Guaymas Basin, Gulf of California, Mexico - Guay4, Core 4569-4, 0-3 cm | ecosystem: Environmental > Aquatic > Marine > Hydrothermal vents >...
AAATCACTATTATTTATACTTGAAAAATTGAGCCCCCCTTTTATTCCAATTTGCGAAAAAAGAGGTTTCACGGCAAAAACTAAAAACAGGATGAGTACTATTTTTTTCATTTGATTGAACATTGTTAATAGGGTTTAAAAATAAAATTATTACCCATAACTATGGCATGGCAATGCGGTACTATTTCCAGTACTTACACTTTTGGTGGGATAAGTTGCCATATTCGGCAAAACAAAATTGAGAAATGAGCTTGGGTTTTTAGTTATCCTTTTTATGGATGCCATTGCTATTTTATTAGAAAATTGGATGAAAGTAATGTGAAAGTTTAGTTTTAGGTTTGAGTAGCAATTTTGGTGAAGGAAGATTACCAGAAGAATTTCCTTAAAAGAATCGGTCCCCGAGTGATTCCGAACCGACTGGAAGGAGGATCGGAATTGTATCGAGGGGTCGATTCTTCCATCTAGCTCTATTTGGTTATATTGGTCGCAGCAAAACAAGGAACCATGCAAATAATAGCCGACACACCCGATGGGTATATCGCCCAATTACCCGAAGACCGTAAAGTGGTAATGGAGAAATTAAGAAGAACAATTCTCGATAATCTGCCCAAAGGGTTTAAAGAGGTTAACAGCTATGGAATGATAGGCTATGTGGTTCCGCATTCGCTTTATCCAAAAGGTTACCATGTAAAGCCTGAATTGCCACTCCCTTTTATAAACATTGCCTCACAAAAGAATTTTATTGCTGTTTACCATTCAGGTATTTATGCCAACCCCAAATTAATGGATTGGTTTACCTCTGAGTATCCAAAGCATTGCAAGCTCAAATTAGATATGGGAAAGAGCTGCATCCGTTTTAAAAAACCGGATCAACTTCCTTTTGAATTGATTGGTGAATTGGCTGCTAAAGTCGGTGTTGATGAGTGGATTACAACATATGAAACAATATTAAACGATAGGTTATGAAAAAGTATAAAATTGAAATAAAATGGGCCTTTATATTTATGGCAATGATGTTGCTTTGGATGGTCTTTGAACGCGCGGTTGGTTTGCATGATGAACACATTGATAAACATCCGATCTACACTAATTTTGTTGCCATTTTAGCCATTGCAGTTTATGTTTTGGCTTTACTCGATAAGCGTAAAAATTTTTACAATGGAGTTATGACTTATATGGAAGGGTTTATTTCAGGATTGATCATTTCCCTAATTGTCACCCTATTCAGCCCTTTGACACAGTACATAACAAGTGAAATTATTTCCCCTGATTATTTTAATAATGTAATTGAATACTCTGTTAGCAACAACTTAATGACATTGGAAGCTGCACAGGCTTATTTCAATTTGAAAAGCTACATGATTCAAGTATTGATTGCCACACCTATAATGGGAATAGTTACATCTGCTATAGTGGCTATTTTTACCAAAAAAAAAGCGGGCAGTTAATCCTGGTAATAAACCCGCTTTACCCTGCGCGAAATATTGGTCAGCGCTTCGTAAGGTATTGTTTTCATGTCTTTTGCAAATTCGGTAACCGGAAGTTCATCGCCAAATATAATCACATCATCACCTTCGTTACACGGGCAATCGGTTACATCTACCATCGACATATCCATACAGATGTTACCGATATAAGGTGCCGCTTTTCCATTTATAAAAACCTTACCTCCATGGTTCCCAAGTGTTCGCATTAAACCATCGGCATAACCAATGGGAATGGTAGCAACTTTGGTTTTTCTTTTGGCTTTAAATTCTCGGCTGTATCCGACCGTTTCCCCTCTTTTTATCTCCTTTATTTGTGAAATAACCGTTCTTAATTTTCCTGCCTGTAACAGGTTTTTTTGGTTTTCTTCGGTTATTCCAACGCCATACAATCCCAATCCCAACCTAACCATATCGAACTGATACTCACCAAAACGTTCCAATCCGGGTGTATTTAAAATGTGGCGGATAACAGGGTAACCGAGCTTTTTAATAACTTTATCTGAAACTTTTTTAAACTGATTAATCTGTTCCAGGGTGTAGTCATCTTCATCTAAATCTGTGGCTGTTGCCAAATGGCTGAATACAGATTTAACCTTAAGTTTTGGGACTTTTTTTAGTTGTTCCAGGACTTTATCTATGTCTTTTTCATCGAATCCCAGGCGACGCATTCCTGTATCTATTTTTAGGTGCAAATAATATCCATCGGCAAAATCAGGATAACGTTCAACCGCATCAATAAAAGCGGTTAAAGTCCTGAAAGAATAAATTTCGGGCTCCATTTTATACTTTAACAAAACCCGATAACTGGAAAGCTCGGGGTTCATGACCATAATGGGCATATTAATCCCGGCTTTTCTGAGTTCAACCCCTTCGTCGGGATAGGCTACTGTAAGATAATCAGCCCGTTGATATTCGAGCAAATTGGCCACTTCGTAAATACCACTTCCATAGCTAAATGCTTTTACCATCACCATTAATTTCACATCCTTTTTCAATTTCGAACGGTAATAATTCAGGTTATGGATCATATTATCGAGATTGATGTCCAATACCGTTTCGTGCGTTTTTTGTTGTAAAATTTTAGTAATGCGTTCCAATCCAAATGCACGCGAACCTTTTATTAAAATAGTTTCATTTCTAAACGACAGGCTTTCTTCCAATAAAAACTCTTCGGTCGATTGGTAGAAATTGGCATTTTGATGAAAGAAGTCGCGGTATTTTGACAATTTTGGGCCAATACCAATAAACTTTTCGACATTTCGCCGACTTAGCATTTTAGCTATCTCTTTATAAAGCTTTTCATCTATAATCCCGGTTTGGTAGATGTCGGAAAAAATAACGGTTTTATGTAAATGCCGTTTTTGTTGGTGTAAATAATCGAGGGCAATTTGAAGCGAACCCAGGTCAGAATTATATACATCTGAAATAATGGTCGAATTGTTTACGCCGTCAAGTAATTCCATACGCATACTCACCGGGTTTAAGTCGGCGATGCGTTCATTGATTACCTCCGGGTTATAATCAAACGATAACATACAAGCGATGCAATGAATCGCATTTTCTACATTTGCTTTATCTGTAAATGGAACCTGAAATTCGATATGGTCTTTATGATAAACTGTTTTTAAAACCGTTACAGATTTTTGAGTTATCATCCGTGTGATTTTCAAATTAGCTTCCCTGTTTTTTTTAGACCAACTGAATATTTTTTTTGGTTTTCGAATATATAAAAACCCAACATCACGGGCAATCTCCCCATAATCGGAGCAGTAAATCAAAGTTTTACAATTTTCGAACAACACCATTTTTTCACGGGTTTTCTCCTTTATATCTGAAAAATTTTCAGCATGTGCCAAACCAATATTTGTAAAAATCCCAATAGTAGGTTGAATAATTTTTACGAGATTTTTCATTTCCCCCGGTTGCGAAATCCCGGCTTCGAAAATTGCAAGATTATTGGATTCATTCATACTCCATACCGATAACGGCACACCTACCTGCGAATTAAAACTTTTAGGGCTTTTTACAATGTTGAATTCAGGATCAAGTAATGTCGAAAGCCATTCTTTTATGATGGTTTTACCGTTACTTCCCGTAATTCCGATGACCGGGATATTAAATTTCTTGCGATGCGCCCTTACGAGCCTTTGCATCCCGGCAACCACATCTTTAACGTAAATAATATTAACATCTTCGTGCACCACAATATGGTACGAAATGGTAGAAACAATAAAATTTCTGACCCCCCGCTTATACATTTCCTGGAAATAAGCGTGCCCATCATGCCTTTCCCCTTTTATAGCAAAAAATAACGTTGTTGCCGGATCGGTTTCTTTTCTCGAATCAATCGACAGTTGAAAAATTTCGTCGTTGGTTTTATACGTTAAGAAACGTCCTTTAATTAATTTGGCTATTTCTTTGATGGTGATTCCCTGCGTTTTCATCACACTTTTATATTAGTTGCCTTAACATAACACTTGCGGCAAATAGGTTCGTATTTATCGGTTTGGCCGAGTAATATCAATGATTCTTCAGATGAGGTCCGATGTGAATATTGTGCAAGGTTTCCACAACGTACACAAATGGCGTGGACTTTTGTAACATATTCTGCCATTGCCAGCAGTTTTGGGATAGGGCCAAATGGAATTCCCTTAAAATCCATGTCCAATCCTGCAACAATTACCCTTATTCCGCGATTGGCCAATTGGTTGCATACATTTGGAAGTTCATCATCAAAAAACTGGGCTTCGTCAATTCCCACCACTTCGCATTGATCTGCCAAAAGTAAGATTGAAGTGCTGGCGGAAACAGGGGATGATGGGATGGCATTTTTATCGTGGCTTACCACATCTTCGTCATCGTAACGCACATCGATGCCGGGTTTAAAAATTTCAACTTTCTGTTTTGCAAACTGTGCCCGCTTTAACCTTCTGATCAATTCTTCGGTCTTGCCCGAAAACATAGAACCACAGATAACCTCTATCCATCCTGATTTTCTTTCTCCGTTCGACGTGTTTTCCAGAAACATTTATCGCTATGTGTTTGCTGCTAAGCGTTTTAAACAAAATGTCCATTTAAACAAAATGGCAACATCAAAGATGCTATATTTTTATTAAAACAACCATGACTTTCATCCTAAAAAACTAGGATTGTTTTCCAATAAATTTTTATTGCACTCTTTTATCTGGAATGATTATTTTCGCAGGATAAAACTTTTGACTATGGAAATGTATAGATTTATAGGGGATTTTCCGCGCAATGTGGGCGATGCTGTTAAAGCTAGTAAATCGCTGCTGTTAAAACCTGCACAAAATGCAATAAGCAATGTGGTAATAACCGGATTGGGAGGTTCTGGAATTGGAGGAAAAATAGTTTCGGATATTGTACGCGGTTCGGCAGCTTGCCCTATTTTAATAAATAACGATTACTCCATACCGGCATTTGTAAATAAAAATACGTTGGTAATTGCATGTTCTTATTCAGGAAATACTGAAGAAACCCTTACAGCTGTGGGAACAGCCATAGAAAAAGGTGCAGAAATTGCCTGTTTGACATCGGGAGGTAAACTTAAAGAAATGGCCGAAGCAAATGGTTATAATTTGGTCGTAGTTCCGGGCGGTAACCCACCTCGGACAACACTTGGAACAACATCCCCAAGATTATTTGCCATTTTAAAACACTATGGGATTATTGATGATCGTTACGATGCCAGTTTGGATAAAGTAAGCGCTTACCTCAAACAACATGAGTTCGAAATTCAGACCAAAGCACAATTAATGGCCGAAGGCCTTTACACATATACCCCGGTTATTTATTCCGATGCCGGATATGAAGGCGTTGCTATCAGGCTGCGCCAACAGTTAAATGAGAATTCAAAAATTCTTTGCTGGCACCATGTATTCCCCGAAATGAACCACAACGAGTTGGTTGGCTGGGTAAGCGGCAACGAAAAAATTGCGGTAATTATGTTAAGGACCGACGATGATCCGGAACGAACCCAAACACGCATGGACCTTAGCTTAAACATTTTTGGGAAATACACCGAAAACATCACGGAAATACATGCCAAAGGCGATGATAAGGTAATAAGGACCTACTACTTGATCCATTTTATTGATTGGCTGTCGCTTTACCTCTCGGAGCAATATGGCGTTGACTCTGTAGAAATTGATGTGATTGATTATTTGAAAGGGGAGCTGGCAAAAAAATAATCAGGGTTGCCGGTGCTTTTTCATTGTACTAACCGGAGTTCTATGACTTTCTCTTTAACTGAGCTGGCAAGATATACTTTTTTAATAGCGGGTCTGTCAATAAACATCTTCCCATTTTTCGACACAGACTAAAGCAAAAAACCGGACTTATTTAAGCAATGATCGAACACCTCTTCAGGTATTTTCAATTAAAAAACTGTGTGGGCTGAATCGATTATTATCTATCCGCCAGTTTTCTATAATTGGCACAAGCGGAACAGCAGTATGGAAGTCACTGACATGAACCCTTTATAAAGCTCTTGAAAATGAGAGCAGTAAAAATCAAATTAGAAAAAAGCCCAAAAATGTGCAACAGAAAGTAAGCTATGTCGAAGTTGTTATTTTTAAGAATAAGTTAACAGACAAGGGGAAAGTCTTTTGGATATGAATAGTTTTTCTAAACATCAATAATAAGTGGTGACCGCAATCACCACTTCTAGCAGATTTATCAATAATATTTGTCATCAATTAATCTTAAAAATAATAGAAATGAAAAAATTACTTTTAATGGCACTGATAGGTGTCATAACAATTACAAGTTGTTCTAAACAAGAAGAAGAGGAAATTAAAGATCCCGAAACACCGGCCGTAAGGTTCGAATCGGAGCTAGTAGGCGATGATGACATGGAAATTCTTAAAGACACCGAAACCGAATTGGTATGGGTGAACGATGTAAGGGGTTGTTTTGCCGGCGTGGTAATTCCAGAAACACAATGCGATGATCTTACTTTTGCAGGCAGGGATGATTGGAGAAACCCAACTTCGAACGAAATGAGCAACTTGATTTTAGGTGTTGTTGAAAATGATATTGAGCTTAACTACATCAATACAAGTTGTGCTTTAATGTCAACCAGTGAGGAAGTATGGGTTTTCACTGAAAACTCCACAAGTCCGGGGCAAACCACCACAGCCATGCCCGGTAATGCAGGATTAAGGTGTGTTATATCGAACTAAATAATTAAAGTTAATATCAATAAAGAAACCGGGTTTATAATAAACCCGGTTTTTTTTGTGCCTTTTTTTGCAGAGGATAAGACTGAATATTACCGAAATCAATTGAGAGAAAAACGTAAATTTTATTATTTTTTGTAGCTTACAGCCGAAAACCAATCTTTGAGCAGTAAAATCCAAAATAAAAGCGATCATTGTTACAACTGCGGTAAAGAACTTGCACATCAGGAAAATTATTGCCCCAAATGCGGTCAAAAAAACACCGATCTCAACATTTCGGTTTGGGATATTATTAAAGATTTTTTTGGTGATTATTTTTCTTTCGATGCTAAGTTTTTTAATACACTTATTCCATTATTGATTAAACCCGGTAAAGTACCAAAAGAGTTTATCGAAGGAAAGCGTGCAAGTCACATTCCACCGTTGCGCATTTTTATATTCCTTTCGTTTGTCACTTTTTTTCTTTGGGGTTTGTCTTTTAGCACAACGAATGATGATCAAAAAATGGCTGATGAAAAAAGCGATAGTGATAAAATTATTGAGATTTTAGCGGACACATCTGATACCGATTTCCTGTTTGTAGATACAGTAGAGACCAATGTTGGTCAGGCAAATAAAAATGGGACAATGGATACGTTAATCAACGGAGTAAAATACTCTGTTGATACCGCCGGAGCCAATGATATTGGATTGGATCTCGATAATGCAGATTTGGCTTACATGCTTGATAAAAAAAATAAACCGGTTGATATTGTAGATTCACTAGCTCCGGATTTCACAGGGTTTAAAAGGTATGCGTTTTTACAGGGCATCAAGGTTTATCAGGCTAAAAAAGGAGAGTTTTTGAAATATTTAATGGGGAATATTTCGTTGGTATTATTGCTGCTGCAACCCTTCTTCGCTTTGTTTTTAAAATTGTTTTATATTAGAAGAAAGGAATTTTTTTACATCGAGCACCTGGTTTTTTCATTGTATTACCATTCATTTATCCTTTTATTAACCATTTTTCTGTTTTTGGCTAATTATCTTTTCGGTTCAGATTACCTGTTTCTGATTTTAGTTTTATCGGCCTTTATTTATTTGATATTTGCGCTTAAACTTTTTTACAATCAAACTTTCGTTAAAACAATTTTTAAGGGAATCCTTATTTCCGGGACTTATCTCATATTTCTTATACCTTCGTTTACAATAGGGTATTTGTTGCTGAGCTTATATTTTTATTAGTGAAACTCGATTTTGAGAAATCGCCATTTGGCGAAGAGCTCAAAATTGTAAGTTGAACCTGCCTGTCCGGCAAGGCAGGCTAATCCCGATTTTATAATCGGGATCTAAGATTAACCTGCCGGTGGGCAGGTACCTCGCCCTCTAGGTCGGTTCCTATTAAAGAGGTCAGGGTTCTACCCTGAGATTTAATACCTTTTATTTAAACTAGTTAATATATTTTAGCTCTTCAACCCAAAAGGAATCTTGAGATAAAAAACAACATTTCTTCCCATATTTAAAACGCCCACCTCCTGTAAAGTAGATAAATGGTCGAAATACTCGATATTAAACAGGTTGGTTCCGGTGATTCCAAAAGATAAAAACTGTTTTTTTAACTTCACATCAAATCCTAAGCCCAGGTCAATCAGGTTATATCCTGTACTATTGTTTTCGAATTCAGAAGCATTGTTTTGGGCAAATACGATATTGGTCCCAACTTTAATAAAAATATTGCTCAAGGCTTTCCAGCGATCTTTTGTAAATTTTAATTCGAAACGTATTTTTTGAGCCGGGATAAATGGCAAATAACCCCCACTGACCAATTCCCCAATAACAAGGCTATAGGTTGCCTTTATATGTAGCCAATGAATCGGATGTGGATGATAATGAATGGAAGCTTCTGTGCCATATAATCGGGAATTCGCCTGGGTGTAACGGTAAATAGTCAATCCTTCATCGGTGGAATCGGTAGTTGGTGCCAGGTGTATATAATTATTAATGTGATTATAGAAACCGGAAACATCGAAAGTGGCATGTTTAGAATGATAATGCAACCCGAGGTCTCCCTCAAAATTTTGTTGCTCTGAGAGGTTGGAATTACCGGCTTCGAAGCGTGTACCATGCACACCATACTGGGTTAGTTCGGCAATGTTGGGTGCCCTGAAAGCACTTGCAAAATTAATCCGGAGAAATAGTTTTTCAGAAAGCTCAAATGTAGATCCCAATGAACCGCTGAGGTTTTTAAAATCGTTATTAAACGAAATGAGGACTTCATCCTCTTCATGGTCGGGTTCATCGTGGTCGTGGCCACCGGCAGGTTGTTCAGGAACGTTTATTTTTCGGTAACTGTACCGGAACCCTGCTTCAATAATAATGTATTCCCCAAAATGATATTTGCCCATCGCAAAACCTGCAAAATCAAATAAAGTAGCATCGGGAAGCACATGTTGGGGTGCTTCCCCATTTTCATTTTTTTGGTTCATGCCTTGGATTCCAAAAATTAATTTTGCGTTTTCGTTAATCGACCAGGTTGACTTTAACCTGTAAGAAAGGGTTTGCAATGTCATATTTACAAGTACTGGAAGTTCTTCAAGTCCGGTTAATTGCCGGTTATTAAATTGATAACCCAGATCGAAGTTAATTTTAAAATCGTTGAGGTAAAAGCTGTTTTGTGAAATTAACAGATGATTGGTCAAATCCTGGTACCATACCTTATTTTCACGTTCATTTTCAGTAACGGCATTAATAGCTGGTTCATTGGTTAATCCCAGTTTGTCCTTGTTGTACTCATAAAATAACCTGAAGGAACCAAAGTTTCGTACTAATCCTGTATTCAGTTTAAGACTTTGCCGGTTAAACCTGCTATTAGGTGCAAACAATCCGTTTCCTTGTATATAATCTTTATTTGAGTTTATTCCACCCCTGATGCCCCAAACTATTCCTTTTTGGTTGCCTTTTACGCCTAGGTTTGTTGATACCCCTTGGGTGTTGGTTAAGTATTTTAATCCAAAATCACCTGCTATGTCACCTTGTGGTGCAACTGCTTCGGGGATTAGATTTATTGCCCCACCAACGGCACCCGAACCATAAATTAATGATGCCGGGCCTTTTATTACTTCTATTTGTCCAATGCCGAATTCATCAACCATAAACGGATGGTTTTCGGAAAACTGGTAATTTTGAACAGGTATACTGTTGTTTAAAAACAAGATATTACTCAAAGACAAACCCCTGATTACCGGGGTTCCAATTCCTGGGCCTTTCGAAATAAAATCAACGCCTGGAATTTCTGCCATTGCAGCTATTAGGGAAGGGCTTCCTGATTTTAATATTTGATCGGCTTTTAAGGTGCTTATCGAAACAGAACTTTGATGCTGCGTTGCAATAAAGTTTCCGGAAACAACAAATTCTTCCCCCTCAATAACCTGGGTTTCGAGAACGATATCGAATTTAACCGATTTGTTTTTAATGGTAATGGTTTTATACATCGTTTGATACCCAATAAAAGAGTATCTAATAACAATTTCACGATTTGGAAGATCGTTTATAATATATTTTCCATTAATATCGGATACTGTTCCAACTGATAACTCAGATACAAAAATGTTTACCCCTACTATTGGCTCACCATCATTTGCATCAGTAACTGTACCCGAAACAGAATACTGACCGAAGATTTGTAAGGAGCTAAACAAAAAAAGGAATAACTGCAGTTTTTTCATGGCAAAAACATCTTGTATTCAATTGAAAAACAAGGATACAAAATTAGGTGTTTATACACTATTTATTGTCTTAATTAACACAAATGGACTGTAAAACAATGGTGACATAGATTTTTATTGGCTGTATTTTTCACGAATCAATATTTTCAATAA
>Ga0164313_10006218_pt1 | contig 10543 bp, 9 predicted proteins | sample GuaBasSedimGuay4_FD_113735 | JGI IMG/M metagenome (GOLD analysis project Ga0164313, IMG submission 113735) | Subseafloor sediment microbial communities from Guaymas Basin, Gulf of California, Mexico - Guay4, Core 4569-4, 0-3 cm | ecosystem: Environmental > Aquatic > Marine > Hydrothermal vents >...
AAGGTCACGACCATACGGGCGCCCCCCTTGTCCATAAACGCCACTTTGACACCTTCCAGGGCCATCATGTTGACAATGGTGTCCGGTGGCCAGACGGAATCACCCCGCAGCTTGAAAATAGCGTCATCAAGATTCCGAGTGGCCAGATAGGCTATTGATTTGGGAACGACCAGGCTTCCCAGGCTGAGAATGAAGACCGCCGCAACCAGGGATGCCCAGACACCGAAGCGCAAGCCTTTCCTGCGGACCCCCAGAACTTTCTCGCGTTTGTCCCTGTATTTCTCCAGATCGTATGGCATAATTTCAAACTCCCAGTCTATGCAACTAAGGGATTTATTTTTTATATTGACAATACCAACTATTAGCATTGATTTCAGCCATGCTGACGACCAGGTGCTCGCCCTGGACCTGCCGCTCCAGAGGGGCCGGGTTGCACCCGCCCTTGACGACGTTGATCCGGTTCGAGGCAAACTTTTGCCCGCAGTTTTCACAGACCATATAATCTCCTGCCTGAACATACCCCTTGCCGGCCCTGTAACAGACATCGCAGGCATCTACGGCCGCCCGAATGACGCCATCCTGGCTTTTTAAGACAAAAAATGACACCTCTATCCCGTCATCGGCCCTGGCCTTGAAATAGTGGGCCTTGCCGTCGTCGACATCGGCCACCTCGATCTTCAGAACCCCGTTTTCCGGCTTCACTGTTTTGAATTTTCCACCGAAAAAGGCAAATGCCCCTGTCGCAAATATAAGCGACACCACCATCGTTGCCAGCGTTAGTACAGTTGTTTTTTTCACTTCAATTCCTCCCTGCTCAAGACTTCCGGGCAATAACTGCCCGGGCTTGTGAGTTTTTTCCAGTTATTAAATCTTGTCCTTTAAATCATATGTTATTCGGATTGATAGCCGAAAAACTGTTTCCACGAACCCGATGCCGCACCGCATCCCCCATAACCACCGCCGCCACAACAGCTGTAGCCTGACTGTTTCCCGGTGTTGAAGTCCTGCAACATGGTGCGGATCCCCTTTTCTTTCTTGGCAAACGTGTTGACACCCACAAGGACGAAAATGGCAACCACGAGCCCAGTCAGTACGATTTTGATATTGAACCCCATGCTTTCCCCCCTGGTACGAGAAATGATCATTTCATTGGTGATGTGTTGCCGTGATTCGGGCAGCCCTTAACGATGATTCTCTTAATAAAGCAAAGGGCATGCCATGAGCAGACACCTTGCTTTGAAGGGAAATTTTCTATTTAATATCAGCAGGTTTTAATGGAAAATATATGGGATATTTTTGGGTCGGCCTGACAGGTTGAAGAATATTCTTCAAATCGATACAGAATATTCTTCAGTGGACGGCCGATACTACGCGGGCTGGATGCCATACTTTTCCAGGCGATAAATCAATACATGTCTTGGAATGCTGAGCAGCCGGGCGGCTTCGGACCGGTTTCCGCGGCTGCGTGCCAGGGCTTTTTCTATCAGCCCTTTTTCAACCGCCGCAAGAGAAATTCCCCCCGCCGGGATTTCCGGGACAGAACCTTCGCAGGTTGTCTCCGGCCGGGGCAGATTTAAGTCGGCAAGATCGATACTGTCACTCTTTCTTAAAATCACACACCGTTCCACCATGTTCTGCAGTTCGCGGATGTTGCCCGGCCAGTGATAACGCTTTATTGCTTCCAGGGCCTGGCTGCTGAATGCCACGCTGAGAGGCATGCCGAACTTTTTTAGAAAATGGGTAAGAAGCCCTTGCATGTCTTCTCTGCGCTCCCTCAAGGGTGGAATGTGCAGTGGAATCACATTTAATCGATAATACAGGTCCTCCCGGAATTCCCCTTTTTCGACGATCCCGCGTAAATCCTTGTTCGATGCGGCAATGACCCGGATATCGATTTTCTCACACCGCTCAGACCCCACCGGCTCCACCTCCCGTTCCTGGAGGGCGCGCAGCAGTTTGGCCTGCATGTCGATTTTCAACTCCGTGATCTCGTCCAGAAACAGGGTCCCCCCTGTTGCCGCCTGGAAGCGGCCCCTGCGATTGGCGATGGCCCCGGTGAAAGCGCCTTTCACGTGCCCGAACAGTTCACTTTCGATCAACGTCTCGGGAATGGCTGCGCAGTTGATCGCCACCAGGGGTGCCTGATTGCGCGGGCTGTTGCGGTGAATCAAGCGCGCCAGAACCTCCTTGCCCGTACCGGACTCGCCGGTGATCATAATCGTGGCTTCACTGTCGGCGACTTTGAGTGTGGTGGCCAGCAAGTCCTTCATGGCCGAGCTGGCCGAGTCCATTCCTTCTGCGCCGGCCAGGCGATCCACCTCTTTGGACAATATCCGGTTGTTTCTCCTCAGAGCATCCAGCTCAAGGGCCTTATTGCAGGATAACCGCAATGTTTCCCGATCGAACGGTTTTGTAATGAAATTGAAAGCGCCCTTCTGCATGGCCTTGACCGCCATGTCGATGGTTCCAAAAGCGGTGAACACGATCACCGGCGTATCCGGCGATTCCCTTTTAATCGCCTCCAGTACCTGCAAGCCGTCCAGATCCCCCAGGTTGACGTCCGTTATGACCAGATCAGGCCGCACAGCCCTGAATTTCCGGAGGCCGCCCTCACCGGAATTGGATACGGAAACTTCAAATCCGGCAGATGCCAGGTTGTACTCGGTCACCCGCAACAGGTTTTCGTCATCGTCAATCAGCAGTATGTGTCTGGACATGTTTTCACCCTGGATTGTCTGCCTTCTTAAAGGCTGCTATCGTGAAAGCGGCAGGCGCATGTCAAAACAGGCCCCCCCGAAAACCGCATCGGACACCGTCATGCGTCCTCCGAGACTACTCATGATTTTCTGGCTGATGGAAAGCCCCAGCCCCGTGCCGCCGTCCTTTTTTGAAAAAAACGGTTCGAATATTCTATCCCGATCCTCAATGGAAATGCCCGGGCCGCTGTCTGAAACGGATACAGACACCTCATTTTCCAAAATTTCCAGGTTCACTTGAATGCTTCCGCCCACGTCTACAGCGTCGATGGCATTCAGCATGACATTCAAAAAAACCTGGGAAAATCTGTTCCCGTCGACCCTGCAGACCTGCGCCTGGGACAGGCCGGTGGCCTGCAGCCTGATTTTTTTGTCGCCGGTTTCATGGGCCAGCAGTTTATTTACCCGCCTGATCACCACGGCTGCCGGCTCCAGACTTTTAGCCGGCAGCGTATTTTTTTGCTCTCTTGAGTAGTGCAGAATTTCATTGACCGAAGCATCCAGCCTGGAAACTTCCGTCATCAGGATTTCAACAAACTCACGCTTGGCATGGCCCGCGGGGAACTCATCCAGGAGTATTTCGGCAGTCCCCTTGATGGAACTCAAGGGGTTTTTGATTTCATGGGCCAGCGAAGCCGAAAGCTGCCCCAGCGCAGACAGCTTCTGACTTACTTTAAGCTGCTCCTCCACCTCGATCAAGAGCTCGGTCTCATCGTGAAGCCTTTTGTACGATTTTTTCAACCGTTCCGAAAGGGCCCGGTATTTTTCCCGCAGTCGCGCCTCCCGGGCGGTAATGGCGCCAATTACGATTGCCGCGGTAAAATAGAGCAGGATTTCCGTAAGCTCGCTCAGGTAGGCATCTTTCCCAAAACCGATATACAGCAATATGTGGGGAATGAAGGCCAGCGATGTCAGGAACGCGAGTATCAGTCCACCCCGGATGCCGAACATGATCGACCCCACGGCAATGGGAAGGTAGCTCAGGCGGCGGTAGGTGTCATGATAGAACCCCAGATGCCCGGGCGTAAAAAAGTGCAGCAGCCCGATACCGATAACGGTCAGGACCAGCACCGTAAATATGATCTTACGCACACCAGACTGTTTCATACTATTTAGAATAATGTCAATTCATTAGAAACAGCCAGCCTCATTTGAAAACAGTATTCCTGTCCCAAATCCTGGGATATTAAACACCATCCGTGCTGATGCATGTTTCTAATGTGTATTATTAATAATGAGACTATCAGCATCTAGCCTCAACAGCTATTGTAAAACAAGAGCGATCTTTTTTTTATAAATTTTCACGAATTCACGTAAAATGAACATACGAATAATTCGGTGATAGTGGATGTTTCATGCTTTGTTGTGCGCGTCAGTGCATGAAAATTTATTGATTGGCAACTTATTTCATACTGGTTGTCTTAAGCGGATTTCTGGTATAGGCTGGCTGATATGCTTAATCTTGGGACTTAACAGTCTATCCTTCAGTATGTCTTGGCAGGGCTAAAGCCCTGGACTACACCGTCAACATACTGATAGGTTATGACAAGGAGGTCCGTTTGTTTACCATCAACGAAATTCTGGATATTGCCGTTCGCCTCGAAAAAAACAGCGAAGCCGTTTACCGGCAAGCTCTTGACAAAGTCTCGAACCCTGATTTGGCCACCGCATTGGCGTGGATAGCCGAGGAAGAGGTTCTGCATGCCCAATGGTTCGAAAACCTGAAAGACAGCGCCCATGCGCGCCTCGAGAAAATACCGCCGGAGGGTTTAGACAGCAATTTTCTGAAAACAATTATCGGGGAACAGAGTTTTTCCCTGGAGGATGTCAATTTTTCAGACATCCAGCAACTTTCCGAATTGCTTGACATATTTATCGAATCTGAAAAAGACGGCATCCTGTTTTACCAGATGCTCCAACCCTTTATCCGCAACGAAAATACCCGCACCATGCTGAAAAGCATTATCGCCGAAGAGAAACGCCACATCCAAACCATGCAGGAATTTGTGGCCACGCCCCCCGCTCCAATAAATTAGAAAAAATCACACGTTTTGATGCATGTCGCATTATAAATCCGTGGGCATCAACAGACACCCTAAAGGGTAGCCTTTTTCTAATTTATATATAACGAAAATTTATTGAAATTATAATATTTATTACATTGACTTATATTAATATCCGGTTCTATATGGGCCACATTCACCATAAACCGTGCTTCAAAATGGATAATAACCAACGATAATCGGAGGATAAAAATGGATCGCGACCCGTTGTTTAAAAGAAAAACCTCGATTTCCTACAAAACGGAAGAAAAAACCGTTATGCGAGGGTACAACCTGAGTGATTTGGCCGAAGAGGGCTATTCGTTTTACGATGCCATGTTTGTACTTTTCCAGAACCGCATCCCTACGGAAAAAGAAGAAAAAATGCTGAAATACGAGATGGGGGTTTTCCTGGAACATTCCATGTCTCCGTCGGCAGTCGGTGCCATCGGGGTAAGTGCCGGCAGGCCGAACCTTCCCGTTTGCATAGCAGCGGCGGTATCGACATTCGGCGGTGTGCACGGACCCGGGGCAGCCCACGGTTACATGCTTAACAAGTACCTCGAGCGGGCACAGAAAGAGGGGAAATCCGTTGATGAAATGGCCAAAACCCTGGTGGATGAGTACATGGACGCAGGGCGTCCCGTCATGGGCATGGGGCAGCCCCAGCACATCGACAGTGACCCCCGGGCGGAGCCGATTCATCTCCGGCAGGAAGAACTGGAGCTGGAGGGTGTCTATCTTGAATTTCAGCGGGCCGTGGAAAAGTACTTTCATGCCCGGCGCAAGGCTGACGGGCGTTCCTATGTGGGCGTGAACGTCGTGGGCTCCGGCAACACGGCCTTGATGGAAATCGGTTTTTCACCCAATGCGGGCTGGTGCATCGGCAGTGTCGTCCGGGGATTCAGCTGTGCGGCGCATGCATTGTACAATATGAAAAAAGGCCGGGCCTGGGGGGCATCCAGAAATGAACCCATGGTCCAGATGATCGACCTGTCCATGATTAAATATATCGGCCCTGAAGACAGAATCGTTCCCAAAAAGGAAGAACAGCAGGAATACGCGAAAAAACAGAAAGAAGAGGGGGAATATAAAAAATGGGTTATATAGACGAAAAAAAGACAGACGCCCTGAACAAGGCTAAAAGGAAACGTGGGGTCGGGAATCTGGACAGCCCCAAGAACCCCTTCGACTACTACGAGCGGGAGTATGGTACCGTTCCCCAGGATACGAAAAGAGCCCCGTTTCAATGGGTCTCCGAAGTCGCCTATAAAAATGTTCACCGCATCGTTACCCGCGGCTATGATACCACCGAACTGATGGAGGAAGGCTACGGGGTTATCGAGGTTCTTTTTGTGGATTACCAGGCACGCATCCCCACCATCGAGGAAGGCCAGATGCTCAATTACGTCATGATCATGGCCCTTGAGGACGGAATTTCCTCCCCGGCCGCCATATCCCGGATCGTTGCCAGATCAAAGACCTTTCTGACCCAGGCCTGCGGCGCTTCGATCATGGCTTTTGGTCATGCCTACGGTGCCTATTCGGCCTTTGGCAACATGCTTGAAAAATATCTTACATTGGCTGAAGAGCAGAACCTTTCCCTCCCGGACGCGGCAAAACTGCTCGTCGATGATTATTTGCATGACGAAGCACTGGGGGTGTCGGATCTCATGCTCCAAGATCCAGCTGCAAAACGCATGCTTGCCCGTGCCGAAAAACTCGGTGTTTCCGGCAAGTACATCGAATTCACCAAACACGTGGTCCTGGCAGCCCAGGATGCCGCAGACGGTCCGGTGGACCTGGACATGCTGGGCGCCACCGGCGCCACCATGATGGACCTCGGGTTTACCCCGGAAGCGACCTGGGCCGTACTGGCGGTTACGCGATCCTTTGCCGCCGGTGCCCACTACATCGAAGAGGTTGAGCGGGAAGGCTCCTCCCGGCTGGGGCAGCAACTGACGCCCAAGGAAGACTATGACGGCCCCGCAGACCGGCCGGTTCCGCCCATCGCCGAAAGGGCCGCACATGCCACCTCGGCCGTGTGCAAAAACCCGCACGAATGGAAACTACGTTTTGAAAACATGAAAAACGTCAGGGGCAGCGGCTTTAAAATCGTCGAAGAGATTCACGATCCGAGCAAAAAATCGGGCATTAATAAGGTCGGAAAACTATAACCTATTGGGAAAACCCTAATATCTAAACAACCAAATACTAAACAATTTCAAATGATCCAATACCAAATATTCAAATAGCCATGGGTTTGAAAACCAATTGCTTATCTGCATTGTCGTTTTTTGAAAAATTGAATATTTGTATTTGTTTAGAGTTTGGTGAATTAGGATTTGTTACCTCCGGCCACTTGATTCCGGAAACCAAATTCTGCGCAGATTGGAGGAGAAACCATGGAAATCGTTAAACCCGTCAAAAGAAACGTACTGCTGAACCCCGGGCCCGCCACCACCAGCGACGCCGTCAAATACGCCCAGGTGGTGCCGGATATCTGCCCCCGGGAACAGGAATTCGTGGACATCATGACCCAGGTTCGCCAGGACCTCGTGAAGGTGGTCCACGGAGACCTTGAAAAATACAGTGCCGTCATTTTCACCGGCTCCGGCACGATCATACAGGATGTCCTCGTGAATTCCCTGGTTCCTCAAGGCAAGAAGATATGTGTCGTCAACAACGGCGCCTATGCAGCCAGGATGGTGGAGATCGCCGGCTATTACCATATTCCCTGCGTCGATCTCAAGTTTCCCTCCACCGGTCTGCCGGACCTTGCCGTGGTCAAAGAGACGCTTGAAAAAGACAAGGATATTGCCGTGGTGGCAGCCGTTCACCATGAAACCGGCACAGGCGTGCTCAATCCCATTAAGGAAATCGGCCGGATGGCGCACGACAACGGTGCCGTTTTCATGGTCGATACCATATCGACCTATGGCCTAATGCCCATCGACATCGCAGCACAGAACATAGACTTTCTGATGTCTTCGGCCCAGAAGGGGCTCGCGGGCATGACCGGTGCCTCGTGGACCGTGGGTAATATCGCTGAAATAGAAAAATGCAAAGACTACCCGACACGCTCCTATTACTGCAACCTTTTCATGCAGTACGACTTTTTCGACCGGGTGGGTGAAATGCATTTCACACCCCCCGTGCAGACGATGTATGCCCTGCAGCAGGCCGTCAAGGAGTACTTCGAGGAAGGTGAACAACCCCGCTGGGAAAGGCTGACCAAGTGCTGGGAAGCGATTCACAAGGGGTTGGAAGAGATGGGCCTTAAAACGGTTATCGACAAGGATATTCAGGGGCGCCTGGTTGTCACCGTGCAGGCCCCCGAAGACGGCCGGTTCGATTTCTTTAAACTGCACGACCACTGTTTTGAAAAGGGATTCACCATTTATCCGGGAAAGATGTTCGGCGTGGAAACCTTTCGGCTGTGCAACCTGGGTCTTATCACTGAAAAAGATATTCAGGATTTCTTTGTGGTTGCCCGGGAGGTTTTTCAGGAAATGGGGTATACGCTGCCGATAGCATCATAAGGCATAGCGTAACACTCGCAGTAGTTTAACGTAGAACCTAAATCGTAACACATAAAACGCTTTTTTTATTACGGAGGATAAAATCATGGAAGACAATGTTCAGGAAATGTACGTCCGCGCCAGAAAGGCCTTCAAGGAAATTGAATTCTGGCCCCAGGAAAAAGTCGACGAGATGGTAGAAGCCGTGGCCTGGGAGTTTTTAAGAGAGGATGTCCGACATAAGCTCGGCTACATGGCCGTGGAAGAGTCCAATATCGGCAATGCCGAGGACAAAAAAAACAAGATCAAAAACAAGACCCTGGGGACGCTGTATGACATGCGCGATGCCAAAACCTGCGGCCTCATCGAAGAGAACAAAGCCCTCGGTGTCCGCAAATACGCCAAACCCGTCGGTGTGATCGCCAACGTGGTGCCCTGCACCAACCCGGAATCCACCATCTGCTGCCTGGCGCTGAGCACCTTGAAAACCCGGAACGCCCAGATCGTATCGCCCCATCCTAGAACCCAGAAGACTTCCTACGAAACAGTTCAGCACGCCCGCAAGGCGCTGGAGAAGATCGGCGCCCCGGTGGATCTGATGCAGTGCATCAAGCAAACCAGTCATGCCAAGACCGCCGAGGTCATGGCCAATTGCGACTATGCCGTCGCCACCGGTGGTGCCGCCCTGGTCAAGGTCGTCTATGGCGCCGGAAAGCCCGCCCAGACTGTCGGTGCCGGCAACGTAGTCTCCATTGTGGACGATACTGTCGATCTGGCCGCTACCGCCCATAAGATTCGTCTGTCCAAAATTGCCAACAACTCCGCATCCTGTTCCTCCGAAAATGCCGTGGCTCTCTACGAGGGCATTTACGAGAATATGATCGAAGCGCTGAAGTCCGAAGGCGGTTACATGTGCAGCACGGAAGAGCGCGAAAAGCTGCGAAATTACATGTGGCCGGACGGGAGCCATCTGAACCGCGACATCGTGGCTCGGCCGGCAACCTTCATCGCCGAAAATGCCGGCTTGACCGTCCCCGAAGACACCCGCTTCCTGATGGTGATCGGAGAAAAAATCGGCCCTGAAGACCGCTTCTCCGGAGAAAAAATCTCCCCGGTACTCACCATCTGGAAGTGGACCGAATATGACGAAATGCTGGACCGCCTGGAAAAGATCCTCAAATTCTCCGGGGAAGGCCATTCCGCATCCCTGCACTCCGAAAACGACGACCGGCGGACGCAGCTGGCCCTGCGTGCCAATGTCGGCAGGGTTGTCTGTAACATGCCCCACGCCCATGCCAACAGCGGGGGCTGGAACACGGGCCTGCCCACAACCGATACGCTGGGCTGCGGCAGCTGGGCCGGGAATATCTTCAGCGGCAATGTCAACTGGCTCAATTTCATGAACATCACCATGCTGGCTATCCCCAAAGAGGAGTTCATCCCCGAGATGGAGGATCTCTGCGGTAATTATCTGAAAAAATGGGGCCAGGATTGATTTTCCATGCCAGCTGCATGGCAAACCATCAGAAGGTATTGCTCCGGCAATTAAATACGTTAACGCCGTCATTCCCGCGAAGGCGGGAATCCAGGATAATAAGAAGATAAAAGGATGAGAACTTGAGAAAGCGCGAAGATAAGATCCGCCAACCTTCTCAAGTTCTTAACTTCTTACCTTCTTTTTTCTATTCAATCCGGCTGAAAGCACAAGCGCAGAAATTTAAAGGTTGTCCCGCAACCGGCTTTGGCAGGGATAAATCCCTGGACTACATTGCCGTGCATGTTGTCGGCCGAAATAACATATGAATAATCAGAGTGTTGCCAATGTAGGCCAGGGCTTCAGCCCTGAAAAAATCTTGTCATACCTGCGAAGGCAAACATCCAGAACTACCTGAAAACACTGGATAGCGCTAAAGCTTCACTTCGTGCCCCGCCTTCGCGGGAATGACGCTAAAGGATATTTTAAGACTTTTTACGAAAGCATCAAAACTGACTGAAAATATAGTGGATTCAAAAAATGACCAAAACTATTTTATTTGATTTCGGCCAGACCCTGGTCAATTCGGCCGACGGATTTCGTGCCGCCGAAAAGAAAGCAAAGCAAAACATCTACGCTGATTTTGGTTTTGACAAGCCGCCCTGGGATCTGTTTCTAATGGAGTACCGAAAAATCAGGAAAGCCTTTCACCAGGACTCCAATTTTTCAAGACCGGCCATCTGGCAGGCC
>Ga0164313_10006220_pt1 | contig 10540 bp, 8 predicted proteins | sample GuaBasSedimGuay4_FD_113735 | JGI IMG/M metagenome (GOLD analysis project Ga0164313, IMG submission 113735) | Subseafloor sediment microbial communities from Guaymas Basin, Gulf of California, Mexico - Guay4, Core 4569-4, 0-3 cm | ecosystem: Environmental > Aquatic > Marine > Hydrothermal vents >...
AACCTGCAGATAGACGAGGGGTTGCTTCTACCGGGCCATTTACCCTATTGCCTTTCGATACTGCCGAAGTGGATCTGGCTTTTGTTTTTGGGCGCGATTATACCGGTTCGGGCAGCTTAGCACCCATTCCTATTATGAAAGAGCGCATCGATTCAATCCGTTCTTATTATTTAAGCGGGCAAACGCCTTGTGGCGATTTTGTGATTTCGGTCGATGAAACCGAACATAAAGAATCCTCGTTTTTCTCGGTTTACCCCAATCCATTTTCAGACTTTATAACCCTCGATAATCAAAGCCGCGAAGACGTGGAAATCGTCATTTACAATTTATTGGGAAAGGAATTGATGCGTAAATACATCCCAACCGGTAAAACCCGGATCAATCTGTCGCAAATCCGCGAAAACGCATTGATTATAAAAGCGGTTTCGGGCGATGGATTTGAAGCGAAAAAGTTGCTGCGGGTGCGGTAGTTTAGAAATTTTGTCCCGATAGCCATCGGGATTTAAATTTTAAATGATGAATTTATTTGCTGGTTCTCCGTGAAAGCCTACCTGCCCTTCTCCGATGGGTAGGCTGGCGGGCTGTTATGCGTAAAGCTTTAATTGATCATAATAATCAGTGTACTATTTTTTATCAATCGACTGCTTTATCCCACTGCTCCAAAATCAAACTACTCGAAACAAACGATTCGCGGATTAGTAGAAAAACAGCGGCTAATCCGCTTAACCCGGCAAGGATTACAAAAACATAAAGAATAAGTGCCGAGGTTGATTGGTCGCTTAAAGTTAAACCGGAGCCAATACTTCCCAGAAAAATAAATCCAACACTCAAATATAGCAAGGTCAATGTCCATTTAAAAAGGATGATCCGTTGTTTTTGGTTTTTCATAAATCGTGAAGTGTATTTTCGTTCACTTTCGAAAATCCGTTGCATTTGGTGGATTAATTCAACATACCTGCTTGAGGTTGATAAAATAAGCATACCCAATCCCGGAAGGAATGTAAGTGGTGTTATTATTAATCCTAGTTCTGTACTGTTCACCTTTTTAAGAAATGTTAAATTTTGAATGATAAATTTGAGAATTGTCTCAATGCCTCATCGCATTAAAATTCAAAACTTAAAATTTATAATTTCATTGCGTTCTCAATCGCCTGCTTTAAAAAATTGTAGCTCACTTCTAATTGCTCTTTTGCCCGGTCGAATTTTACTATTTCCGAAGCTTCTAAAACCTGCCCCATCCATTCGTGTTGGTGCCATTTTCCGGGTTTTTGTAAATCGGGTAAATTGTCATAATTCACACCCTCGCTTTTCCAGGCAGTCACATAAAAATAGGGTTCGGGGTAATAGGGATCGGCAACGGCCATTCCAAGGCTAATGGAACCGATGGGTGCTCCATTTTCATCAAAATTTAGGGGTAAATAACTTCCATCATCAAAATGATGGGGCCATACCCTTACCGGTTCACCGGCTTTTACTTGTTGGGTAAAATACTCAAGCAATAAGTTACCGTTTGTACGGTAAAATGCCAGTTCCATATAGTGCAACGGATTTTTCATCCGGAACTTTTCCCCATGCATCACCGGATGGTCGGGTATTTCGTAATGCAATTCTGGCTTAAAAGCAGAAATATCCAGCCCCTGGCCTGAAAGTTTTTCTTTAAGCCAACCGAACACTTCCAACCGCGTTTTTCCATCTAAGGCCACTTCGAAAATGGGTTTTAAATCATCACTGCAAATGATTAATACGAGCAATGGATAATCAAGTGCAATCCGTACCTTGCCTGATGGTGTTTTAATGCTATTACCGACCAGCCAGTTTTTTTTAGGGTACCAATTCGCATTGGTATGGCTGTCATCTTCTTTTTTAGCGATAAAATACTTTCCAGCCATGGCTATAAATTGAGCAGCATGGTGCAAGGTATTTGATGCTTCCTGCATATCAGCCGGGTTTTTTACCTCAAGGCGCTTCCAGTTTTTAATTAATTCTTCCATAATTATTCTTCAACGGTTACACCTTTCCAAAATGCAACATAATTTTTAATTCCCTTTGCCGCATCTTTCGGTTCGGGATAATACCAAGCTGCATCCTGATTTTCCTTTCCATCAACAGCAACGTTGTAATACGAAGCCATTCCTTTCCAGGGACATGCAGTATGTGTATTGCTGGGTTTAAAAAACGCCATATTAACCGAATCAGGACTAAAATAATGGTTGTTTTCAATGATGATGGTGTTGTCGCTTTCGGCAAGAACCTGCCCATTCCAAATTGCTTTCATAAATTTATATTTTCAAGTGATTTCCCATAGGGAGTTAACAAAATTATTTTTGCTGTCGCTAAAGTTTTTCAAAACTTTAAATCCGCTGTTATCAGCAAGGTGTTCAATTTCTTTTAAGTTGTATTTTTTAGATATTTCGGTATGTATAAATTCGTTTTTATCGAATTTAACTTCCAGACTCAACGCGTTAATACAAACCACCTGTTCAATTTTCGAAAATAAATAACTGCGCACTTCCCCGTTTTCGGGGTTGTAATAAGCGTAATGAGCAAACTGATTAGTATCAAAATCAGCACCCAATTCCCGATTTATCCGGGTTAGTAAATTCAAGTTAAACGCAGCGGTTATTTGATGTGGGTCGTCGTAAGCTTGTTGAATAATCCGTGGGTCTTTTTTCCGGTCTATCCCAATAAAAAGCATATCGTTTTTACGGCAGGCTGTTGCCAATTTTGATAAAAATTGAGTGGCATCAAATTTTTGAAAATTCCCGATGTTGGAACCCAAAAATAATGTGATATTCCGGCGATTGTTTAAGCCACGAAAAGTTGTCAGCGCTTCGAAGTATTCCAGGTTTAAGGGTTCTACTTTTAAATCGGGCAATTCCGTTTTTAATTCGAGCGCTAATTCAGCCAGAATATGATTCGAGATATCGATGGGGTAATAAACAAAATCTACTCCCTGGTCTAAAAAATAACGCAGTAATATTTTTGTTTTCATGCCATCGCCGGCACCGAGTTCAATCAGGTTAAAGGGCTCATTACCGGGGCTAAATGCCCTTAAAATTGCTTCCTTTTGTTCCGAAAAAATTTCGAATTCACATTCGGTCAAATAATATTCGGGCATATCCATTATTGCCTGAAATATTTTATCGCCTTGTTCGTCGTAAAAATACTTTGAGGGCAGTGTTTTTACCATGCCTGATAACCCTTCGATAATATCTTTTGCAAATGCTGTTAATACGGTTGTTTCCATCTTTATAAAAAATTAACGGGCTAATCTTATTCCGGTGAATTGCCAACGCAGGTAAGGATGCCAAAAATTCCGATAGGTCGGACGCAAATGATTTTTGGATGTGGCAACCGAACCCCCTCGAAGCACTTTTTGGTTAACCATAAATTTGCCGTTATACTCCCCGATGGCACCTGGGGCTTTTTTATACCCCGGATAGGCCAGGTAGGCGCTTTCGGTCCATTCCCATCGCAGACCATAATCAAGCGATTTATGCGCTACTTCCCATTCAAACTCTGTTGGTAATCGCATGTCTTTATATTGTGCAAATGCAAAAGCTTCGTAATAACTGATGTGTTTTAACGCTTCGTTGGGATTAACTTTTTTTAACCCTGACATTGTAAAATGCATCCATTCCCCATCCACATTTTTCCAGTACATCGGGCAGTTGAATTTATGTTCTTGCAACCACCACCAGGCCTCATAATGCCAAAGGTTAAAGTCAGAATAGCCACCGGCTTCCATAAATTCAAGAAATTCGCCGTTGGTAATAAGCCTGTCAGCTATTTCATAAGCTTCAAGATGTACGGTATGCAGGTTTAATTCGTTGTCGAAACAAAAGCCATCTCCCTTATACCCAATTTTGTAATTACCTTTTTCAAATTTGATAAATTTCATCGGCTCGGATACATCTGATTTTTCATCTTTAAAAGGTGAATTTTTAGCATAAACCGGATGTAGCGGATTTAATCCAAGGATATATTTAACGTCGGTCCAAAGCAATTCCTGGTGTTGTTGCTCATGTTGTAACCCGAGTTCAACAATAGCCATCCATTCATCGGGATACTGTTCCGCATGGTCAAAAAAATGCATCATGGCCTCATTAACATAAGCCCTGTATTTGTAAACTTCTTCAACGGTAGGGCGGGTAAGGTTGCCGCGTTCATGACGCAAAACACGTTCGCCGACATTCTGGTAATATGAATTAAATAAAAAGCCAAATTTAGGATGAAACTCCCGGTAAGCCGTTACATAAGTTTTGAGTAGAAAAGTTTCGAAAAACCAGGTCGTATGCGCCAGGTGCCATTTCGGCGGACTGATATCCACGACAGGTTGCGCAACATAATCTTCGGTTTCTAGCGGTTCGCAAATCGCTTCGCTTTTATTGCGTATTTCCAGAAAGCGTTGGCGCATCAAATCAACGGTGGGGGTTTCTTTTTGTTCGGTGAGCATTTTCCCAAATTAAGTTTAGATAAGGTTAACATTGGTTTTAATCTCGAGTAGCGCAGGACCATCGTGATTTAAGAGTTCAATCATTTTGGGTTCAAGTTCGTCATTTTTTGCCACAAAAAGGCCTTTAGCCCCACAAGATTTTGCGAAATCCGCAAAAGAGGGATTTAACTCTTTGGTTTTCCAGACTTCAAATTCCCCGGCACGCTGTTCTTTCGAAATCTTACCCAATTCGTTGTTATTTATAACAATAATTTTTATGGGCATCTTGTATTTTACAATTGTAGTTAATTCAGCCAGGTATTGTGCAAAACCGCCATCACCGGCGACTGCGATTACCGGCTTTTTGTTTTTAACCGCTGCCCAGGCACCCATTGATGCTGGCATAGCAAAACCGATAGAACCCAAATACCCGGACATCAAAAATTGATGGTTTACCGTTTCAAAATAGCGTCCAAAAGAGTAAGCGTTGTTTCCAACATCTACGCACATAATGGCATTTTCGGGGGCGAGCTTGGTCAATGTGTCAAAAACCGCAATCGAGCTTACTCCTTTTATATCCGAATCGAGCAGTCGTTTTTGTTTTTCCGCCCGCCATATTTTCCAGCGTGCCGCAATTTCGGGCCGTTGGTCAATGGTATTTGTTAAACCTTTCAGGGCTTCAGACAATTTGGTGGCGGTAACTTCAATATCGCCGTACAGTTGATGGTCAACCGGGTCGAACTTAGCGAGCATTTCTGGGTCGCGGTCTATTTGGATGGTTGGTTTTTTAGGGGTGATTCCGGTATGTTTCGAAAATGAAGCCCCAAACACTACCAATAAATCACATTCGTTCATAAACCACGAAGCAACAGGTGTTCCGCTTCGGCCTAAAACCCCACAGCCCAAAGGATGGCGGTCGCTAATCAGGCCTTTGCCTTTAAAAGTGGTTAGTACGGGGGCGTTTAACTTTTCGGCCAATCGGATAACCGCATCCATATTAAATCGCGCGCCGTGACCAACGATAATCACCGGTCGTTTTGCGATTTTGATCCGCTCAATTGCAGTATATAATTCTTCTTCAGGTGGAGCAATAGCACGGTTAGTCAGACGACCTTTAGGGCTACCGGGCTTTTCCATATCCGGAACTTTCATTTCCTGTATTTCGTCGGGGAAAGTGAGGTGCGAAACATTGCTTTGTAAAATGGCGTGTTTTATAGCCCGGGTAGTTAATTCAGCATGGTCGCTATTGGAATCCATCCGGTGATTAAATCCGGCTACTGCATCAAAAGCCCGAACTAAATCAACTTCCTGAAAATTTTGGGTACCAATAACCTGCGTTGCTACCTGGCCTGAAAGTGTCAACAATGGGGCACGGTCAACTTTCGCATCCCACATTCCGGTGTACATATTGGTTGCTCCGGGGCCGGCAATGCCGAAACAAGCTGCCGGATGTCCGGTTAACTTGCCATAAGCCGATGCGGCAAAAGCACCTGCGCCTTCGTGTCGGATATCTATAAATTGTAATTTCCCTTTTTCTTCCTGTTTACGAAAAGCATCTGCAAGGCCCAGGTTCGAATGGCCTACCATTCCGAAAACGGTATTCACTTTCCAGTTTACCATGGTTTGCGCAACGATATCCGAAATCGTTGTGTAAGATTCTTCTTCCGGTTCGGCTTCTACAAAAACAGCTGCCCCTTCGGTTTTAACATCAAAGGTTTCAACTCCATCGTCGTAACCTCCTGGTGGTTTACCTGTACAGGGGTCATAATCCCACCCATGCCACGGACAACGCAACATACCGTTTTCTATTGATCCTTCGCCCAATGGACCGCCCTGGTGTGGGCATTTATTGTCCAATGCACAATATTTTCCTTTGTGGTGGGTAAGACAAACCGCTTTGTTTTTTACTTTAACCGTCATCACCCTTCCCTCGGGCAAGTCAGTTTTATTGTTGAGGACTTTAATCCAATTTTTATCTTTTTGGTCGGTTGGTTTTGTCATATTATTCTTTTAAAAGCATTAATATTTTGGCAAATGTAATGGGGTCGTTTTACCTTTTTTGACGGGAAAAAGACCATTTTGATTATTTTAGCCTGTATTATTCATGCGGTTAATTTGATGTAGATACAAGGCATCGAAATCTGCTGATATATTAACATATTTCAAGGATTTCGTAACAAAGTAGATGCATTTAAATAAATGCATTTGTAAAAAAAGAGAATACAAACATTTTCTGGTATAGAGTTGTTTTATCTGATAATCAGATAGGTATAAAGATTCCATCATTTTTTATGACTATTGCAGGTTAGAAAGGTATAAAATTAAAGGGGTTTGGAATATTAAAGTTGCTCTTTGTGTTAAAATTACATAACAAGTATTAACTTTGCATTTTATGAGGGGTTTTCTGATTGGTATAATGGTTTTTCTTTTACTGCCTAATCTATATGTTGATTCGGTGGTTTATGTTGCTTTTAAGCTTCAGCAAGATTATATTGTGAATAATCTTTGTGTGGAAAAAGATGAAGTGGTCAATACCTGTAATGGGGGCTGTGTTCTTACCGACCAACTCAAAGAAGCCAACGAAAAGCAAGAAGATTCAAACTATCCAGGAAATCAGAAAACAAGAATATTTCCGATATACATCAAGGCTAATAACAATACGCTCACTGTTTTTTTATCAGACAATTCGCTGGGTATTGTTCAAAATGGCTCGATCATTCCCCTGGCAATGTGGTTTGATATATTTCACCCTCCCAAAGTTTAAATTCAACATCTCTTAGAATTAGTTAAACCTGATGATTTTACTGATCATTCAGGGTGTTTTTTATTTATTTATCACGTTAATTATGAATTTATTTACTATAAACGTATTTCGTTTTACAATAGGGTTGATGTTTTTTTCAGTTTTAAGCTTAAATGCACAAACAACTTCCACCTTTCAACTGATTGACCTCGAATCCGGGAACCCAATTATCGGAACAAATTATCAATATGGCAATCAGCAGGGAATTACCGGTGAAGACGGGAAAATTGCATTTGTATTTGTGGAAAACCTTGAAATGGAGTTTTCGCATATTTCCTATGACCGTTGGAAACTTAGTTCCGAAGAAGTTAGGGAGGCTATTCAAACAGGTGTTGTCAATCGGGCAGAATCAATCGTTACTATTTTACCGGTAACCATAATCGGCGTTCGTGCCCATAGATCGACTTCGGGGTCGGTAAACATTGATGATGAAGATCGGATATCGCATGATGGGGGGAGCTTATTGAATCAGACCCCGGAAGTTGCCGGTATTAGAAAAAGCGGAAGTTATGGTTTTGACCCGGTTTTGCGTGGCTTTAAGCAAGAGCAGATAAAGATTTTGATTGATGGTTGCCAATCGTCTATTGCAGCCTGCCCCAATCGAATGGATCCACCAACTTCACAAATAGCACCTAATATGATCGATTATGTCCAGATTATGAAAGGGCCACATTCCCTGCGTTATGGGAACGGAATTGGAGGCACTATTAACTATGTTTCAACAAAGCCCTCTTTTTCTGAAAAAGGAAAATTATTTGGAAGGATTACCGGAGGTTACGAAAGCAATGGGAACATCTATCGTAGCGAAGGCCTGATAGGCTTTAAAGGTAAAAAATATAACCTGAGTTTTTATGGCTCCTGGTCGGAAGGTGGAAATTATGTCGATGGTGACGGAAAAGAGTTTCTGGCACGGTTTAAGCGGGGGAGTGCAGGCGCGAACCTGGCTTTTAGATTAACCGATAATCAAACGTTGGCCTTATCTATTACCCGAAATTTTGCACGCGATGTTGATTTTCCTGCATTACCCATGGATCTGAGAAACGACGACACGTGGATGGTAAATCTTCAGCATGGAATTTACTTTTCGGATCAAGCATTGCAGTCATGGAAAACAACCTTGTACGGAACTTATGTAGATCATTTAATGAATAATTATCTCAAAGAGATTACCCCCAGGATTATTAATGCAGAAACAGCGGCAGAAACCTACTCGGCAGGTGGCCGCACAGAAGGAAGGTGGAAATTTGATGAGAATATTTTATTTGGGGGTGTGGACTACAGATACGAAAGTGCCGAAGGGATCAGAACCCGCGAGTTTTTAAAAGGACCAAATCAAGGAAAAACCTTAACCGACAATGCCTGGCAACATGGCAATATTTCAAATGCAGGGCTGTTTGCCGAATATCATTTAAATAAACAGTCGTGGTTGTTTATTTTTTCGGGTCGTTTGGATATAAATCAATCTAAACTAAATGATCCGGCTCCTGAGTTTGTTGCGGTTCAGGGTGATTCTGAAATTACTCAGGTTAATCCCGGATTGAGCCTGGGAGGTGTTAAGCAATTTGACAACGGGTTTAAGACAGGGCTTTGGTTTGGACGGGCTCAACGCAGTGCAAGTTTAACCGAGCGGTTTATCAACTCCTTTGCGGTAGGACAGGACGCATACGAAATGTTGGGTAATCCTTACCTCGATCCGGAGGCCAATAACCAGGTTGATCTTACTTTTTCGTATGAGACTTCATCGGCTGTTATTTCTTTAAATTTATTTACATCGTTTGTGAATAATTACATATCGTCTGTTATTGTTGACTCTATTCCCCCAAAACTTCCAATGAGTCCGGGAGTAAGGGTGTACACAAATATTGACGACGCTTTTCTTGCAGGATTTGAGTTTTCCTGGTCGCAAAAACTTATTTTTGGAATTCAACATCAGTTGGCCATTGCCTACACGTATGGTCAAAATACGAGTAACAATGAGCCTCTTCCGGAAATTGCACCATTGGACTTTAGGTATGCGCTTTTAGGTTCGTATGTTAAAGATAAGCTAAAACCAAAAGTCGCTTTTCGCTATGTAATGGAACAGGATCGTATTGCTGAAAGTTTCGGCGAAACAACAACACCCGGATTTACCTTGCTCGATATTGATTTGAGTTATAAGATAACGAAATCGATTCAGGCAACTGCCGGAGTATATAACCTGTTAAACACAACGTATTATGAGCATTTAAACCGTACGGTCCGTGGCACCGATAATCCCATTAATGCCCCGGGTACCCGATTTTTAATAACATTAAGCATGACTTTTATGTAGGTAAGATTAAACAAGGGCAGTGGGTTTGATTTGGGTAACCCCTCCCTTGTTTTTTTTATCATTAGATTTTACATTACAATACCTAATTCTTTTAACAACCTGGTTGAATTTGCTTTAACATTTGGAGGCGGATCGAGTGACAAAGCCTTTTTAAAACTTTCTATCGCTTTTTCGTTTTCTCCATTTGTTTTATATGCTTCTCCAAGGCTATCATGCACATTTGCATCTTTTGGGTTTCTTTTAACGTTAAGTTCAAATATTTTAATAGCTTCTTTGTTTTCCCCCTGGCCCATAAGTTGGTAACCGTAAGCATTTAGTTCGGCATTGGTTGCTCCTTCAATGGCTTCATCTATCATTTTTTTAGCCTCTTCATCTTTGCCCGAGGCTGCCAATAACCTGGCTTTAACTTGTATGGCGCCAAATGTTTTATTGCGGCTTATCGCAATATCTATCCACGAAAGTGCCTCTTCGTAATTGGTATTGTTTTGCAGGCTAAAATTAGCTGCTGTAATGTATGCTTGCCAACCAAAACCCGGCGTAGATCTTAGCTGATTTCGGTAGCTTTCGAGTACCAATTTCACTTCGTCTATCTCAATTTTAAAGGAAATGATTTTATTTTCCCATTTCAAGGCAAGTAGCGTATAATCTTTTCCGTAATCGATAAATTCGTAGCTAAGCACTTCTGTTTTTGCGTGATCTTTCATCTGGGTTTCTGCCCTTAAAACATCCTCAGCCTCATCGTAGTAGTAACTGCCCCAGGAAGTGTGGTTAGAAGAAAAGATAAGAATCACTTTTCCATCTTCATAAATAGCCATGTGCAATCCGTAGGTTCCTGCAGCTAAATCTTCTCCCTGGATTTTAACATCGTCAGAAAATTTAATAGTGGTGTTTTCATTGGCTCCTGCCCGCCATGGAATTCCTTTTCCGGTTGCAAAACTGATCTGCTCAAAACCCCATGGAACTTGTTGTCCCCATATTTTGCCCGTCCGGT